>ERZ1026866.406-NODE-406-length-26024-cov-14.257730_pt1 | contig 26024 bp, 15 predicted proteins | sample MGYA00380163_ERZ1026866 | MGnify/ENA primary metagenome ERZ1026866 (study PRJEB33269, sample SAMEA4719799) | human gut metagenome | biome: human-associated habitat; feature: organic feature; material: feces | place: Cameroon | collected 2013-10 ...
CGCAGAGCCACGCCATCATAGCCAACCGCTACGACAGTTGCCTCGACGATGTGAAGGACAAGGTGTACACACGCGACCTGTTTAGAAGGGATTGAGATACAAAATAGGGCATATTCTTTTGCAGATTTGTGACACTTTCCCTATATTGCGTTATAAACCATAAGCCGTAATAATTATGAATGCGTTCACGATAGACAATAGTATATTGCAAGGTGTTGAAAATTATGCAAGGGAACATAGTATGAGCGTAAATGATGTGGTAGAAAGGAGCATCATGTTCTTTTTGAAAGAGCACGGGAAACCCTCAGAGTTGACAAATACGCCAGAGTTTATAACTACACTAACGAAGATGCAAAAGCTCTCAGGACGCAATGCCGGATCTCCTGTCCCATCTGACGAAAATGGTATGGAGGCACTGACCGAATTAAAGTATGCCCTATGAGAGTATTTGTAGATACAAACTCAGAATTCTTTAATATTTTGTAGTCAACATACTTCTCCACCCGAGTGGCGGCAAGCGCAGAGCGATACTGCGGTGGAGAACTTCATTTAATAGCAATACAACGCATGGCTTTCGAGCATATAATATAATGTAACGGCTTGAAAGCACTTACCCCATTAGTTAAACACTTATTTTATTTGAGCATACCACCTCGGCTCTCGTGCAGGGTCGGGGAGGGTGCGTTACGCCGATTTTTTGCTGCTGTGCGGCCTTGCCAATGATAGCATTTTATGCTTTTGCCCTTACAGACAAGGTGTTCAAAATCAGCATCAAAAGCGAGACCGTTTTGGGGTATTCTATTCGTTGTTTCAGCTGTCCGGTAAAACGTAAACATGCGAACGGACTCAAGCACTAACCCAAGCACCAAACGCTACCACCAAACGCTACCTCTAATGAGGACGACGCGTCTCGAGGCTGCTGAAAAATGCCCGACGCTAGACGCGTCGCCCCCATTAGAGCGCAATTTCTTGGCATAACAGTTCTTCCCATAGCTTCAAATCCGCTTTTTAACCTGTCAATCTGATAGAAAACGCAAGCACTAATGGGGGCGACGCGTCTCGCGTCGGGAACTAAGGCAAAGGCTCACAAACAGACATGTAATTAGTGCTGTTTGTGAGCCTTTATTTAGTGTGTGCACATTGCAATTTCCCCGACGCGGGACGCGTCGCCCCCATTAGTGCTTGCGTTTGGTGCTTGCGCTTGGTGGTAGCGTTTGGTGCTTGCGTTTAGTGGTAGCGTTTCGCGCTTGGGGCCGTTCGCATGTTTACGTTTCAGCGGACTGCAATAATTGGTTTTTACCCACCGCCATGTTGATGGTGGCTACTTTGGGCTTTGCTCGTCCAGCACCTCGTAGCGTGAGTGCTTGCTTACATATTCGGGCACGATTTGTTTCATTTTGCGCACGGTGTCCATGTCGTTGTAGCGGGCGGCAATGTCGCGCAACTCCTCAAGCTCGCGCTCAGCCTCGTCGTACTCGTAGTTGCGCACCATGGCAATGCGTATTTTGGGATGGAACGACGGCAGCGTGTTCTCATTCTCGTTGAGCACCTCCTCGTAGAGTTTCTCGCCCTCGCGCAGACCGGTGTACTTTATCTCCACGTTGGTGGCACCGCTCAGCTTTATCATGCGCTGTGCCAGGTCGGCAATGCGCACAGGCTCGCCCATGTCGAACACAAATATTTCGCCGCCCTTGCCGTGTGTGCCAGCCTCGAGCACCAGTTTGCAAGCCTCGGGTATGAGCATGAAGTAACGTATGATTTTGGGGTGCGTCACCGTGAGCGGTCCGCCGGCAGCCAGCTGCTTGCGGAAGAGGGGAATGACCGAACCATTCGAGCCGAGCACATTGCCAAAGCGTGTGGTGACAAATTGGGTGACACCCTTTATTTTGCCGTCCTTGATGGCCTTGTCAAGGCTCTGCACGTATATTTCGCAAATGCGCTTTGAGCAGCCCATCACGTTGGTAGGGTTCACAGCCTTGTCTGTCGAGATCATGACAAACTTTTTCACGCCATATTTCACGCTCAGGTCGGCTATCACCTTGGTGCCCCACACATTGTTCTGCACGCTCTCGCTGGGGTTGTCCTCCATCATGGGCACATGCTTGTAGGCAGCTGCGTGGAACACGTAGTCGGGACGGAACTGGCTGAAGATCTCCTCCATGCGGTCCTCCTTGCAGATGCTTGTCACCACGGTGTGTGCCACCAAGTCGGGGTATTTGTTTTTCATCATCAGGCGTATGTCGTGTTGTGGCGTTTCGGCCTGGTCGATGAGCATCATTTCGGCAGGTTTGTACACAGCTATTTGTCGTACCATTTCAGAGCCTATGCTGCCTGCCGAGCCAGTGATGAGCACCTTTTTGCCGCTGAGCAGTGCGCCCACGCTCTCCATGTCCACCTGTATTTCGTCGCGTGGTAGGAGGTCCTCGATGCTCACCTCGCGCACCTGCACATTGCCCTTAGAGTCCTTGTGCTTGTTCCATTCGCGTGCGTTTTGCGTGATGTATATCTTTACGCCAGCGTTGATGAGCAGGTCTTGCAGCTGTTTGTTGTTGACAAAGTCGTCGTGCTTGAGCGGACTGATGAGCACCGCTTTGATTTGCTTGTTGCGTATGACAGCTGGCAGGTTGTTGTGCGCAGAGTAGATGCGTTTGCCCATGAGGCGGGTGCGCATGTCCTTGTCGTCATCGCTGATGTATCCCTCTATCAGGAATTGCACGGGTTTGTTGTTGCGTGCGTTATTTGTCAGGGCAATGGCCCCTTCGCGTGTGCCGTAGATGAGTGTGCTCTTGGCCGATTTGCTCACCAATGCGCTTTCGTACAACAGTTTAATTAGTATGCGCGACATGCACAGCAGCGACAGTGTGCCGATGTACACCACCAGGGTCATGCGTCCGGTGACGGCGTAGAAAGTGCTTTCGAGCGCATAGTAGCACACTGCAAAGTTGAAAGCCAGTGCCAGCACCAGCGACAGTGTTTGTGCATACATCACCTTGAGCAGGTCGATGAACTGCGAGTAGCGCAGAATGCCCGAGTAGGTGTGGAAAGCGCGGAACCCGATGAGGTTGAACAGTGCAAATATCAGGAAGGTGTGCAGCAGCGTGCTCCAATGGGCCATCATCTCGCTTGCGGGGTGTCGCAGCCACATGACAAACAGTCCGCCAAAGAAGCAAGCGGCCAAGTCGAACAATATGATGCACCAATAGGGCAGGGCATTGCGTCCGAAGTACCAGTTGAATATCTTGTTGACTATTTTCATAATTAGAGAGTACTTTCTATAGTTTTTTCAATTATATATAAAGTTCGTGTATGTGCGCCGGTTGTGTGGTTCCATACATATAGGTCGGCCGGCTGTTTGTTTGGTGTGTCATAGTTGTGACATTTAATGGTTTTGTGCAATCGTGTAAAAGCTATCCAGCACGCAGCACATTGTTTCCAAAATTCTCCAAAGCCTTTATTTGCTCGGCTTGTGCTGTATACTATGTATTGGCACAAGTGGCAAGTGATTGCAAATTTACAAATAATTAGTTTGTGAACAAGTGTGAGAGGATAAATTTGTGAAAGAAAAAGTGCAATTAGTGTGGTAATGTGACACGCCGTTCCATTGCTTGTTTGTTGCTTGGTGCGTTGGCCGCTAACGCGGGAAACAGAAGAACATAAGGACATAAGATATAGCGTTTGTGCTTGCCGCTTACCGCGGGAACATAAGAACATAAGTTTGCATAAGATACACATAAGGCCGCTGCGCGGCTGACGGCCACGGACTATCGTCCGGGTGGCCTCAAGAGACATAAGGACTGGCGCCGTAGCGTGGCTTGGTTGGCCGCTAACGCGGGAACATAAGAATATTACCGCATTAGCATATTGGTACAATATTACCATATTGTTTTTTGGGTTCTTGCCTACATCTTACACTTTTGGGGTGTAACAGATTGAAAACCATACTGTTGCGTAGTGTAGGTAGTGCTGGTTTTTGCCTACACTGTCGTCTGCACAAGCGGTTGTTTGCACAAGGTGGAAAAAGCGGTACGTACCGATATTTTAGTGGGTTGTGGCAGGTCGTTTTTTGGTTTGTAAGAGCGCGTTTTATCGTTTACGGGAGGGCGGAATTTCTGTTGCTCTGACAGAAATTCCGCCCTCCCGTTAGCGTTGCGTGTAGTGGTTGTGGCGCGATTGTGTGGTAGTACGTACCTGCGTGCAGATGGTGTGTAAGCAGCGTGCAGACGAGTGCAGGCATGGTGTAATAGTGCAGGCTCTTTTTGATGGATCCTACACTGCCGAAATGTTTGAAAATCAAGGGGCATTTTGCCAAAAGTGTAAGATGCAGACAAAACGGCGAATAGTAAATTGTATGTAGTGACGCTTGCATAAATCTGCCTGCACTCGCCTCAATATTCGTTTGCACTCACGTCACCCATGTTACAACCGTTCCAGGGCCTTTCGTGCGCACTCATAGCCCTCCTCATACAGGGCGTTAAGTTTGTCCGTATTGTTTTCAAGACGCCCCACCTCGACAGGGCGTTGCGGTCTGATGGACAATATGCGGCCCTCGTCCTCGAGTCGCTCCACCAGTTCGAGCTGGGCATTATATATGGCATGGCGCTTGCTCAGCAACAGACGCAGACGTGGGAAGCGTCGGTAAATGTATTTCGGAATTTTGATGTCGCGACTCGTTTCGCGGTAGCCGCGGTTGCGTGTGAGCACCACCACGTTGAAATCGTGCCCCGTGCTGATGGCGCGCTCCACTGGTATGGAGTCGGCAATGCCGCCGTCGAGCATGGGCTGGTGGTTAATCCACACAATGGGGCAGACATAAGGCAGCGACGACGAAGCCTTGGCAATGTTGAGCAGACGGTCGGGGTCGGTGCGCTCCGTCAGGTAGCATGCCTTGCCCGTCAGGCAGTTGGTGGTGACCATTTCAAATGTCATGGGATTGGCAAAACAGGCATCGTAGTCGAAGGGCAATATCTCGTTGGGCAAGGTGTCGTACAGAAACTTGCGGTCGAGAATGCAGTGCTGTGTCCACAAATACTTCATGCCAATGTAGCGGTGCTTTTCGAGCATGTCGATATTCGTCACCTTGGCACGTCCGCGCTGCCGGCTCAGATACGACAGACCATTGCACGCTCCCGCCGAAACGCCCACGCCATAATTAAAGGTGATATTATTGTCGAGAAAATAGTCAAGCACGCCGTCGGTAAACACGCCACGCATGCCTCCGCCCTCAAGCACTAGTCCGGTATTTGTGTCAAATGTCATGGTTTTGTAGCTTAAAACACACTATTTATTATTTATTTAGGGCAAAGATACGCGATTGTGAAAGAAAAGCAGTACTTTTGCCCATATAAATAAAGTGAAAGCGTGCCATTACGACACACCATGTCACACATTATAATTAAAAACCGGTGGCGGATTTTTGGGTTGACAAGTCGACTGGTTGACGGGTTGACAAGTAAGTAGGTTATACGCTTTACTGAAGTTTAGATTTCAGCCCGCCCTTACTAAGTTCTAAACTTCAGTAAAGTGCATAACATACTTACCTGCCAACTTGTTAAGCTGTTACCCCGTTAACCAAGAACCCCGTCATCGCGCAATAATATAAGGAACAAGCAATATGTTATTTTCAAAAGAGACCTACGTGGAACGCCGCCGCAAGTTGCGCGAGCTGGTAGGCAACGGCCTGATTGTGCTGTTTGGCAATAACGACAGCCCCAATAACTATCCCTCAAACGTGTACAAGTTCCGTCAGGACAGTGCATTCCTCTACTTCTTTGGCCAGCACCGTAATGGGCTTGTGGGCGTGATCGATGCCGACTCGGGCAACGAAGTGCTGATAGGCGACGACATCGACATTGACGACATTGTGTGGTATGGCTCAGTCACCTCGGTGGCCCAAATGGCCGAGGAATGTGGCGTGGGCGCCTCAGCCCCTATGACACGTTTGGCCCAGATGGTAGAACACGCTGTGACTGACGGCCGCAAGGTGCACTACCTGCCGCCCTACCGTCACGACACCATGATACAGATAATGGACTTGCTCGGCACCCACCCCTCGCAGCAGCGTGAGGGCGCCTCGCTCAGCTTGATAAAGGCGGTTGTAAAATTGCGCTCTATCAAGAGTGAGGAGGAGATTGCGGAGCTTGAACGTGCCTCGGTCATTGGCTACAAGATGCACACCACTGCCATGCGCTTGGCGCGTCCGGGTGTGACGGAGCAGTACATTGGCGGTGTGCTCGACGGCATTGCCTCAAGCTATGGCGCACAGGTGTCGTTTCCGAGCATTGTGTCGATGCACGGCGAAATATTGCATGGCTACCCCTCGTCCCGTGCACTCGAGGCCGGACGCTTGTTGCTGGTTGATGCCGGTGCCGAAACCAATGAGAATTATTGCTCAGATCACACCCGCACCACCCCTATCAGCGGCAAGTTTACCACCAAGCAAAAGGAGATATACGACATTGTGGCCGACTGTCACGACCTGGCCTTGAGCCATGCCCGTCCTGGTGTGCGCTGGTGGGACGTGCACATGGCAGTGTGCGCCCTTATGACCGACCGCCTCAAGGAACTCGGCCTGATGAAGGGCGACACCGAGGAGGCTGTGCATGCCGGTGCCCATGCCTTGTTCCTGCCCCACGGCCTTGGTCACATGATGGGCATGGACGTGCACGACATGGAGGGTCTCGGACAGGTGTATGTAGGTTTTGACGACGAGACACGTCCTTCGAGCCAGTTTGGCACCAACGCCCTGCGCTTTGGCCGCCGCCTTGAGGCCGGACACGTGGTGACCGACGAACCGGGCATCTACTTTATACCCGACCTCATTGACGATTGGCAGAAGAAGGGTATCAACGCCCAATACCTCAACTTTGACAAGATTAACGCATACCGCGACTTTGGCGGCATTCGCATCGAGGACGATGTGCTTATCACCCCCGATGGCTGCCGTTTCCTTGGAAAGGACCGCATTCCGTACCACACGGCTGATGTGGAGCGCTATGTTGAGGAACACCGCGAGGAGAGTCCGGTGATTTATTGAATTTACTTATCAAACAAATAACACAAACCAACAAGTAATGAAGAAGACTATCCTTATTGCAGTAGCTGCACTCTGCCTGCTGCCAGGAAGCCTCGCAGCACGCAAGAAAGCGTCTGCGACAAAGAAAGCCGACGAGATCACTTTTACCACAATCAAGGCTAACCCTATCACTTCTATTAAAGACCAGAACCAGAGCGGTACCTGCTGGGCCTACTCTTCGCTGGGCTTTTTCGAGGCCGAACTCTTGCGCATGGGAAAGGGCACACACGACCTTTGCGAGTCGTTCCTCGTATATAATACATATATGGACCGTGCCGACAAGGCTGTGCGCACACATGGCGATGTGAGTTTCTCACAGGGCGGTTCGTTCTACGATGCCGTTTATTGTATGAAGAACTATGGTATGGTGCCGCAGTCGGCCATGCCTGCTCCTGGCACGCTCTATGGCGACAGCCTTTTCAACTTCAACCAGCTCGATGCTGTGACCAGCGCTTATGTGGGTGCCATTGCTAAGGGCAAACAGAACAAGATCTCGCTCTCTTGGAAGAAGGACCTCTCAAACATTTACAAGAATTACTTTGGCGAACTGCCTACCGAGGTGAAGGCTGAGGACGGCAAAACTTATACGCCGAAGACTTATGTGACAGATTACCTCGGCCTTAACATGGACGACTATGTGTCACTCACTTCGTACAATCACCACCCCTTCTACAGCAAGTTTATCCTCGAAATTCAGGATAACTGGCGTTGGGCCGAAAGCTATAACTTGCCTCTCGACGAGTTTATGCAGGTGATGGACAGCGCTGTGGTTAACGGCTACACCTTTGCATGGGGTGCCGACGTAACTGAGGAGTATTTTGGCCGTCGCAATGGCAAGGACTACGCTTATGTGCCCAAGGACCTCAAGGTGCGCGACCTCACTGGTTCGGACGCTGCCCGCTGGGGTGGCACTATCGGTACTAACAATGTACAGGTGCCCTCAAACGACGAGTTGACTATCACACAGGATCTCCGTCAGCAGGGTTACGACAATTGGGAAACTACCGACGACCACGGCATGGTTATCTATGGCTTGGCCAAGGATAACAAGGGCCGCGAGTACTTTATGGTTAAGAACTCATGGGGCGACTATGGTAAATACCATGGCATGTTCTATGCCTCAAAGGCTTATGTGGCTTACAAGACCATGAATATTCTTATCAACAAGAAGGCTATCCCTGCCGCTATTGCCAAGAAGTTGGGTTTGTAATAGGGCTATAATATGTTAACGGGCTGACGCCGTAGTGTTACGAGTAGTAACGCTACGGCGTCAGTTTTTTTGCACATCTGCGCATCTGCGCATTTGCAAGCATTGCTTGCACGGCCGCTAACGCGGGAGGCATAAGGACATAAGAACAGAAGATGTATCGTTTGTGTTAGCCGCTTAGCGCGGGAACATAAGAACATAGGTTTACATAAGAAACACATAAGGCCGCTGCGCGGCTGACGGCCACGGACTAACGTCCGAGTGGCCTCAAGAGACATAAGGGCTGACGCCGTAGCGTGGCTTGTTAGTTGCTTGGCGTGTTGGCCGCTTAGCGCGGGAACATAAGAACACAAGTTTACATAAGGATACAAAGCCGTAGCGAGTGCGTCCGTGCTTTAACAAACATTGTTACCACATTGTTACTGATTTATAGGCGTTTGCTGTCCTTTTGTGCCAAATAATGCTTAACTTTGCACGCTTGGTAAGGCGCATGTGCGCCAACTACACATTTCGATCAATCAAAACAGAAGAAGTATATATCACACTACGATGAACAAGAAGTTGTTTTTTGCCGCAGCCATGGCCTTGATGTGCGCCAATGCCTCGGCACAGCAAGTGAAAGTGTATGACACTGGCCGCAAATGGAACCAGGAGTTTGATGCGCTCATTCAAGGACAAAACATCAAGCGTGTGGCAGCACGTGGCTTGCAAGCTGTTACCCCCGACAGCCTGCTGCGCATCAACGTGAGCACTGCCGAAAATGCTGCCGGTGACGTGGCCGACTTTATAAAGCAAGCCGGCTACGAGGCTGAGGCTGCTACCGACCAGCTGGTAGTGGCCAACATTCCCGCAAGTTTCATTCCCACGCTCGCTGCGCAGCGTGACGTGCTCTATGTCAACAAGACGCGCCAGTTGCGTGCCTTGATGAACAATGTGCGCCCCGAGACGGGTGTGACCAAGTTGCAAGAAGGCACGGGCCTCGACACCCCCTACGATGGCACCGGCGTGCTGATAGGCGTGATAGACCAAGGTTTTGAATACAAACATGTAGCCTTTGCCGGACGCAGCAAAAAGTGGGGTAGCTCCACCGCCAGCGGTGCATTGTCGGGCAGTGCCCCCGCAGCCGACAATACCGACGAAGTGGGACACGCCACACACGTGACTAATATAGCTGCGGGCAACAAGGTGGACGGCAGCGACTACTATGGCGTGGCCACCGGCTCAGAGTTGCTCATGATGAAGTCGGACTTCAACGACGGCACTGTGCTGTTGCAAGCCGCAGCCATCAAAAAGTATGCCGAAGATAATGGCATGCCTTGGGTGCTCAACATGAGTTTCGGTTCGAACCTGGGGCCGCACGATGGCTCTACCGACTATGACCAAAACATGGACAAGCTCTGTGGAAAGGGTGCCATTATGGTGGCAGCCATGGGCAACAGCGGTGGCGAGAAAATGCACTGCACCTATACCTTTGAGTCGGACAGCACCATATATATATATATGAAACCCGAAAGCGGCAACACCAATCAAGCAGTGGTGTCGCAAGTGTGGGGCAATAGCACCAGCGGTGAGAAGAACCTCACCATTACCCCCGTGCTTGTGTCGGGCAGCACCCTTTACACCCCGACTTCGATCCAGCTGCGTCAGGCAGGCTTTACCACCTCGGGCGGCATTGACCCATACAGCAACCGCCAGTACTACTCAATGGCAGGTGTTGTTACCGAATTGGCATCAGCTCTCTCGGCCAAGAACGGCAGTCTGTTGTGGAAAATTACAGGCAAAAAGGGCGAAACCGTTCACGCATGGGTTGAGCCAGATCAATATCCTTGCTCCTTTACGCGCAAGACATTCACCATTACCAAGCCCACACCTGTAAGCTTTACTACGCTTGCTGGCGATGACAACTACATTGTGGGCGAAGGTGCAGCCTCTGTGCCCCAGGCCATAGCCGTGGCTTCGTACAATGCTACAAGCAGTTGGACCTCGTTGAACGGTAATAGCTATAACTATACAGCCTCTATTGGCACTGCCAAGGCCATGAGCTACTTCTCGAGCAAAGGCCCGTGGCTGGGAAAGGCTAACAAGCCTACCATAGCCGCTCCTGGTGGTTGCATCACCTCAGCCTATTCTAAGAAGTCGCAGAATTTCAGTGCCACGAAGGCAGAACTGGTGCAAGATGTCAAGGTTAATGGTCAGCACTATTACTATGGTGTGATGAACGGTACTTCAATGGCCACCCCGGTTGTGACGGGTATCATAGCCTTGTGGTTGCAGGCCAACCCCGATTTGACCCCGGCCGACATTGTGCGCATCATGCAAAAAACTGGTCGTCACGACAGCTACACTGGCAGTCGCAATCCCGACGAGTGGAGTCCCTCATGGGGTTATGGCAAGATTGATGCCTACGAGGGCTTGAAGGAGGCCATCAATTTGCGCACAGCCATTAACGAGACGATGAACACTGCCGCTCCGGTCACTCTGAAAAAGGACAATGACAGCTGGAAGGTGCTCTTCAACAACGATGAGTCGTATGCCGACATTCAGGTAGTGTCGTTGGGCGGTCAGACTGTCAGCCATGCTCACCTTAATGCCCCCCGTCACGGACAGGAGCACGTTGTGAGTTTGCAGGGCCTGACACCAGGTGTCTATATCTTCCGCATCAACACTACTGCCAGCAGTTTGACACGCAAGGTGGTGGTGAGATAATGTGTTAATGAGATAATGTGCTGACGCCTTAGTATTGCTATAAATATATAACAACGCTAAGGCGTCAGCACATTAGCATAACAGCATATCAGCTCGCGTAAGCGGGCATATTTTTTACTTTTATTCATTCTATATTATGTACAACTCAACCAAGAAAGCGCAAGTTGCTACGTTCAGCCAATTCAGCCGCAAGGGCTGGAGCCTGTTCAGTTGCCTGCACCGCGAGGTGCGCATCGGTGTGTTGGGCGTAGCCACTTTGGCCAGCGCCACACCACGACTCATGGCCGCCACTCCGGCACAAGCCGAAGGCAGCATGCAGACAGGCATTGCCACCCACGCCGACACCCTGGCACTGGGCGAGGCCAACGTATCAGCCTCACGCGCTCCAATGGCCGCCAATGTGGCCGCACGACAAGTGTTGACGTTGACGCACGACGACCTCGCGGCAGCGGGTGTGCGCACCATCAACGACGTTCTCAAACTCTCAGCAGGCGTAGATGTCCGGCAACGCGGAGGGTTTGGTATTCAAACGGACATCAGCATCGACGGCGGAACGCACGACCAAATCACCATTCTGCTAAATGGCGTTCCCCTTGTTAATCCGCAGACAGGCCACAACGCGGCCGATTTTCCCGTTAATATTTCAGACATTGAGCGCATCGAGATACTCGAGGGTGCTGCATCGCGCGTAATGGGCAGCCAAGCCTTTAGCGGCGCCATCAATGTGGTGACACGTGGCACGAGTGCCACCACGCCCCACCTCGACGCCATGGTAGAGGGCGGTAGCTACGGCACCGTGCGCGGCGAGGCCCGCACCGCCTGGCAGTGGGGCCAGGGCTGGAGCGGCACCGCAAGCGGCAGTTATCAGCGCAGCGATGGGGCCACAGCCAATAGCGCCTTTAAGGGCGGCAAGGGCTTTGGCACACTCAACTACGATGGCTCCGACTTCAGCTTTAACCTGCAAGCCGGTGCCACAGCCAACGACTTTGGCGCCAACACCTTTTATTCGGCAGCCTATCCCAACCAGTGGGAGGCCACACGCCGCTACCTTATATCGGCACGGGCCGAAAGCAAGGGGCGTGTGCACCTTGTGCCACAAGTGTCGTGGGTGCGCAGCCTCGACCATTTCCAGCTCATCAAGGGCAGCACCACGGGCGAGAATTTTCACCGTGGCGATGTGTTTACCGCAGCCATTAACGCCTGGACACAGTGGGCCCTTGGTCGCACAGCCTTTGGGGCAGAAGTGCGCAACGAAAATATTTACAGCACCAATCTGGGCCGCGACCTGCAGCCCGGGCAATATATCGGCATAAAGCACGAGGACGGACGTTCGTACACCAAAAAGGACGACCGCACCAACCTGTCGTACTTTGCCGAACACAACTTTATGTGGCGACAAGTCACCCTGTCGCTTGGCGTGATGGCCGAGCGCAACAATGCCATCGACCACAAGTTCCGCTTCTATCCCGGCATCGACCTCAGCTACCGTCCCACCAATGCGTGGCGCCTCTTTGCCTCGTGGAACAAGTCGCTGCGCCTGCCGTCGTTTACCGACCTGTGGTATAAAAGTCCCACACAGGAGGGCAATGTCGGACTCAAACCCGAGGAGTGTTCAGCCTTCCGCATAGGGGCCGACTTTATACACCGCATTGTCACACTGCGTTTCAACGCCCGCTACCAGCGTGGCACGCACATGATAGACTGGGTGATGCGTTCGGCAGAGGACAGCAAGTATTACGCCACTTCATTCTCGCTCGACAACTATGGTGTAGGGGCCGATGCGCGCATTTCGCTCAGCGAGTGGTGGGGCAAGCGCCAGCCGTTTGAGTGGCTCACGCTGTCGTATGCTTGGACCACGCAGCACCGTCGTGCGGGTGAGCCTTACTTCAAGTCGAACTACGCCATGGAGTATTTGCGCCACAAATTTGTGGCACATTTGCACCACAGCATCGTGTCGCGCCTTAGTGCCGACTGGACTGTGCGTGTGCAGCAGCGCGAGGGCGCCTATCTGGTGTATCAGGCTGCCAAGCCTACCGCCGACCTGCGTCCTTACGGCACACATGCCCTGCTCGACTGCAAATTGCAGTGGACTGCCCCGCGCTACACGCTCTTTGCCGACTTGAATAACTTGACCAATCACCACTACTACGACCTGGCCAATGTGCGCCAGCCCGGCTTTATTGTCATGGCCGGCGTAAAGTTTAATTTGTGGTGAGGCGGGTTGACAGGTTAACAGGTTAACTTTGTTGACGGGTTGACGGGATAGTTTGCCGTATTTACAGCCCCTTGTCTTGAATAAGGGCACGACGGACAAACTTGCTCGTTAGCCCGTCAACTTTGGCAACCAAGTGTTTTTTAACACGATGTATCATGTCAGGGCACAACTATTGCTTACCTTTGTAATAGTTAAACGTATAACCAATTAACCATTAAGTATTATGCTAAGCAATAAAATGGAAGAAGCGCTCAACGCGCAAATCAACGCAGAGTTTTGGTCGGCATATCTTTACCTGTCAATGTCAGCCTGGTGTGCACGCGAAGGGAAACCCGGCATGGCACATTGGTTCGAAGTACAATTCCAGGAGGAGCAGGACCACGCCCGCATTTTGTTCAACTACGTGCTGCAACGTGGCGGCAGGGTAGAACTCAAACCCATTGCCGAGGTGCCAACCCAATGGCAGTCGGAACTCGACGTGTTCGAGGCCACACTCAAGCACGAGCAGCACGTGACAAGTCTTATCAACAACCTATACGCCCTCACCCACCAGGAGAATGACTATGCCACACAGAGCATGCTCAAGTGGTTTGTAGACGAACAAGTGGAAGAGGAGGAGAATGCCACCAACATCATCGACAACCTCAAGATGCTCAACGGCAATGGCTATGGCATCTTTATGATGGACAAAGATTTGGCCGCCCGCGTCTATACACAGGCTGCCCCATTGGCCGGCAAGGCATAAATGTACGCGTTGGCGGAATTGGTAAACGGGTTGACAAGTAAGTTAGTTAAGTTATTAAGTATCTCATCTTTCAGGCCTTAATAGTGCAGAGCATACTTACTTGTTAACCTATCAACCCGTTACCGCGTCACCCAAGAATTTATATTGCCCATGTCCAACGGACTTAAAATAATCATAGGCTACATCATGCTCACCGCAGCGCTCTGTGCTACGGTGGGTTTTGTTGTAAAATCGGCACGCTCGGTGTATGACATTTCACACGCCGAGCAAACCGTCATGTCGCAGCGCCGGGCCACCGACCGCCTGCTCACCAGTCTGCTCAACGCTGGCACGCAAGCCGAAACGGCCACCTTGCAGTATGCCGACAACCGTGAACTTAAACGCTACTTGCAAGCCAACGCCGAAACCGACTCGGCACTGCTGCGCGTAAAGCGGCTCTGCACTGACACCACCCAACGGCTGCGACTTGACACACTGCAGGCGCTGATAAACTATCGCTGCAGCGGTACGCTCGACTTGATAGATGCCCTGCGTAAGGAAAATAAGCAAGGCTCCTCGCTGCAGCAGCAAATCAAGGCACTGAAACACAGCGACAAGCCCGTGCAGATGCAGGTGGAGGTGCCCGTGGTTGAACGGGGAGAGCAAATCGTGATAGAGCGTCGCAAAAAAGGCTTTTTCCGTCGTTTGGGCGATGCCTTCCGCCGTGCCAAGGACGACACGGTGCACACGTCCGTTACGCAGAACGAACACGTGCGCCACGACACCACACGCACCAACGTCAATCTGGGCGACACCCTGGCCGGCATACTCAGCACCCTGCACAACGACATGGCCAACAAGTCGGCCGCGCAGCAGCACCGCATCTACAAAAAGTCTGACAAACTGCGCAACGCCTCGGCCCAACTGTCGGCACAGATATCGCGCACCATCGACAATTTTACCGTCAGCCAGCAGCAACAGCTCAAGCAAGCCACGCTGCACGAACAGGCACGCCGCACGGGGGCCGCGTGGCAGTTGGGCATGCTGGCCCTTGCCACCACCTTGCTGTCGGCCATACTCTTTGTGTGGCTGTGGCGCGACATGAAGCGGGCCAACCGCTATCGCAAGGCCCTCGAGCTGGCCAAAACAAAGGCCGAAACGCTGATGCAGCGGCGCGAGCAGCTACTGCTCACCATATCGCACGACATCAAGGCCCCCATCAACACCATATTGGGCTATCTGCACATGCTCACCCCGGCGGCAGCCAATGCGCGCTCCTACGAGGCCATCGGCGCATCGGCCACGCACCTGAAGCGTCTTGTGACCGACCTGCTCGACTATCACAAACTCGAGGCGGGGGGCATTGTACTGACGTGCGACACCATCAATGTGTACACCTATATAGATAATATAGTGCGCGCTTTCACCCCGCTGGCACAAGCCAAGCAACTCGCTTTCAATGCCAATGTGCAAGTGCCGTCCACACTCAGCATCAGTACCGATGCCTACCGTCTGCGGCAAATTGTCGAGAACTTGCTGAGCAATGCCATCAAATACACCCAACAGGGCAGTGTGAGCCTTGATGCACATTACGACGCAACCGCCCACCAGCTCACCCTCAGTGTGAGCGACACAGGCTGCGGCATGACACGGTACGACCTTGACCGCATATTCGAACCCTTCACACGTGTAAAGGGGAGTGAGGGACAAGAGGGCACAGGACTCGGACTCAGCATCACGCAGCGTCTTGTAGCCTTGCTCAATGCCCACCTTGGCGTAACCAGCCACGTGGGACAAGGGTCGCGCTTTACGCTCACCCTGCCTTGTAGCGAGGTGGTGCCAGCGGTTGCTGCTCCGCAGTCTGACGCCGCACCGGCCACGGTGCCTGCAGCCAGTGCCAAAGCCCTGGTGGCCATTATCGACGACGACACCCTGCAGTTGCAACTGGCCGAAGCCATGTTGCACAATGTGTTGCCCGACGGCAGTATCAATGCCTTTACCACCCCCGACGCACTCTTTGCCTGGCTCGACGAGGGCCACCAGCCGCAATGGCTGTTTACCGACATCGAAATGCCGGGCATGACGGGCTACGAACTGGCCGAGCACCTGCGCACCCAACTGCCACAATGGCACACGCCCATAGTGGCCATGACGTCGCACATCATGCTGCCAGTGAGCCATTTCAAGCAAAAGGGCTTTGCCGATGTGCTGTTCAAACCCTTCAACCAAAACGACCTGCAGCGTGTGTTCGGTGCGCAGCCAGCGGCCCAACCGTCAGCTTTGTCACACCATCACGACAATGCGGACGGCAATGCAGGCGCCGTGCCGGCTGATGCGCTGGCAGTTCCGTCGTTGCAATGGCCGGCCTTTGTAGCCCCGCTTCTGGCCTTTGCCGAGGGCGATGCCGATGCCGAAGCAGCCATTGTCAAGCAATTCAGCACCGACTGCCACACACACCTTGAGCGCATTGCGGCAGCCAACGCACAGCACGACAAGGCTGCTTTGTGCCAGGTGGCGCACAAAATGCTGCCCACATTCACGCTCATTGGCTCGCCTGTTGTAACTTTGCTGCACAAACTTGACACGCAGCGCGCACAACCCGCATGGCAGCCCGACGACTCAGAGGCCGCCACACAGATGATGACGGAACTGCAGCGGCTGATTGACACCCTTGAGGGTTAACAGAAGAACGACGCTTTTTTTGAAATGAATAAATCTGATTTAGCTAACATATCGCTGCTGATGGTTGAGGACGACCTCACCTTCAGCACCATGCTGTCAACATGGCTGCGCAAAAAAGGTTTTGAGGTGTGCACCGCATCGAGTGTGGGGGCGGCCATCAAACTGTTGCGGCAGTCCGAGGGTAATGCGCCGCAACTGGTGCTGTCGGACCTGCGCATGCCCGACCACGACGGACTTTATTTGTTGCGGTGGTTGCGCACACAGGGCATGAACACGCCCTTTATCATCATGACAAGTTATGCCGACGTGCAAAATGCTGTTGAGGCCATGAAGTTGGGGGCAAACGACTACATTAGCAAACCGGTGCAGCCCGACTTGCTGTTGCAAAAGATAGGTGATGCGCTTTCGGCCCGTACGCAATGCCACACCGAGGGCGCAGCGCCACAGCCCCCGGTGGTGGGTCTGCCAAGTGCCCCTGCCGCTTCTTCACAGCCGGCTCCCCACGCCACCGGCCACACCGCCACACCGCCAAGGCACCCAGGCATAGAGGGACATTCGTCGCCCGCCCGCGAGCTATACCGTTTGGCAGCACTCGTGGCGCCCACTCCCATGTCGGTGCTCATTATCGGCGCCAGCGGCACGGGCAAGGAGCATGTGGCACACCGCATTCATGAGTTGAGCAACCGTGCCAATGCCCCATTCGTGGCGCTCGACTGCGGGTCGCTCACTAAGGAACTGGCAGCCTCCGAACTTTTTGGACATAAAAAAGGTGCCTTTACCGGTGCCACGGCCGACAAGGTGGGGGCGTTTGAGCAGGCTTCGGGCGGTACGCTCTTTCTCGACGAAATAGGTAATCTCAGCTACGATGTACAGGTGCAGCTGTTGCGCGCCCTGCAAGAAAGGCGCATACGTGCTGTGGGCGGCAACGAAGAGCGCCCCATCGACATCAGACTGGTGTGCGCCACCAACGAAAATCTGCCAAAGGCCATTGCCGAAGGGCTGTTTCGTGAGGACCTCTACCACCGCATCAACGAGTTTACGCTGCACATTCCGCTGTTGCGTGAGCGCGGCACCGACATTGTAGAGTTTGCCAACTACTTTTTGGCACAGGCCAACACGGAGCTGCACCGCCACATCACGGGTTTCACGCCCGAGGCTGAGGCTGCCCTGATGGCATACCCCTGGCCGGGCAATCTGCGCGAGATGCGCAATGTCATTGTGCGTGCTGCACTGTTGGCCGAGCAATCGTCGGTCATCACGCCCTTGCTGCTCAATCTGCCGGGGGCCGGTGCCCCTCAAGCGGCCACATCAGGCGCCTCGTTGGCCATCAAGCCCTCACCCGACGAGGAGTTGGCACGTATCAACCAGGCCTTGCAGCAAACGGGCGGCAACAAAAGCCGGGCTGCACAACTGTTGGGCATTGACCGCAAAACGCTTTACAACAAGCTGAAGGGGAATAGGTAGTTGATCAAATAACGCAAGCACCAAACTCAAGCACCAAACGCAAGCACCAAACGCAAGCACCAAACGCAAGCACCAAACGCAAGCTCTAATGGGGGCGACGCGTCTCGCGTCGGGGATAGTGCAGTTGTTGTTTAGTGGGGGGCTTTCCTTCTTATTTTTCCGACGCGAGACGCGTCGCCCCCATTAGAGCTTGCGTTTAGTGCTGGCGTTTGGTGCTAGCGTTTAGAGCTGGTGTTTAGAGCTGGTGTTTGGTGCTAGTGTTTGGTGCTAGTGTTTGGTGCTTGCGTTTGGTGCTAGCGTTTGGTGTTAGCGTTTAGTGCTAGCGTAGGCTCTCGCCTTTGATACTGATTCAGAACGCCCTCCATTCTCGGGTAAATGCCCCCATGTGTGGCATGCCATTCTACACAATAAGTGTGGAAAGTTTCCACACATTCCACACACAATTCCCCACTTTCTACACTACCACTTATTTTGGCACGTGTGCAATAATATCTGATAATCAGTGCTTTTATGCCATTTGTGAGTTTTTGGCACGCACCTTGCGCTTTATATGGGCAGAAACAACATTACTCACAACAACAAAAACGAACAAGTTATGAAAAAGTTCACAGTTTCTGCCATCGTGGCAATGGGAGCCGTAGTGCTCAGCAGCGCAGCATTCGCTGGTACAACAAGTTACAACAGCCGTGGCTTTGTGTCAAACGCATCATCAGCAGACACCGTGGTGCCCAACGACACCGTAGTGCCCGAAAACCAAATTCCCGAACAGAAGGACACCACTGCCAAGCAGGAGGCTCCCGTCCTGTTCAGCCTGGTCGACACCGTTGTGCCTGCCGACACCCTCACTCCGGCAAAGAATGACGAACCTGCCAAGCAGGACACCCCCGTCAAGGAGGAAACCACCCCGGTTGAATAATCCTGTGCCCCACCAACCCAGGCTACAATAAAAACAATTCAGACTTAGTATATATAATCGTGTAGTGCAACAGATAATAGTGCCTCGAGTTGGTGCCACGCCTCGCGAATGTGCAAATGCTTTAACAGCCTGCACATTCGCGAGGTTTTTTTGTTTATTCAGGCAGGCACATGGGCCACACTTGCCTGTGCCCCTTGTCGCCCCCGTCCTCCCGCCTCTCTTTCAACTTGTCTGTCTGTACCCTTGTTACCCCGTCTTACCTGTCCCCTCCGTTAATTTTGTTACCCAAATATCGTTTCAGTGTCATGAAAATGCCATTTCAGTCCCCCATTTTCCACGAATTATTAACACTAAAGTCACTTTTCTGAATATATTAACAAAGTTTTACCCCCCCCGTTTGGAATATTCACCTTACGTCTGTATATTTGCCACGTGAACGAGAGATGTATTTAAGTTTTGCTACCTAATATTTAACAACTTGACGTCTCAGCATGTTACACACAGTTCCGACTGACTAAAAATTACTTTAACTTAATATTTATCTAACATGAAGAAAATTACTTTCATGCTTGCCCTCTTAACGGCAAGTACGACAGGTGCGTTTGCAGGTACGTTTACAACCTCAAACGATGCCGCGTCACATGTGTATGCCATCAAAAATGTAGGGGCAGCCAATGGCAACTATGTTTGCATTAATGGTGCAGGCTTTAATGCAACCAAAACCATGTCAAACATCGCCTTCTTCAAGGTAGAGGCTGGTAGCGCAGAAGGTCAATACTATTTGTATAGTGTGACAAACAACAAGTATGTATCTTACTCAGGCACAGGCAAGAGTGCAGGTGTAGTGATATTTGCTAATGACAAAGCCTCTGCCAAGCAATGGAAGATTGCACTTGAAAGTGGCCAGACCGAAAAGTATGACATTAGCCCTGTAGACGCCCCCAATATTGGTTGGAACTGGGTTGGCGGCGTTGGCAATCAACTTGGTTTTTGGGATAATGGAGATGGTGCCTCATCTTGGACATTCGATGCTGCTATTAATGTCACAATCAACTATGCTCTCAATGGAACGACAGCCTCTGCCCAGAAAAATGGTTATGCATTACCTGGCTATACTAAGGAAACAGTAGGTTCACCTTTCGTATATACCAAGGTTTCCTCTATGAGTCCTGAAACAACTGCCGAGGGTACAACCGAGTATACCATAAATTTGGCAGAAAACCTTCCTTTCGTAAAGTCTGAAAACTTTGACAAAGCCAAGTGGTATCTCATGGATATGCACTGCAACGATAGTGGTAATCCCGATGTAAATTCAGGCAGGAAACACTACATGTGGACGTATGTGGCAGCTGGTCAGGACGTCACATTGCCACAGATCGTTATGAACTACGGAACTGAAATTACCGACAATATGCTGTGGTGTTTTGTAGGTGATGTCTTTAATGGCTTCAAAATTTACAACAAGGCCGCTGGTTCTACAATGACACTGCGTAAGGCTTCAATTGGCAATAACGACGCAGCTGGCAATACAGCTTCAGTTATGTCGACCACCGACGATCACAACCTATTTAAGCTCTATCCTACAACTGAAGGTATTGCAAACGGCTTCTGCTTCAAGCTTGATGGTGACGACTATTACCTCAACACGCAACAGAAAATAAAGGATGATTGGGATTCTAAAGTTCTGCGTGGTTGGAACAAAGCCGATGGCGGTTCTACCTGCCGCGTGTTTGCTCCTAACAAGTTCGTAGCAGATGCAGCACGTCTCTACAACAATCTTTATGTCAAGGCAAGCGAACTGCCCACAGGTGCTATCGGTACCAACTCATACCTTGAAGAGGGTAACAATTTGGAAACACTCAAGAGCCAGTATGCAGCAGCTACTGCCGAAGGTTACACTACCGAACAGGTGAATGCTCTCGTCGAGACTATGAAGAAAGTGAATGCCGCTGCTGCCAATGAAACCACCGTTGAGGCTGGCAAATATTACCGCTTGTACAATGCAACAGACAAGAAGTACCTTTGCGTAAGAGCCACCAACAATGCACAGATGACTACCGATGCCAGCATGGGTAAGGCTGTGTCTTCAGTAGTGACATTTGCAGATGCCGAAAATGGCCGTTTCCGCATGAAAGTTGAGGGTAAAACATTTGGTAAGCGTAAAGGTGTTGATGTGCCCATCACCCTTGAAGGTGACGATTCTGAAGAAAAGGGTAGCTATGCTGTAGCTCACACAGGTACTACTTTTACTTTCTACGATTATGCAAGCAATGTGTCTGACCGCAGCTATTTGCACTGCAACAACGCTAGGGGTGCCGGTAATGTAGTAGGTTGGGAAGCACTTGGTGAAATCAGCCCGAGCTACTGGCACGTGATTGAAGCTACCGATGTAGAAATTGACATGACTGCTCAGGGTGACAAGAAGTATGCTTCGGCTTACTTGCCCTTCGATGTAAGCAATGTAGCTGGTGCTACTGCCTACACTGGTGCACTCAACGCAGAGAAGAATGCTATCGACATGACTGCTACAACTGCTGTACCTGCCAACACAGGTTTCGTACTCGTTGGTACTGCCGACAAGGCTACTCTAACTATCGGTACTGCTGATGCCATCAGCGGCACTAATGCACTGACTGGTTCAAACTTCAACACAGCTCTTACTGACGCCACTCGTGCCAACTACCTCGTATTTGGCGTAAACGCTGGTAATGTAGGTTTCTACGCTCCTTCAAGTAGTGTGCCATCTATTCCTGCCAACAAGGCTTACATCAACGCAAGCGCAGTCGCTGGTTCGGCTATTGCCCTCAACTTTGGCAATACTGTAACTGGCATCAACGCTGCTACTATCAACAATGGTGAGAACAATGCCCCCATCTACGACCTCAGCGGTCGCCGTGTATGGGCTCCTGTTAAGGGCGGTCTCTACATTCAGAATGGCAAGAAGCTCGTCAAGTAAGCAATACCCAATCATCAACATCTAATCAAACAAGTTACACAATTATGAAAATGACATATAGCAAGCCTCAAGCTCAGGTTGTCAACCTCTATGGCGAGGACATTATGCTGGCTGGGTCAGGAAACAACGTTTCATATGACGTTGACAAGACCAAGGAAACTAACGTGATAATGTCTGACCAAAAGGGTTGGAGCAGCGACAGCTGGTCTGCCGACGAGGACTAATCCACATGGCATAATACGCTTTAAGGCGGAGATGTTTCCCGCTTTTAATCCACTTGCAAGGAAGTAGGTAGCCTTGCAGGTAAGAAATTATCAATCGTAATTTCTTTCATTTGGTGAGCCGCCCGGAATGCTTTTCCGGGCGGCTTTTTAGATATAGCGCTTGTCAGTAGCGCTTGTTGGTAGCGTTTGGTGCTTGAAGAAACGCAAGCTCTAATGGGGGCGACGCGTCTCGCGTCGGGTATAGTGCAGCTGTTGTTTAGTGGGCCTTGTGTGTCTTTTCTTTTTATTTTTCCGACGCGTCCCGAGGCTGCTAAAAAATGCCCGACGCGAGACGCGTCGCCCCCATTAGAGCTAGCGTTTTGCCCCCTTGCACTTTCGCTCACGCGCAAGTTAGGCTGCGGCTCGGAAATAAAAACGAAAGTTTTAGGACTTTCGTTTTGTATTTCGCTCGCCTTGCACTAACTTTGCTATCTCAAACAATAAAACACATAATAAAACAATAAAGATACTATGACACTGATTAAATCCATTTCAGGTTTCCGTGGTACTATTGGCGGTAAAACAGGCGATACGCTCAATCCTGTTGATATAGCCAAGTCTGTTTCTGCATTCGCTGCACTGCGCGAAAATGTGGTAAGCCGTGCCTTCCGCCGTAAGATTGTTGTAGGCCGCGATGCCCGTATCTCGGGCGAGATGGTAAGCCACGTGGTATGCGGTACACTCATGGGTATGGGCTTTGATGTAGTAAACATCGGTCTGGCCTCAACACCTACCACCGAACTGGCTGTGACCATGGAGCACGCTTGTGGCGGTATCATCATCACTGCAAGTCACAACCCGCGCCAGTGGAACGCCTTGAAGTTCTTGAACGAAAAAGGCGAATTCCTGCCGCCCGCAGAGGCATCTGAAGTGGTACGTCTGGCCAACAACTGCAACTTCGAGTTTGCCGATGTCGACAGCCTCGGTTGCTACACCAAAAACTTCAGCTACGACCAGCGCCACATTGAGCTGGTTAAGGATCTCGAACTGGTTGACATCGAAGCTATCCGCCGCGCACACTTCAAGGTGGCCATCGATACAGTCAACTCGGTTGGTGGTATCATCATACCCAAATTGCTGGGCCAGCTTGGTGTGACAGAGGTTACTGGCTTGAACACTGAGCCTACCGGCAACTTTTCCCACAACCCCGAGCCCTTGAAGCAGAATTTGAGCGAAATACGCAACCTGCTGCGTAAGGGACGTCACGACCTGGGTATTGTGGTTGACCCCGATGTTGACCGCTTGGCACTTGTATGCGAGGACGGCAGCATGTTTGGCGAGGAAAACACACTCGTGGCCTGCGCCGACTACGTATTGCGCCACACACCTGGCCCCACGGTGTCAAACCTCTCGTCAAGCCGCGGCTTGCGCGATGTAACCGAAAAGTACGGCTGCAACTACGCAGCAGCTGCTGTGGGCGAAGTAAACGTGGTAACCAAGATGAAGGAAACTGGTGCCGTGATTGGTGGTGAAGGCAATGGCGGTGTGATTTACCCCGCTGCCCACTCTGGCCGCGACGCATTGGTAGGTATCGCCCTTATCCTTACTTATCTGGCCAAGACCGGCATGCGCGCTACCGAACTCCGCAACTCTCTGCCGCAGTACTACATTGCCAAAAACCGCATCGACCTCGATCCGACTACCGACATCTTTGGCATTCTGCAGAAGGTTAAGGACCTCTACAAGAACGAGCAAGTTACCGACATTGATGGTGTGAAGATTGACTTTGCCGACAAGTGGGTACACCTGCGCAAGAGTAACACCGAACCTATCATTCGTGTATACTCTGAGGCACACACTATGGAGGAAGCCGATGCCCTTGGCAAGCAAATCATGGACATCGTTTACAACATGACACAGAAGAAGTAATGGCATAGTTGCTCTTCAATAAACTGATTATAACGCAAGTTGACGAGCTGTCGCTATTCGTACCAATAGCCGGCTCGTCAACTTTATTTTTACCAACCTCTCTTATGAAGAAGAATCTCCTGCTTTTAGCACCAATGCTGTTCCCCGCTGCAGCTGCAGCACAAGGGCACTACAACATTGTGTACATCATGACCGATGACCACACGGCGCAAATGATGAGTTGCTACGACAACCGTTTTGTCGAGACACCCAACCTCGACCGCATTGCGGCCGATGGCGTGAAGTTTGTTAACTCCTATGTGGCCAACTCGCTGTCGGGCCCCAGCCGCGCTTGTATGATTACTGGCAAACACTCGCACAAGAATGGCTTTACTAACAATGAGCACGGCGTGTTTGACGGTTCGCAGCAAACCATGCCCAAACTCATGCAAAAGGCTGGCTACCAAACCGCCATCATTGGCAAGTGGCACTTGGTGAGCACCCCCACGGGCTTTGACTACTACAACATTCTGCCGGCACAGGGTGACTACTACAACCCCAACTTTATCAACATGGACGGCACCGAAACACGCGAAAAGGGCTATGTGACCAACATCGTGACCGACAAGGCCATTGACTGGATGGAGCACAAGCGCGACAAGAGCAAACCCTTCATACTCTTTGTACACCACAAGGCTTGCCACCGTGCCTGGTTGCCCGAACTCAAGTATCTGCGCGAATATGAGGACAAGACATTTGCCCTGCCCGAAAACTTCTACGATGACTATGAGGGCCGCGATGCTGCCAAAACTGCCGAGATGCAGATTGGCAAACACATGGATATTGTGTACGACACCAAAATGTACACTCCGGGTTCAAAGACATTCCTGACCGACAACTACCTCAACATGATTGGCCGTCTCGACTCAAGGTCGCGTGCCGAGTATGACTACTTCTACGATTCTCTGGCCTTGGACTTTAACAGCCGTCACCTCACGGGCAAGGCTTTGGACGAGTTCAAGTACCAGCGCTACATGCGCGACTATGCCAAGGTGGTGAAGAGCCTTGACGACAACGTCGGCCGCATGCTCGACTACCTCAAGCAGTCGGGATTGCTCGATTCCACGCTCGTGGTTTACACCTCCGACCAAGGTTTCTACATGGGCGAGCACGGGTGGTTTGACAAGCGCTTTATGTATGAGGAGTCGCTCAACACGCCGTTGGTAATGCGTCTGCCCAAGGGGTTCAACGCCCGTGGCGACATCAGCGAGATGGTGCAGAACATTGACTATGCACCCACATTCCTGCAACTGGCCGGTGCCCCCGTGCCAGCCGACATTCAGGGTGTGTCGCTCCTGCCGCTGTTGCAAGGCAAACACCCCAAAAACTGGCGCAAGAGCATCTACTACCACTATTATGAATATCCGGCCGAACATGCCGTAAAGCGTCATTATGGTGTGCGCAGTTCTGATGGTTACAAGCTCATTCACTTCTACAACGACATCAATAAGTGGGAACTTTATAATCTCAACACCGACCCGCACGAGATGCACAACATCTATGGCCAGCCGGGTACTGAGAAAATCACAGCCCGCTTGATGAAGGAGCTTGTCCGCCTGCAAAAGCAGTATGACGACCAGGACGCGCTCAAACTTAATGCAAAGTGATGCGAGCATGGTAATGTGCTAATATGCTAATGGGCTGACGCCGTAGCGTTGCAAATAGCAACGCTGCGGCGTCAGCTGTATTTGTACATTTGCATATTATTGCCAGTAAAACCGTACTCAAGCACCAAACGCTACCTCTAATGGGGGCGACGCGTCTCGCGTCGGGAAAAGGGTAGTAATAAGCAATCTCTAAACTGAGCGTTCCGTGAGTTATGAGATTTTCCGCTAACGCGGAGAACATAAGAACAAAAGAACATAAGAACAAAAGAGTTTCAAGACATACGGGCATGGACTTGCGTCCATA
>ERZ1026866.409-NODE-409-length-25908-cov-11.774958_pt1 | contig 25908 bp, 18 predicted proteins | sample MGYA00380163_ERZ1026866 | MGnify/ENA primary metagenome ERZ1026866 (study PRJEB33269, sample SAMEA4719799) | human gut metagenome | biome: human-associated habitat; feature: organic feature; material: feces | place: Cameroon | collected 2013-10 ...
CCCCTTAACCCCCTACCCTAACCCTCTAGTCCAATTTCGGACCGAAAGACAAGTCGCCGGCATCGCCAAGTCCTGGCACGATGTAAGCCTGGTCGTTAAGGATAGGGTCGACGGCCGACACCCAGAGTGTGACATCGTCGGGGAACACGCGGCACAAGTGGTCAATGCCCTCTTGTGCGGCAATGGCACAGCAAATGTGCAGTTTGGCCGGTGTGCCGTGTGTAAGGAATGCCTTGTAAGAGAGTTCGAGCGAACCACCAGTGGCAAGCATGGGGTCCACCATCAAAAAGGTACAGCCGTCCAACTGCGGAGCGGCTATGTAGTCAACGTGTATTTTAATGTCCTCGCGCTTGCCCTCGTCACGGTGAGCGGCCACAAAGGCCGAGTCGGCTTGGTCAAACGTGTCGAGAAATCCCTCGTGAAATGCCACACCGGCACGCAGCACCGTGCCTACCACAATGCGGTCGTCGTAGGTGGGCACTTGTTTCACGCCCAGCGGTGTGGTGATGGCCTTTTCAGAGTATTGCAGCGTGCGGCTCACCTCATAGGCTGTGGCGCGGGCTATACGCTGCATGTTACGGCGAAAGAGGGTGCGGTTCTTCTGCACTTCCACATCGCGCAACTGCGCCATGTATGAGTTTATAACCGAACTCCGTTCGCCCAGGTTTATTACTTTCATTTGTTGTTACTATTATAAGTTGTGGTATTAAATAAAAGGTGGTTATTAACCGCAAATATACTGCTTTCTGCGCAATTACGCTTGCTTTCCCCACTAATATGCTCGCAAATGGCTATGAACCAATGGGCTGATATGGCAATTATCGCTGCCCGGTGAAACGTAAACTTGCGAACAGACTCAAGCACCAAACGCTACCTCTAATGGGGGCGACGCGTCTCGCGTCGGGAAAAATGCCATGCTCACACACAGAATAAAGGCTCACAAACAGCACGAATTACACACCTGTCTGTGAACCTTTGCCTTAAATCCCGACGCGCGGAACGAGTATTGAAAATGCCCGACGCGAGACGCGTCGCCCCCATTAGAGGTAGCGTTTGGCGCTTGAGTCCGTTCGCAAGTTTACGTTTCACCCTACAGCAATATATAACAATGTGCCAATATGCTAACAAGCAACGCTACGGCGTCAGCTCATTAACATATTGGCACATTGCCATATTAACTCATTAGCACATTATCCTACAACGGGAACGACATGCCAATGGCGATGTTGCTGTTGGCACGGTTGAGGGGAATGCCCTGCTTGCTCAATTTGCCAAAGAAGCGGTCGGTACCGATGGTAAAGTTGAAGTGCTTGGCGTGGAGACTGGCCACAAGACCACCCTGCACACCTGTGCTGGTAAAGCCCATGCTCAACGAGGCATCGAACCACTTAACAGGCGCCACGTTGGCCGAGAAACGACCCTGGTGGTAGCTGTGGCGACCCGCCATGCGGCTCTGATAGAGGAAACCGAAACGCAGGTTGCGATAAGCCGGCAGCGTATACTCGGCACCGAGGCTGAGGGTAGCAGCCAAAGCACGGGTGGCCGACTTCACACCGTCGTCGTACACGGCAAAGGCATCGCCAAGGTCGTCGCCAAGGTCCTTAAACTGGTCGCCAAGGTCGCGGCCGTCCTTGTTGATGGGTATTTCTTCACCATAGTTACCATTGCCAAAACCCTCAAACTCCCAATGGCCGGTCGATGAGGCGTGCTGCGCATTGCTCCAGTTAATAAAGCCCAGGTCGGTAAGTGCTGCACTCAACGTGAGGTCTTCCATCACCTTGTAGGTGGCACCCAAGTCAACGGCCATACCAAAGCCAGCCAGACCGCCCTTAAAGTCGCCAAGCTCCTTGATGCGATGGCGCGGCAGTTCGCCGGGCTGCACATTCTCAACAGGCTCCGTCTTGTCCGACTGCTTGAACTCGGTTTTCATAATCGAGGCCACAGCCTGCACATCGCCGCTCACCTGCCACTTGTCTTCGGCCAACTGGAAACGCACGTCCTTGCCCGACACATCGGCATAAGCCAAACCAAAGAGGAACTTGAGCTTGCCGCCCACGGTCCATTTGTCGTCAATTTTGTGCGAGTGGCCCAAGCCCAACTCGGCATAGTTTTCGGTGCGCACGCCCAGGTTGGTAATGTCGTACTCCTGGCTGCCGATGTTCTTCATAAACTCAAACAGCGTTTTGGGCAGACACAGATTGGTGTTGGAGCGCATATTGAGCTCTACCGAGTTGATGCCGCCAAAAGCCTTGAAGCCAAAGCCGAACAACTGATATTTGAGGTTAATCGAAAGACGGTTCTTGTCCTTCAGTCCGCTGAGGAACTCACCAGCGTCCACATTGGGGTGCATAAAGGTGGTCAGGGTGTTACCGTTCTCGCCGTAGCCCTGCCAGTCTTCCCCCATTTTATAAACAAACTTTTTCAGTCCGATGTTACCCGTTGTGCCCACGCTGAAGTCGCCCAGTGGCAGTAACGGCATCGACACATACGGCTTGTCGAGCAAGGCGGGGTTGATGTCGTGGCGCGAGGTCGAAGAGTTCATGAAGTAAGTTGTGCTCACTTCGGTCTGTGCCGCAGCAGGCAGTGCCAGCATGGCGGCCAGTGAGAGTATATGACGTAGTTTCATATTGGTCAGAGTATTGTATTAGACTATGAAAGGATTTAGTTGAAATCGGCAATCACACCCGCATTGAGCTTGATCTTGATATTGTTAAGCTTGAGGTACTGGGTAGACACCAACTTGTTGCTGCCAGTAGCGTCGGCATGTATGTTGAAGCACAACTTGTCGATGCGGCTGAGCAGGTCCTTGTCATCAAGTTTGGCAGTAATCTTAATAGGCGTCATCACCTCTGAGCCACTGCGCTCCTTCACCTCGCCGTTCATGGTGTAGGTACTGCCGTCGCCCGGAGCTACATGGGCCTCGGCGGTGTTGAACTCAACAGGCAGTTCATTGCCGTCCACATCTACAGCCTTCAAGCCCACGAGCAGTTCGAGCGGAATGGTGTTGTAAGCATCGGCCATCACCTCGAGTGTACCGGTGGCGCTGAGGTCCTTGAGGTCGCTGTGCATGCTCTCGGTAGAGTCGTTGTACACCACCTTCAAGCCGCGGTCAAACTCAAATGGCACAAACACGCTGTAGTCGGCATCAACATGATAGTCGCGGCCAAGCTGCACGGTGTAGTACTCATTCTTTACGTTGATTTGATTGTCTCTGAGATTTACCTCCAGATAATCGGGCAGTTCGGTAATGAGGTCGCCAATGTTCTGAACGTTCTCCACTGTGGCAGCACCAGCCTTGGCCCCTTCGGGGTCGTAGGGGGTGTTACCCTGATTGCAGTAGTACACATAGTTGTCGCGGCCCATTTCCATCACGCCCTTGTCAAGCTTTACTTTCTTAGTGGTGGCACCATTCTCAAAGGCACCATTCTCCTTCACAGCTGTAAGCGTACCCCTCATGTCAATGCCCACGGGCAGTGTGCTCATGTTGGCATGGAAACGTATGGTGGGGTTGGTAGCCACAATGCGCACGTCCTTGTCCTGCAAAAAGTCGGGCAGGTCGTTGCTCACGTCGATGCGCTCGTTGTCGGGATTGATGACCGGATTGAATATACCCGTCACCTGGTTGATGTTGAGCACATTGTTGGGCACCTTTATGTCGAGGCGCACCGAAGCCTGGTCGCCTACGTTCATGCTGAGCTCGCGGCCGGCACGGTTTTCAAAGAACACTTGATCGGCGGTCATTTCTATATTGAGCTCGGCGGGTGTCAGCACTATTTCTTTGTCGGCATTTACATTGCCATGGTTTTTGGTTTGGTCGAGCTCCACCTTGTTGAGGTATACTGAGCAAATTTCAGGATTGTTGCGGTTGTAGTTGTATGTGCCGCCGTTATTGTACACAAGCACATTGCCTTCTTTCAGTTCCCAGCCCGGAGCCACATCGGTCACACCGAGGAATTTGGGCAAATAGAGGCGGATATTTTTAAGGCGTGTCACACCCAGGTTGAGTGTGGCGGGGTGATTAGCCTCGGTCAGTGTCAAGGCCACCTTTGAGCGTTGCAGGTCGATGGTCTTAACCTGCTTCACGTCATTCACATCGGTAATGCTGAAGTCTATCTTTTGGTTACCCTTGGCACTGCCGTGCATTTCAAAGTCTGCCGGTATGGGCAGTGTGCTGCCTTCTGTTACGGGAATGCCGGCATCTCTCAGCTGCTCGTATACGTCGTTGTATTGAAGTACCGGCGTGTCCATGTCGAGCTTGGTGTCGTTAAAACTGGTGGTCATGTTGTCCACCTTGACGTTGAAGTTTGAGGTGCCGTCCTTCACCAAGTAGTAAAGTCCGTTAGCCTCGGTTTTCACCGTTTCGTCTTCGTCAATAATGTCGGCCAGCGCTATGAGGTCGGTATTGCCAAGTTTCACACCGAGTCCTTCGGTGTTAAGTTTCATGGTAAGGTCTACTTTATCGAGATCGTAGGAATCGTCAATGCAACCAGTGAACAACAAGGTTGTTCCGGCACAGAGCATTCCCGTTACCAATAGGTGCTTGAATAGTGGGTTTGCCATAATCTGTAGAGAGGTTATAGGTTAAAGTAATGTGTTTATTGTCGCTATAAGTTCTGCAAACGGACTTGTACCATACGGGGCTGTAATGCCTTTAGGTACAAAGTAAGTGTTTGCCTTATGCCACAAAGGTATAAATATTTATTGTTATTAGCACGCCTTAATCTGCTTTTTCTTAAAAATAATTTAGTTGGTGTGCATAAGTGGTAGAAAACACGGCATAGATGGTAAAAAATAGAAGTTGGGCAATGTGCATTCATGGCGTTTGCCACTGCCTGACAGCCGTTGCCCAATGGCCTCTTCGCCCCCTGCCGCTTCACGGCCCTGGCAGTGCCGACTTCCGGTTACGGGGGAGCGGCATTCGGTTTGCTCCGACAGAAATACCGCCCTCCCGTAACAGAAAACCCGCTCACCCCATGCCGTAACCGCGCGGTGGGGCACGGGGCGAAACACCCTGGTACGACCACACAGCCAACAAGGGGGCGAACGATTTTTCCACACACCGGCTCATTCCCTCATATACTCACTATTCTATTTTCTTTTTTATTCTATAGATTAAAATTAAAGATACCTATGTTGGGTATATATGGCTGTGGAAAGTGTGCATAGTTTTCTGTCCCAAAATTTGGTCAGTAAGTTATCCCCGTTTTGCACGGGGTTACTCACGTTTTTATCCACAGCTTGTGGTTGGGGCAAAATGCCTATCTATAAAGGAGAGTTGGCGGCATGGGGTGTGACTATTCCACACCCTGTTGAAAACTTTTAGGTGTACAAAAAAAGTTTGTGGAAAGTGGCCGAAAACTGTGGACTATGGTGGTGAAATACTGCGTAAAACGTTGTGAACTCGTGGATAACCATATTGGGCCATACGGCCATGCGGGGGCATAGGTTATCCCCACCCCTCTCCACAGCTTTTCCACAGTTTATGCACGGGGTTATCCACGGGGTTTTCGTAACTTTGCAGGCAAGACGGGTACGGACTGAAAGGCCCCAAGCAACAAACGCAAGCACTAATGGGGGCGACGCGTCTCGCGTCGGGAAAATATGCAGCTATTATTTAGTAGCGTTCGTATTTACCTCCTTTCTCTATCCCGACGCGGGACGCGTCGCCCCCATTAGTGCTTGCGTTTGTTCGCAGCGCGTTTTATTGACATCATCGGCTGCGGCTCAGCAATTCAAGCAAACTTGATTGCATTCGCCTTGCACGATGATTCAGACCGTGCGAACCTAAATCGGAAACTTCAATAATATACAAGCAATGCGAAAACTTACTGTTGAGGATCTTAACCGCATAGACGTTGACACCTTTAAGCAGGCCCCCAAGGTGCCGCTTGTGATGGTGCTCGACAACATACGCTCGGTGCACAATGTGGGCAGTGTGCTGCGCACGGCCGATGCCATGCGCATTGAGGCGGTGTATATGTGTGGCATTACGGCCACACCGCCTTCGGCCGAGATGCACAAAACGGCTCTCGGGGCCGAGGATTCTGTGACATGGCGCTACTACAACGATACGCTGCAGGCTGTAAGCGAACTCAAGGCGGCGGGCTACGTGGTGCTGGCGGTGGAGCAGGTGGAGGGCAGCCTCAAACTGGGTGCCTTCAAGTTCGACCCTTCAAAACGCTATGCCCTGGTGATGGGGAATGAGGTGAAGGGAGTGCGGCAGGACGTGGTGGACGCTTGCGACCAGGCTCTCGAAATTCCGCAGTATGGCACAAAGCACAGCATGAATGTGAGCGTGACGGCTGGCATTGTGATGTGGGAGGCGACGAGCGCGTTTCGTTAATGTGGCAATGTGGTAATGGGCTGACGCCTTAGCGTGGTTTGGCAGCCGCTAACGCGGAAAACAAAAGAACATAAGTACAAAAGAACATAAGGCCGCTGCGCGGCTGAAGGCCACGGACTGACGTCTGCGTGGCTTCAAGAACATAAGGGCTGACGCCGAGGCGTAGATGTTGCTGTGTTTTTCTATATACAATAATTCAACACCTTTTTCATGATAATCAGTTTAGACCTTGATGGTACGCTTACCAATAGCGAAAAGAAAGTAACACCGCGCACACGCCAGGCACTGCTCGATGCTGAGGCCAATGGGGCTGTGCTGGTGCTGGCTTCGGGACGCCCCACTTATGGCATTGCGCCGGTGGCCGAATGCCTCGAAATGGAAAAACGCGGCGGCTACATTCTGTCGTACAATGGCGGACAAATTGTGGACTGGAAAAGCAATGAGCTTATCTATGCCAAACACCTGCCGGCACAGGTCATTCCGGTGCTGCACCAGTATGCGCGCCAGCACCACTTTGCCCTGCTGGGATATGCGGGACACGACATTGTGACGGAAATGCCTGACGATGAATATGTGCACGAGGAGAGCCGTATTAACAATATGGCTATACGGGGTGTGGATAACTTGCTCGAGGCCATTGATCCGCAACCTACCAAACTGCTCATGACGGGACACCCCGACGACATGGTGCGTGCCGAGGCAGAACTGGCCGATGTGGTGGGAAATGACATGGAGGTGTTCCGCTCGGCTCCTTTCTTTCTCGAACTGGTGCCCAAGGGCATTGACAAGGCGCAGTCGCTCATGCGCTTGCTGAGCCTCATTGGTCAGCAGCCGGCCGACATGATAGCTTTTGGCGATGGCTATAACGACCTTTCAATGTTGCGACTGGCCGGCATCGGGGTGGCTATGGCTAACGCTGCCCCCGAGGTGCGCGCCGAAGCTGACTTTGTAACGCTCTCGAATGATGAGGACGGAATAGCACATTATTTGGAGAACCAGGCGAGCGCTGCTTGCTGATGTACACAAATGTGCAGATACGAAGATGTGCAGATGATATACAATTACATCATCTGCACATCTTTGTATCTGCACATTTGCTCGCAGCGCGAGTGTGGCTTACTTAAATATCACGCCATAAGGGTGAATGCCTGTGGCAATGCGCTTGCTGAATGCACCATTGCTGGTGTATACGTTGATGTAGCCGGGGTTGGCATAACCACCAGAGCCGTTGTCAGAGCAAACATAAATGTCGCCGTTGGCCGGGTTCACGTCCATACAGATGGGGGCAAAGGTGTACTCGTCGGTGTTGGCGGGAGTTTGCAGGAAATTGTTGCTCACCTGTGCGCCAGTGGCGGCATTGTACACACTGCTGCTGATGGTGGTGGTGGCAGGCTTAGCGTTCCAGTCGGTCACGGCATGGATAACATAGAGCAAGTCCTGCTTGCCCGTAGCGCGCGATGTGCGGTTTTGGGTGTTGGTGGCAATGTAAGTACCGTCGCACAGTGCCGACACATTGTCGTTGGCATCAATCTTCCACACCTTGTTGGCGGTGTAGGGCGTGGTAACGTACACATTGCCCGAGTTGTCGGCAGCCATCTCCCAAGGGTTCTTAACATTCTTGTTGGTGATGGACTTCACCTTGCTGAAGGTGGCCTCGTCAATTACGGCGATGGCGGAGTTTTTATTGCCTTCGCCATAAGCATCGCTACAAGCCACGTACACCTTGCCATTGGCGGCAGCCATGCCATAAGGGTTGGGGCCTACAGCCAGCGGGGCCGACTTGGTGTAGGTAGTGGTGTCGATGCGGGTGACAAAGCCGTCGTTGTTGCTGATGTACACATGGCCGTTGCTGGCGCATACCGCCTCGGGTTGGTTGGTCTGTACGCTGGCTATTACAGTAGCCGTGTTGGCATCGAGCACCCATACGAGGTTTGAAGCAAATACGGGCACATACATCTTTGAGCCGTAGATGATGGGCTTTTGCGGATTGTCGCCAATCAGCTGGCCGTTAGCCTTGAAGAACACACTGTCGGTTTTGGTGCCGTTCTGTGCAATGAAGTCGAGCGCACCGGCCACGTTGCCATAAGAGTTGCCTTGGTTGATAACGTACATGCCGGCCTCACCGCGCAGGGGGGCGGGAGTGGGTGCGGGGTCATCTTCAGAACAAGCGGTGAAACCTACCGCTACGAGCAGCGCAATGGCTGCAAACTTGAGTTGTTTAAGCATAATTGATTTAATATAATAGTTGTGTTATTATTGTATTGTTGATATATGCGTTGTAGAATTTAGTAAACAAGTTGTCGGGTTTGCAGGTAAGTATGCCAAATATATTAAGCTCCTTACCATTCAGTAAGTAGTGTTGAACATACTTACTTGTCAACCTGTTAACCTGTCAACTTGTTAACTCTTCAACTTGTCAACTTGTTAACTCTTCACCTTATAATTGGTATTTGATGCTGAGTCTGTAGGAGCGTCCGGGCATGGGGTAGCGCCCGATTACCTCATAGCGTTTGTCAAAGGCATTTACCAAGTCGGCACGCAAAGTGAGTTGTGAATGACGCAGTTGCAGTGTGCGGTAGAGGGCAAATCCGCACTCTGCGTAGGCCGGCAAATTGGTGTTGGCGATATGCTCATTGTTACACCAGCGTAGTGAAGCGTACGACACACTGCCCACCACAGCCACCCACGGACTCTGCCAGGTGAGCGAGGCCGCCCCGCTGTGCACCGGGGTGTAGGCCAGTTGTTTGTGCCAGGTGGAGAGTTTGTCCGACGTGTGGTCGGTGCTGTGCTGAAGGGTGTAGTTGGCAGCCAGCAGCAAGGTGTGGCGTGGCACAGGTTGCCATGTGCTCTGCAGCGTGACGTCGAGTCCGGCGGTGCGCACATCGCCCATGTTGACCGTGCGCCACACAAACAGGTTGTAGGGCACCGACACGATGCGGTCGGCCACGCGGTTGTAGTAGCCGTCGGCCGTAAAGGCCACCAGTGGCCACCACCTGCGGCTGGGAGCGGCCTGCATGGTGAGCCCTGCCGAGAGCTGGCGCGTGAGTTCGGGTTTGAGGGTGGCAGAGCCCAGGTGGTAGTAATAGTTCTCGGTGAAGGTGGGCATACGGAAACTCTCCTTGTAGCCCGCCCTGAGGTAGAGCCATAGCGGTGCGCGCACAGCCAGATACGAGGCTGTAAGGCTTGGGGTGAGGCGTTGTGCGTTGGCCGCCGCCGTGCCGTGGCGCATGTGGTTCCAGTAGCAGTGCAGTATGCCGCGTGCCATCAGTTGCCAGCGTGCGGTGTGCAGTTGCAGCGCGAGGGCTTGCAGCCAGGTGTCGCGGCTCACGGCGTGGTCGGTGGGCAGGTTGTTGTTCTGTGAGGCGTGTGAATAGTCGGTGGTGTAGGCTGCTTGCAGCCATGCCGTGAGGTGTAGTGCCGCCCCGGCTGTGGCGTATGCCTCGCGCTGCCAATAGTTTTGGTGCAGTGCGCCGCCAGGATATTGCCCCCCTATGTCGGTGTACTGGCTTGTTTGCCAGTTGTATTTAGCTGCCGCAAACACACTCAGCCGTTGCCACTGCTGCTGCCAGCGTGCCTGGCCAAAAGCCGTTTGCTCGAGCAGGCGCTCCGTGCCATTGTTCACATAGTAGTGCACCATGCCGGGCAGGTGGCGGTAGTTGTGGTAAAAGTAAGCTTTGGCGGTGACCATGCCCCCGTGGCTGAGTGTTTGCCTCACATTGGCCTCTGTGGTGACGCGCTGCATGCGGCTGTTGTTACGAGTGAGGTGCGAGGTGGTGAGTCCGTTTTTCAGCGTAAAGGGATAGTTGTTGTCGGCAAAGAAGTAGTTGCTGCTCACATTCATGGCTGTGCCGCTGCGCCACGCCTTATTGAGCGTGAGGGCGGGTGCCCAGGTGTTGAACGAGGCATGTTGCAGTGTGGTTGTGGCGTGCCATCGGTGGTCGGGGTTGAGGCTCCAGGGAGTGTGCATGTTCACCACGGCCGAGGCCATGTTGCGCACCGGCACGAGCAGTTGTGCGTTGTCGAGCGTTTGCAGTTCAATGTCCGCCAGATTGTCAATGCAGAACTGTCCCATGTCAATTTGCCCCTGTCGCGTGTCGGTCACGGCCAGTCCGTCGTAGCTCACGGCCGTGTGTCCGGCTCCCAGTCCGCGCACGCTCACCGTTTTGAGTCCGCCGGCCCCGCCGTAGTCGCGCAGGTTGACGCCCGCCATGCGCCGCAGCGCGTCGGCGGTGCTTGTGATGCCACGTCGCATGATGTCTGCCGAGTCGATGCGTTGCACGGTAACGGCAGTGGCCAGTCCGGCCACGCGCCGTTGGGCGGTGACTTCGGCCGTGCGCAGCGTGTCAGGCTCCGCCAGGGTGATACATGCGGATACAATAAGGGCTATCAATGCTTGATGTGTGTAGTGTGTTGGGTGATGTGTTGTAGGCGGTCCCTCCTCGGGGGCTCGGTCATACGTCACCGGCAAGTGTGCTTGCCAGGGCCGGCGGCAGGTATTCTGGCTTATCCCCCGGCAGCTCCGCCTTCCCACTTTGGTCGTGTCGACACAAAGCAGTGGCCACATTGGAGCGCCGGAACAAAGGGCATACAGCAGCGGGACTGCACGGGATTCACACCCGTTTCCCTAATCCGTCGGACTTATTGTGTGCAAAAGTAATAAAAATAAGTCAATGTGCTGGTGTGTTGATGTGGTAATGTGCTGACGTAGTAGCGTTGCTTGGCAGCCGCTAACGCGGAAAATAAAAGAACATAAGTTGTGGAGTGTGTTAGCCGCTAACGCGGGAAACAGAAGAACATAAGGCCGCTGCGCGGCTGACAGCCACGGACTGACGTCTGCGTGGCTCAAGAACATAAGGGCTGACGCCTTAGTGTGGCTCGGCAGCCGCTAAGCGCTGTAAAAAACGCAAGCACTAATGGGGGCGACGCGTCTCGCGTCGGGGAATTTCTCTTGTGCTGCAGCTTTGTTTGCCGATATAATGCGGGACGAGGCTGCTGAAAAAAGACCCGACGCGGGACGCGTCGCCCCCATTAGTGCTTGCGTTTTTTTGCAGAGCGTTAGCGGCTGCCAAGTCCAGCCCATTACCACGTTACTTCACTCTGCGGTTGAGTTGGTTATTAGCCTTTTCGCGTTTCGACTTGCCCACGCGTTTGCCCGTGGACTTCTTTTTGCTACCCGCCTTAAAGGCAAAAGGGTTGTGCGAGTTCTTTTTACGTTGCAGTACCATATATATAAGCGTTTTGGCGGCAAAATTAAAACATTTATTTGGTCATATAGAAAGTATAGCCTACTTTTGTCCGTAGTAATTCACACATAACCTTAACTCCCAGTAATCTTATATCCATGGAAACCTTACAAACTGTAGGCACATGGTTTGCCTCACCTTCGGGCCAGGTGGCCATCGTAATAGCCGTGTTTGCCCTTACCATTGTGGCCTTTATAGCCGACAAGGTGAGGTCGGACATTGTGGCGCTCAGCTCGCTCGCCCTGCTGCTTGTAACCAATGTGCTCACCCCCGGCGAGGCCCTGGCGGGCTTTTCAAACTCTGCTGTGGTCATGATGATTGGCCTGTTTGTGGTGGGCGGCGCCGTGTTTCAAACAGGTTTGGCGCGCACCATATCGGGACGCCTGCTCAAACTTGCCGGCACGAGCGAGGTGAAGCTCTTCTTCCTTGTAATGATAGTGACCAGCGTGGTGGCGGCCTTTGTGAGCAACACCGGCACGGTGGCCCTGCTGCTGCCCATCATTCTGGCCATGGCCAAAAGCGCCGGCACCAGTCCGGCCAAACTCATGATGCCGCTGGCCTTTGCCAGCTCGATGGGTGGCATACTCACCCTGATAGGCACACCGCCCAACCTTATTGTCGACGGCTATTTGCGCGACAACGGACGCGAGGGCTTTGCCTTCTTCGACTTTCTGCCAATCGGCATCATTTGCTGTGCGGTGGGCTTTGCCCTGCTCTACCCCCTTTGCCGTTTTATGCTTGGCAAAAAGGCGCGTGATGGAGCCGACAGCCGCACCGACAACTCGCTGGCCGACCTGCTGCACGAGTATCACATTGCCGACCTCGTGTTCAGACTCAAGGCTCAAAGCGGCAGCATGCACCTTGAGGGCATGACCGTGGGCGAGCTCGACATACGCCACCAGTATGGCATCACCATACTCGAGGTGCGGCGTGCCAACCACACCATATTCAGCTCGAGCATTCAGGAGACGGTGACGGCCAACACCGTGCTGCAGGCCGACGACACCTTTTATGTGCTGGGGCATCGCGAACAGGTGGAGGCTTTTGCCGCCGACCACAACCTGTCGGTGTTTGAGGACGAGGAACGCGAGGGCAAGGCCAAGCTCGACTTTTACGAAATTGGGCTGGCCGAGGTGCTTATATCGCCCGACTCGTCGCTTATCAACCGCACACTGCGCACAGCCAACTTTAGGGAGCGCTTTGGTGTGAACGTGCTGGCTGTAAAGCGCCAGGGCAACTACTTGTTTGAGAATGTGCTCGACGCGCCCGTTAAAAATGGCGACATGCTGCTTGTGCATGGCGAGTGGAAGGGCATTGAGAGCATGGCTAAAAAGAACCGCGAGTGGATTGTGATAGGCTCGCCGGCCGAGGAGGCCGAGAGCGTGGCACTCGACCACAAAGCACCCGTGGCCGCTGTGATAATGGCACTGATGGTGGGCTGCATGGTATTTGCCGACCAACTGGGGGTGAAACCTGTGGCGGTGGTTATCATAGCGGGGCTGCTCATGGTGCTGACACGTTGTGTGCGCAGTGTGGACGCGGCCTATAAAATGATAGGTTGGGAGAGCATCGTGCTCATTGCGGCCATGATGCCCATGAGCACCGCGCTCTCAAAAACCGGCATTTCGGAGTGGATTGCCACCACACTGGTGGAGGGGCTGCATGCCTATGGCCCGATAGCCGCCATGGCGGGTGTGTATGTGGTAACATCGGTGCTGAGCACCTTTATCAGCAATTCGGCCACGGCCATATTGGTGGCACCCATAGCCTGGGTTGCTGCCGAACAACTCGGCGTGTCGCCCACACCATTCATGATGACGGCTGCTGTGGCGGCAAGTGCCTGCTTTGCCACACCTATATGCACACCGCCTAACGCCATGGTGATGAATGCAGGACATTACAACTTTATGGACTACGTAAAGGTGGGATTGCCGCTGCAAATCGTAATGGGCATTGTGGCCATACTGGTCATTCCGCTCTTCTTCCCATTCTGATTACAACACAATAAACAATTATAACAACTACAACATGAAAAAGTTTTCAGCACTCTGCCTTTCACTGCTCGTGGCCTTTGCAGGCCTTACAGCCAAGGCGCAGAAGTTCAGCTACGGTATTGTGGCTGGTTATGACCTGACCAAGGTAAAGTATTCGGGCGACATGAAGAATAACTTCAGCTCCGACAACAAGTCGGGCTGGTATGTAGGTCCTAAAATTGTGTTCAGCACGGTCATAGGACTTGGCGTAGATGCCTCGTTGCAGTACTCGCAGCGCAAACTCAACATTACGCAGGATGGCTACTATAACAATGAAACTGGTGAGATGTTTGGTTCCGCATCGCAGAGTCAGACATACCGCACCATCGAAATACCCATTAACCTGCGCTACAGCATAGGGCTTGGCAGCTCGGCCAGCGTGTTTGCCTACACTGGTCCGCAGTTTGGCTTTGCCTTGCAAAACATGAAGTTCAATAATCTTGGCACAGGCTACAACTTTAGTCGCGAAAACCTCAACACCACATGGAACATTGGTGCCGGTGTGCGTTTGTTCAAGCACCTCGAGGCCAGCGTGGGCTACAACTTTGCCATTGGCAAGGCCGGCAAGGCCATTCTTCACAGCGTTGGTGTTAACGAGGGTGAGAGCCAGGATTTGGAATTGAAGTACAAGACCAACACCTTCCAGGTGCAGCTGGCATATATGTTCTAAACTCTCTAAACTCATCAACTTATGCTTAGATTAAACTGTTTTTTCCAGGCCAACGAGGGCAAGTATGACGAGGCCCTGCAGGCCGCTATTGCCCTGACCGCCGCTTCGTTGAAGGACGAGGGCAACATTGCTTACGACACCTTTGAGAGCGCTACCCGCCCCGACGTGTTCATGATTTGCGAAACATGGCAGGACGAGGCTTCGCTTAAAAAGCACATGGCCGCCGACCACTTCAAACTCTATGTAGGCCAACTCGAAAAGCTCGGCACACTCAAGCTCGAGCAGTTCACCTTTGCCTAAACACCACAGCACGCCTGAAGCGCGCTGCAAAAAAAGCAAGCACACAACGCAAGCACTAATGGGGGCGACGCGTCTCGCGTCGGGAAAAGATTCAGCTATTATTTAGTATGGTTTGTATCTTTCCTTTTCATTATCCCGACGCGGGACGCGTCGCCCCCATTAGTGCTTGCGTTTTGTGCTTGTGTATAGTGGTGGCGGGACCTTTACCATACTACAAAAGCTTTACTTGCTGAGTATATTACATCTTACACAAACACGCTGCAACTCATTGGCTATCAATACTTTAATTAGTGTAAGATACTACAAACTCCACCTACACGCAACCTACACAACCCACATGCTGCCACACGGCACAAGCACGGGAGAAAGACGTCACGGCATAGGGGAGCAGGAAAGTCTGTTGCTCCGACAGATTTCTCTACGTCCCTGTGGCGTGTAACCCGCCGCATACGACAAAACCGACTGCGCGGCAGCGGGGAGGGGTGTGTAAGATGTATGCAGGAGTGTGTAAGATACTTTGAAATCATCTTACACTCTTGAAACATCTGAATATCAGTTCGTTACGCATAAAAAGTGTAAGATGGCAGTAAAATCACACATATTCATTTATAAGTAGGTAGACGGGGAGGGGCAAATATTTGTGTACAAGTTGTACACTTTTTTTGATGGGTGCAATGCCTTGGTGTTACCTTTGCAGCACTTTACTTTTGTATCAAACCAAATTGAAATCTACGCGAGTGTTTTGCAAAGTTGTTTGAGTGTGCGCATATGATTAACATACATGTAATAATTGTGGCATACTTTTGCAAGTGTTTATCAAAATAATTACCTTTGCGAGCATATCCTTAAATTATTCGCAAGATGAATAAACTGCTACTCACGTTTTTAGCTTTGTTCGCCACACTGACCACTGCCCTGGCGGCAGACCCTGGTTTCAGTGCCGACAAGTTATATCGCATTGACTGTGCCTGTTATGCGGGCCAGGGAGCGGTTGTGCTCGGTGCCAAGCACAACCAAACTATCTATTTGTATTACTTGCAAGACACCAGCTACCCCGACGATGCTTGGTGGCACATTGAGCCAGTGGGCGACGGCAGTTACACATTCCGCAATGCGGTGAGTGAGCAGTACATGACGGCTGATGATGATGTGTATGATACTACCACGGGCAAACGTCTAAAGCTCACCGACACCGATGAGGGCGACATGAGCCATTGGACGTTTGAGGAAACAACGTATAACAACCAGACCTATTATATAGTAAAGTGCGTGAGCAGCGCAATAAGCAACCCTTACTTTAATATGCGCTTGCAGAATCCGCAATATATGCTCGGTGGATATAGTGATGCTAGTTCGACAAACGGCAAATTTGCCTTTTACGAAAAGTCTGACGGTGGTACAGTAACTCCCGATCCCATCCCCACTCCTACTCCCACAGGCAAAATAACCGACTACTATACCTCGGTAAGCATCAATGGCAAAGGTCTTACCTACGACAGTGCAAATGAAGCCTATTATTATACCCTGCCCGAGGCATTGCGCCAGGGTGGCGATTTTGAGGCGGCAATCACTGCCACCTGGAATGCGGGCTACGAAACGGGTTACGAGCTACGTCTGAACGGGAAGGCACCCGATGCCACCACGGGCAACATCACCCTCAGTTCGCCCACGTGCCAAACGCCCTATACCCTTGGCGTGTACACTACCGATGGCACACTCAAAGCCTCGGCTCCGCTCAACTTCACCTTTTTGCCCATTGTCGAAATTAACACTGGGGGCAATGGCATAGGATTGAACTACGGTGCTGCCGGCACCATACGTGTGGCAGAGGCCGATGCTGCGCGCCCCGACACCGTTATTACCGCCAAGTATAAGATACGCGGTGCTTCATCGTCAGGCTATCCCAAAAAGTCGTATGCCATCAAGCTATACGATGCCAGTGGCAGCTCGTTTGACTACAGTTTTTTTGGCTTGCGCTCTGACAACAACTGGATACTCGACGCCATGTATATAGACGATGCCTGCATGCGCAACCGTGTGGCCACCGACTTGTGGAACGACTTCTCGGTGCGCCCCTACTATGCTGCCAAGGAGAAGAAAGCCCTTACCGGCACCCGTGGCCACTTTGTAGAGGTGTTTATGGACGGCACCTACCACGGTCTGTACTGCATGACAGAGAAACTGGACCGCAAACAGCTCAAACTCAAAAAGTATCAGGCGGCCGACCCCACTGTTGCAGGCAGCACGGGCAAGGTGCGCGGCTTGCTTTACAAAACAAGCCAATGGGGGTATGAAGTGCACATGGGGCACAATTCGGGCAATAAATACTATCCCGGCACATCGCCCAGTGGCTACAGCAATACGTTGGGGCATGAAACCTGGTGCAACTATGAACTGAAATATCCCGACTACGCTGAGGAGGCTGTAGAGTTCGGCCCCATGTACAATGCCGTGAACTTTGTGTGCACCAGCAGCCAATCTGACTTTGAGAGCGGGGTGAAGAGCTACTTCGACTTTGCCACCACGCGCGACTACTATCTGTTCATCGACCTGCTCATGGCCACCGACAACCATGGCAAAAATATGTTCTACTACGTGTACGACCACTCAAAGAGCGACCTCGTGGGCATGGCACCGTGGGACCTCGACGGTACATTCGGCATCAACTGGGCAGGAAGCACAAGTTATACAAGCGATGCCACGCAGGACCTCGACACCTTTTTATGGAAGTATGAGCACGGCCAGATGGGCCTTTACGACAAGTTGGCACTGAGCACCACGCTGAGTTGGGACAACTACCTGGCCGCACGCTATGCCACGCTGCGCCGCAGCCAGTTCCAGCCCGCGGCCTTGGCACAGCGCTTTGCCACCTACGCCAGTCTGTTTGCCGACAGCCATGCCGATGTGCGCGAGCAGAACAAGTGGAGCGACCACCATAGTGGCATTCAGTCTGCGGCCACCTACGCCCAAAAGTGGGTGCAAGAGCGTGTGGCCGCCCTCGACCAAAAGTACGACTACGGCACCCTCGTCAGCCAGCAACCCATTGTGGCTTCAACGCCCGAAGCCCCCGTGTGGTATGGCATCGACCTTGGCACTGGCACTGGCAGCTGGACCGCAGCAAGTGGACAAATTGATGCCGACAAGATAAGCCTTTGTGCCACCGGTCTGCCACTGAGCCAGCAATGGTGCTTTGTGGGCAGTGCCGACGAGGGTTACAAAATATACAACCGTGCCCGCCAGCAATACCTTGTGAGCAACGGCACCAACAACACCTTTGGCACTGAGGACGAGGCAAGCATATTCCTGCTCTCAACCTCCACCGCCACCACCGGGGCCAAGCCTTACTACTGTTGGCGTGTGGCCAAAAACAAATATTTGGCCATGAACGATGGTGCGACAGCCCTTGCGGTGGGCACCACCAACAACGCCCAAGCCTCGTGGCAGTTCACACCCAACAACAGCTATGTGCTGGCTTACGCCCAAGCCTACGCCAACATTCCCGAAGGCGCATTGGGCATGCCCGCCTATCTGGCCGAGGCCGACCACCTTGCACAGTACAAAGCTGCTTATGAGGCGGCCGCCGCCAATGCCACCGATGCCAACATAGCCGCCCTTGTGGCCATGACGCAGCAGATAGAGCAAGGCGGTTCGCCCAGTGTGGATATTGACAACCTTAATGGCGGCTACTACCGCCTTGTCAACGCCTCAACCACAGGTGCCCACCACATGCTGGCAGTACAGCCCGCCGGCACAACGCTCAGCACCATTGCTCCCACCACCGCCAATGCCGATGCCGTGTGGCAGTTGTCACAAACCGCCACCTCGGGCCAGTTGGCACTCTACCACCCCAACCACGCACAGTATGTACAGGCTAACCGTGCCGAGGTGGGCGAGGGTGCACAAGTTTACAGCCTGACGGCACAGGGCAAGGCCATGTTCGCACTCCAAACCAATGGCAATGCCTTGGCCGAGGCTGCCGACGGCACTGTTGAGCTGACCGCCAACGCCACCTCAGCCAACGCAGGCTGTTGGTACCTTGTGCCAGCCACCACGCTCGATGTCAAACTCAATGCCGTGGCCGACGGCCGCTCATACGCCACCGTTTATCTGCCCTTCGGCATCAGCCATATTGAGGGTGCCGAGGCTTATGTGGGCGATGCTCCCCTCGACGGCCGCATCAACGTAACGGCCACCGAAAGTTTTGCTGCCAAAACGGGCATACTGCTTGTGAGCAACGAAAGCAACGACCAGGCCACACTCACCATAGGCCAGGGCGACAACCTTTACAGTGCCATCAGCGGTTCGCTTGTACAGTTCAGCATCAGCGATGCCGAGCGCACAGATTACCTTGTGTTTGGCCGCAATGCTGCCGATCTGGCGCAGGTAGGTTTCTTCATACCGCAGCGCACCACGCTCTCGGCCAACCGTGGCTTTGTACGCACCGATGCCTATGAGGCTCTTACCCTCAACTTCGACCGCGTCACCACCGCCACGGGTGCCATCAAGCAGCAGTCGGGCAATGCCCCCGTCTACTACGACCTTACCGGTCGCCGTGTGCTCAACCCCCTCAAGGGTGGCATCTACATTACTGGCGGACGCAAGGTGGTGTTCTGACACTTATAACATGATCACACGGGTTTGCCAGGCGTGATGTACACACCATACCCACGCCCGGCAAACTTCTAACTCATAAAACTCCTAAACTCATCAAACAAATGAAACGACAATATCAAGCCCCAAAGGCCGAACGTATTGACTATGTAGCTCCCATGTCGCCCTTGTGCGAGTCACCTGGAGGCAACAACCCCTCATCGTATCCAGGTAACCCCGATAGTGGCAACGAAACTCCCGACAATTTCTCGCCGTCAAAGGGCTGGACGGGCAACGACAACGAATAACTGCCCCGTATATCAGGCGGGCCATGCCGGTTTGCAAAGCAAGTTGGTATGGCCCGCTTTATTTATGAAGACAGGCTATTTAATGCACTCATATTCATGCGCTTCTGCACAAAGTGCAGTGTGCATACGATAGGCAAGAAAGTAAGTGTGACACAGCATGGGACTATTGTTGAAAAGTTGCTAACTTTGCACACATGATAAGCACACTGATAAAAGCGCCGCGGCGCACACTGCGGTGGTTGCGCCGCTTTCGCCATCGCAGGGGGTACGGCATACACTCGCCCTTTGCCTTTGGTTTTGTGACGGGCGTGGTGTACGAGGCCGGTGCGTATTATGCCTATGCGCCGCTTGCGCAAAAGTGGCGCGGCATGCTGAAGGACTGCCCCTTGCGCCCGAAGGACCTGCGTCTGCTGCTGCGCCTGGCCAACTTTCAGCACCCGGCACGCTGCTGGTGTGTGGGGTATGCCGCCGACGGGGCAGAGGCAGCCTGGCTCAAGGCTGGCAGCAGCGGCACGCACTACACCACCCATGCTGGCGGCAAGGCCGACATGATAGTGGCTAACCGAAACTGGCCCGCTTGTGCCGAGGTTCTGACCGATGCTCTGGCCGAGGGGGGCATGATGGTGCTCACCCAGGTGGGCGGGCGCCAGCGCAGGGCGTGGCTCAAACTGCTGCAGCACCCCAAGGCGCAGGTGGCGTTCGATCTTTACGACTTTGGCATAGTGTTTTTCCGTCCCGAATTGCAGCGGCAGCACTATGTGGTGAATTACTTGTAAAACCAGTAAACCTCCTTCAACTAACTTCCTCATGATATACACTCGAACCGGCGACGCTGGTACAACCTCGCTGCCCGATGGCACACGTGTGCCCAAAACTGATGCGCGCATAGCCTGCTATGGTGCCCTTGACGAACTCAACGCGCAGCTTGGCTTGCTGCGTGCACAACTCGCCACCCTGCACATTGAGGGGGCGCCACACGCCTTTGAGGCTGACGAAAAGCTTATAGTGCGCGCCCAACGACTGCTGTTCAGCCTTGATGCCACCCCGCATGACGTTGAGGCTCTTGAACACGGTATCGATGCCACCGACACATTGGTGGGCGGCATATTCCGTGGCTTTGTGTTGCCCGGCGGACACCCCGTGGCGGCTGTGGCCCATGTGGTGCGCTGTGTGTGCCGCCGCACGGAGCGCGAGTTCTGCTCACTCAGTGCTGCCGACGATGTGCAACGTATGCTCCAGCCCGGCATGATGGCCTATATCAACCGTTTGTCCGACTTTCTGTTTGCCCTTGCACGCAAAATAAACTGCCTTACTGCTACTGCCGAGACATTGGTGGCGGAGTGAGTGCCTATTATTAAGCATATCTTCGTAACTTTGCAGCATCATTAACACAACAAAGACTAAACACACACCAATGGACTTATTACACATCGTAACGCAGATGCTGATGATATTCGGCATTGTACTGGTAGGCTTGTTTGCCGCCAAACGCGACTTGTGGTCGGGCGACCTCGACCGCAAACTGTCGGTCTTTATCATGAACATATCCATGCCAGCCTTAATCCTTGCCTCGGTAATGGGCAAAGATTTGGCTTTTGAAAACTCCGAGCTCATAGCTCTTGGCGTGGTGGCTGTGGTCAACTACATAGTGCTGATAGGGCTGGCCTACCTCATACCCCATGTGTTCAAGGTGAACAAGGCGCGTATGGGTATATGCCGCTTTATGCTGGCTTTTGGCAATGTGAGTTTCATTGGCTATCCTGTGTGCGATGCCGTGTTTGGCTCCAAAGCCGTGTTCTGCGCTTCGGTGCTCAACATACCTTTCAACTTGTTGGTATTTACCATTGGCGTGTCGTTTATCAATGGTGGCAAAGCCAAGAGTGCCTTTTCGCCCAAACTCATACTTTCGCCTTGCGTCATAGCCTCGCTCATAGCTGTGGTCATAGCCATTGCGCGCATTAAGATGCCCGCCCCCGTGGGCGAATGGTTCCACCTGCTGGGCGACCTCACCACCCCCTGTGCCTTGCTCATTATTGGTTCGAGTCTGAGCCACATACCTGTGCGCGATATGTTTGGCAACCGTTTTGTTTATTCCATGACGCTGTTGCGCCTTATTGTGCTGCCCCTTGCTGTGGGTGGTGTGCTGGCGCTGATGGGCATCAATCCCTTTGTGAGTGATGTGGCGGTGGTGCTCAGTGCCATGCCTGTGGCCACTAACGGCATCATGCTTTGCTTGCAGTATGGCAAGGACGAGCGTGTGATGACGCAGGGACTGTTTTTTACCACGCTGATGTCGGTGGTGACCATACCTCTTGTGGCCTACGTGGCAAGTTTGTTCTAATTAGGTTAGGGGGTTAGGAGGTTAGGGGGTTATAAGGTTATGAGGTTATAAAGTAACCTTTGTGAGTTAGACAAGCAATGGTAATCTTTTAACCCACTAACCCACTAACCTCTTAACCCTCTAACCTCCTAACCCTCTATCCCCCCTCTCCCCCCCTACCCGCTTATGTATTTTGTAATAGTCACAATAGTAGCCCTTGCGGCAGGTTACGCCATAGGCGTGTTGCGCACCCAGCGTGCCGCCATCAGTGCGCAGGCACAACTCAAAGCCGAGCAGCAACATGCCGAGGAAGCCATGCGCAAACAAGCACAGGCACTGCGGGCAGAATTCAAAGCCATGTCGGTGGAGATGATGCGCACGCAAAGCGACAGTCTGCGACAGCAACATTTGCACACCCTCGAGGAGTTGCTCAAACCCCTGGGGCACGACATAGAGGACTTCCGCACACAGTTTGTCAAAGGCCACGCCTCGCTCGATGGCTACATCAAGGCCCTTGTGGAACAGACCAACTCGCTGGGCCGCGAGGCCGAGGACCTGGCCAAGGCCCTCAAGGGTAATAACAAGTTGCAAGGCAACTGGGGCGAGGCTGTGCTCAACAATCTGCTGTCGGCCTCAGGACTTACCGAGGGGCGCGACTACACCCTGCAGAGCCATCAGCCCGACGGTCGCGGTTCGGTGGCCATACCCGATGTGGTGGTGCACCTGCCCGGGCAGCGCAATGTAATTATCGACTCCAAGGTGTCGCTCAAGGCTTTTACCGACTATGTGGCGGCCGACGATGCCGACCAGCAAGAGGCCCTGCTCAAGGAGCATGTGCGCAGTGTGCGCCAGCACGTCAAGGAACTGGCTGCCAAGGATTATGGGCGCATAGTGCCCGACAGCATAGGCTATGTGCTGATGTTCATACCCGGCGAGGCAGCCTATGTGTCGGCCGTTACGGCAGCCCCCAATCTGCCCACCGAGGCTTATCAGCAGCATGTCATACTTATCAATCCCACCAATCTGCTCATGGCCTTGCAACTGGCCTACAACCTGTGGCAGAGCGAGCTGCAGAGCCGTTCGGTGAACGAGATATACACCTCGGCCGAAAAGCTCTATAAGAAGTTCAGCACCTTTGCACAGAACTTTGTCAAGATAGGCAAGAGCATCGACCAACTGCACCGCACCTACGACGATGCACAGCGCCAGCTCACCACGGGGCGCGGCAACATAGTGAGCCAGCTCGAGGGGTGGAAGGAGAAGGGCCTTAACCCTTCGGCCTCGATGCCCGACGGGCTGACATTCGACGAGGAGTAGACACGCTAATTAGTTGACGGGGGTTAACGGGGTAACCAATAACTCACATACATTGTTGCGTATGACGCTTTACACCATAGGCCATTCTAATTTGCCGGTCGACACATTTTGGCAAATATTGCAGCGGGTTGGGGTGACGTGTGTGATAGATGTGCGTAACCAGCCTGTGAGTCGTTATACACCGCAGTATAACGACGACCGTTTGCGCACGTTTATAGTCCGGCATGGCGGCCACTACCTCAACTTTTGTCGCGACTTTGGTCCGCGTCACTTCGACTGTATTGACTCGCTAGGTTTGGTGAGCTATGAACGTGTGATGCAGATGCCTTATTTTGTACAAAGTGCCGCGCGTGTGGTGCGTGGCTTGGCTGCGGGGTATGGCGTTGTGCTGATGTGTGCCGAGGCCGATCCATTGATGTGTCACCGCTTTTGTCTGTTGGGACGCTATTTCCAGCATATTGGTGTGGAGGTGGTGCATCTGCTTAAGGACGGCAGGCAGCGCACCCAGTTGTCGCTTGAGCGCGAAATGGTGGCCGAGTACTTGCGCAAGGGGTTGCTCAAGCCCGTGGCAGCATTGTTCGACCCTTATACCGATGCCGACCAACTGGCTGACGCTTATAGGTTGAAGAATGCGGAAATTCGCTGACGCCAATGTGCTAATGTGCTAACGGGCTGACGCCGTAGCGTTACTCGGCAGCCGCTAACGCGGTAAACAGAAGAACATAAGGACAAAAGGACAAAAGGCCGCTGCGCGGCTGACAGCCACGGACTGACGTCTGCGTGGCTCAAGAACATAAGGGCTGACGCCGAGGTGGAGACTTTTGTAGCGCTTACCGCGGGAACATAAGAACATAAGCTACATAAGAGACATAATTTGGAAGTCTGGGAACTGCGTTCCAGACTTTAAGAGACATAAGGGCTGACGCCGTAGTGTTAACTACTTAAGTAGTACTTGGTACGCTACGGCGTCAGCCCTTATGTTCTTGAGCCACGCAGACGTCAGTCCGTGGCTATCAGCCGCGCAGCGGCCTTATGTCCTTATGTCCTTATGTTCTTCTGTTTTCCGCGTTAGCGGCTGCCAAGTAACGCTACGGCGTCAGCCCATTAGCATATTACTACATTGTCACATTACTACATTACCACATTAGCATATTACCACATTAGCATATTACCACATTAACAACCCCATTCGCACATTTGTTGCAAGCATTTATGGCATAAATACTTGCAACCCTCACTAATTTTGCCCAACTTTGCCGTGAAATTAACTCTATGAACTTTTGAAACACAAAGCGTAATGACTACACTTACCGCATTGATTGTGGCTGTATTCGTATTGGGCTACTTCCTGATAGCCATCGAAAGCCTTACAAAAATCAACAAAGCCGCCATTGCCTTGCTCATGTTTGTGGGCTGTTGGACCATCTTCATGTTCGACCCTGGCCAGTATCTTGCCGCCGCCATTGGCGACAAAATACCGCAAGCCGTGAGCGAGGTGATAGAGCATCACCTTGGCACCACATCAACCACCTTGTTCTTCTTGATGGGTGCCATGACCATTGTCGAACTCGTCGACCAAAACGGTGGCTTTAACTTTGTGCGCGACCTGATGCGCACCACCAGCAAGCGCAGTCTGCTGTGGCGCATAGCCATCATGACATTCTTCCTGTCGGCCATACTCGACAACCTTACCACGAGCATTGTGATGATAATGATATTGCGCAAGCTCGTGAGCGACCACAAGGACCGCATCAAGTATGCCTCGCTCGTTATCATAGCCGCCAACTCGGGCGGTGCCTTCTCGCCCATTGGCGATGTAACCACCATCATGCTTTGGAACAAGGGCCTCATCACAGCCGCAGGCGTGATAAAGGAGATATTCATACCCTCTGTCGTGTCGATGGTCATTCCTGCTTTTATCATGCAGTACACCCTCAAGGGCAAGCTCGGCTATGCAGCCACACCACAGGCTGCCACCTCAGCCAGCGACCTGACGGCACGCCAGCGCAAGGTAATATTCTTCCTTGGCGTGGGCGGCCTCATCTTTGTGCCCATATTCAAGAGCATTACCCATCTGCCCCCGTTTGTAGGCATACTGCTCGTGCTGGGCGTGCTGTGGACGGTGAGCGAAATATTCTACCGTCATCTTGGCCACGCCGAGGAGAAGGGCGCCATGCAAAAGCGCGTCACCAACATGCTGTCGCGCATCGATATGAGCACCATACTCTTCTTCCTTGGCATACTCATGGCAGTGGCCTGTCTCGAAACCATTGGCGTGCTCGTACAACTGGGCCAGGGCCTCAACATCGTATTCGAGGGTAACCACTTCCTCGTAACAGGCATTATCGGTGTGCTGTCGAGCATTGTAGACAATGTGCCCCTCGTGGCCGGCTGCATGGGCATGTATCCCATGGCCGCTGCGGGCGACTTTGCACAGGACGGCATATTCTGGCAACTGTTGGCCTACTGTGCCGGTGTGGGCGGTTCGATGCTCATCATTGGTTCTGCCGCCGGTGTGGTGGTGATGGGACTCGAAAAGATTACTTTCGGGTGGTACATGAAGCACATCTCGTGGATTGCCTTTGTGGGCTACTTGGCCGGCATCGTTTGCTACTTCGTGCAGCGCGTGGTGCTGGGTGTGTAACTCTAAATTATAGGTTGACAAGTTTACGGGTAAGTTTGCATTCTTACCATTCTGACTTTAGCAGAACTCAAGTTTCTGATTTAGCAAGGGCGGGCTGAAAGCCCAATGGAGCACCCAGCCCAGGGCAAGCGAAGCGGCAC
>ERZ1026866.412-NODE-412-length-25816-cov-10.476030_pt1 | contig 25816 bp, 18 predicted proteins | sample MGYA00380163_ERZ1026866 | MGnify/ENA primary metagenome ERZ1026866 (study PRJEB33269, sample SAMEA4719799) | human gut metagenome | biome: human-associated habitat; feature: organic feature; material: feces | place: Cameroon | collected 2013-10 ...
ATCTTGGCGGAAATGAGCAGAGTACGCACAAGTATGTTTCGGAGCTTTTGGGTAAAGGCACGATTGATAAAAAATCAAGCGGAGAGACAAAGGGCAGACAGGGAAGCTCATCAAGGAATTATGATGTTTTAGGCAGGGAACTGTTTACACCCGATGAGGTCAGAAAGCTGGATAATAAGAAATGTATTATTTTTATCCGTGGTTTTGATCCGATAATGGACAATAAGTATATTTCATTCCGACACCCGATGTTTAATCAGACAGCAGACGGAAAAGGAAAAGCCTATGTCCATAAGACGCAGGGAGCAGATCGTATCATCGGACCACCATTTGAGATTTTATCGGAAAAAGCCGTTAAGCATTATGAAAAAATGAAGGACAAGGGAGAAAATGTGTATATTGATACACTGACCTATGAGCAGTTTATGCTGCTTGGGGATAAGGAATTAAGCAGGAGATTTTCAATGCAGGATGAGGCAGAACAGAAGGCGAAAATCGACAGGGAGCAGGCAAATGAGCTTGAGTATATCGATGAATCGCAGAAAGCGGAGAACTCCGACAGCACCAGTGGAGGAGAAAAGCCTGTAAGAAATCCTGAGAGGGAGAAGCCGAAGTGGGAGGATACAATCACAAACCGAATGATGCACTGGTCATACACAGCGGAGCAGAAGGAGGAAGTGAAGAAAGCACTTGCGGCAGGTGTTCCAAAAGCAACAATACTTACTTATTTTTATCCGGAAGTGACGGTGGAGAAGATGAAATTATATTGCAAGAAAAAATGAATGTATTGTAGAAATATATAAATTATAATATATTATGTCTGTGTGAACTAAAAAAATTTGTAAATGTGTTGAAAAAAGGAAATTATATGATAGTCTTTGCTGTATGGACAGTAGTAGCAAATATTTTTGTTATTATTTGATTGGTTTATTGAAAATCAAGAGGAGTTCGAGGAATGGGAAATTACTTCAGATTCTAGAGAATAATGTAAAATAATTTAATCATGCGGAGAGGATATCATACTAGACTCTTAGGGTATAACTTGGATTTTTTGTATTACTGCATGTTTTTAGAGCAAAATATTACAATGTTTTTCATTACTATTTTAGAAACACTATTTAAGTGATTTTATTTTGTGAGGTTTATTTTAAAATTAAAAATTATTATGAATAAATATTATTAGAATCGAAAAATATGTATATTTTTGTAAATAAACTGTTTATTCTTGTTGTACAGGTGTATAATTAATTAAATAAATATATGATAGGGGAAAGTTATGAGAATTACAATTTGTCATTTAAGCGATATACATTTTGCAACTTGTGAAAATACTATATTGGAAAAACAAAAAAAATTATGTGATGCTATCTTACAAGATGCATTGAAAAAAGATGTTATAATATTTATTGTGTCTGGTGATATTGCTCAATCGGGACAGGAGCATGAATATGAGATAGCATACAATTTTTTTACAGAAATTCAGGAGTACTTAGAAAAGAAAAAAGAATTAAAGGTTTTATTCTTTTTTGCACCAGGCAATCATGATTGTGATTTTACAAATGAACAGAATAATAAAGATGATGATTTGCGAAGGGAAAAGGTTATAAATGAACGTGATAAAATTACAGAAGATGAATGGACATATTTTATAGATGGATTATGCCAGAAGCAAAAAGAATATTGTGATTTTGTAAATCTTTTTGAATATGATAATATTGAAGGAATACAAGTAAAATTGCTTTATCATTCTAAATTATTAACGCAATTTAAAGTTGTAGTGGAGAAAATAGTTTTAAGAATAAATTTATTAAATTCAGCTTGGCTAACTGTAAAAAAAGAAAAGCCTGGATATTTATTCTTTCCAAGTAAGGAATATCATAAAATTACAAAGGACAATTTTATTGAAATCACAGTATATCATCATCCAAGTAACTGGATGCATCCAAACGATAGAAATGAATTTAATAGATGGGTTATGAACAAATCTGATTTAGTATATGTAGGACATGAGCATTTTGGCAGAAATGAATCTGTTGAAACTAGAGATACCATTTATCATGCACAATATGGTGAAGTCTTACAAGATAGAGAAAATGATAAAAAAAGTGGGTTTATTATTAGCTATATTGAAGATAATGATAATGTTACTAATGTATTTAACTGGGATGATAACAAAAAAATGTATACAATATCATATTCCATGGCAAAAAAATTAGATACAAAAGATAATAAGTATTTATATTTTCAGAAAGATTTCCAAAAGTATTTGGAAACAGCAGACATTAGGATTTCTCATCCACGTAAGGCGAAAGTAACGATGCGAGACTTGTATGTATATCCTGATATAGAAGAATATAAGAACACAAATAGTAATTATAACATAAATGAAGAATATGTTATGGTTCGAGGAGATGAGTTGCTAGATTATATTTTAAAAACAAAAAGGATTGCTTTTTCAGGAGGGGCAAAATCGGGGAAAACAGCATTAGCTAAAAATATAGCATATGACCTTATAGAAAAAGGTAAGTATAGCATAATTATGGATTGTACGAAGTTTGGAGTGATTTCAGATAAAAACTTGAAAAAAAATGAAGAAATTTGTATTTCACGTGCATATGGAAAGGAATATATAGTTACATATAGGCAATTGGATTTATCTAATAAAATGCTTATATTGGACAATTTTGAAAAAGTACGAGATAGAAAATCAAAACAGCAGGTTTTGGAGTATTTTGATAATTTTTACGATTATATTTTAACATTTTCTAATACTACGTTTGAATTAGAACTTTTAGATGAATCATTGAATCATGAAAAAAATGAGTATACCCACTGTTCAATAAGTGAGTTAGGATATCGCAGAAGAAATCAACTTATAACAAAATGGTATTATTTATCAGAAGGAGGGGATATTATAGTCGATGATTTAGTTAAAGAAAAGATATCAGAGGCAATGGCGACTATTGATGTATTAAAAGGAAATGGCTATATGCCATGCATACCACCTCATATTTTAATTATTCTTCAACAGCTTGAATATTCAATAGATGTTAGTAATCAAGAGAGAAGCAATTATGGATATTTATATGAATTTTTGATTACAAAATCAATTTTAGATATGAATCAAAATTGTGAATATGTTCATAAAGATATTGCATTTGGAATCTTAACAAATATTGCTAGTCATATGTTGTGCGAGGGAACAAAGGTAATATCATTAGATAAATATAAAAATATTGTATATCAATATAATAAAGAATATCAGACAGATGCAAATGCAGAACAATATCTTTACGAATATGGAAGAGTAGAACTCCTAAATGAAAAAGAAAATCAAGTGTTTTTTGGCTATCCCTATATTCATTATTATTTTGCTGCAAAATATTTGTCAAATAATATTAGTAAAGAATGGGCGAGAGAAAAAATAAAAACAATGTCAAGTCAACTGTATGAAGAGGAATGTGGTGATATAATGATTTTTTTATGTCATATTTCAAAAGATGATTTTATAATTAATACAGTACTCAAAAATGCAAAAGGAATCTTATCTGACAAAAATATTTTTGATTTTGGAGAACATAAATCAATTTGCCTATCTTTTGATGAATATTTAAAATCTGATTTTATTCCAGAGGAGGATATAGACAAGAGAGAAGACGAATTGTTGGAGATGAGAGATAGACAAGAAAGAGAAAATAGAAAACAGAAAAAGATTGAAGTAATTGAAGAGGACAGAGAATATATATATTATTTAGATAATGCATTTAAAACAATAGAAGTAATGGGGCAGATTTTAAAAAATTATCCGGGAACCATTAAGGGGAATGAAAAAAATGATTTGTTAGAAACAATTTATGCAGTAGGAATGAGAACATTGTCATATATAAGTGATATTCTTTATGGGGGAATAGAACGAATATTTGAAAATATTTCAAAAAGATTACAGCCAACACCATCACAAATAGAAATGAGCAAAATAAAAGAACTTAGTCAAAAACTTAATTCTTCTATGGATAATTTGTTTGGACTTTTATCATATGCTATGTTAAGAAACTTAGCAAATTCTATTGCTAATAAAGCCTTGATGCCAGTTATAGAGCAGTCATCTCTAAATGACAAAGTAGGGTATAACTTAGTTAAAGATTCATTGCAATTAAATGAGTTTGGTATAATTGCAGTTGAACTGATATTAAAAGAATATGATGATTATAATGATAAAGGTAATATTTTTGCTGCCAAACTACTTAGATTACTTGTACTTGATCATTTTTATGTTTATGGTTCTAAAGATTATAAAAGTCGTCAAAAAATATGGGAAAAAATGCAATTTGGAGAAAAAGACAAAATGCTTACATTGCAAAATGACAAAAATAAACAGAATAACTAATAACAGGTACAATATATAAGAAGGTAGATAAAATATATCGCAAATATTGTCTGGAACACACAGAATAAAATTTGAATAAAATCGTTGTGTAATGGATGATAAATCCATAATATAGCGATTTTATTCCAGTTTACAGATTCTTGATTTACATTCTACTTTATATAATTTGCAGCAGACATGGTGAGTAGATTTAATGTATTTTCAGTGGTTGTTCATATATGTAAGAGATACCATCTAAATATGGTTTGACATATTTGATTGGTTTATCAAATGTTATAGCATTGTGAATCTGAAGAAACTTTGGTCAATTAAAAAATATAAGAATATTCAAATCGGTTAACTTGATAAGTTTTATTTTATATTATAAAACTTTTTACTTATGAAAGTTTATATGCGATAAACTTGGTATTTTCAAGGACTTGAAAGACATTTCATAATAAAATATAACAAATATTAAATCACTAGGATTAGATAAAGTCACAATTAGAATTTACCTAATAATAACAATTTTATATTTATTTTATATAGCACTTTACCCATAATAGGGTTAAGGTGCTTTTTTCATATTTTGAAAGGAGGTGTTTGAAGCATATCGTATCGGGGAAAGCCCGATTAATTATTACAACAGGCGTAGCCTGATAATAATAAGGTAACAAATAATAAGGACAGATAGGAATGTATATGTTACATTCGAAAATCAGCCAGATTGGAATGTGTGCATTCCTTTCTGGCTTTTTTCATATTTGTCATAAATTAATGAAAAGGAGACGTTTATAATGAGAAGGAAACAAATTACTGTAACTAACAATTTAGTCAGCAACAATGTGGGAAATATAGCTGTTGAGTGGAAAGGAATGAAGAAAAGATTACTTCACTTTAAGAAAAAGTTTGTTCCGGTATTGTCCGGAGCAGTTATGGGAGTAATGCTTATGAGCACTACCTGTTTTGCGGCAGGCGATACTTCGGCGGTAACACAGCCGCTTGAGAACTTAAAAACACTTGTGATTGCGGTTATCGGTGCAGTCGGTGTCATTATCCTTGCAAAGAATGTAATGGAATTTGCACAGGCATATCAGCAGCAGGATTCCTCTACTATGAACTCTGCATTAAAGGGAGTTGTAGCAGGCGTTATTATGGCAGGTATTTCTACCGTTTTGACATTTCTCGGTTTTTAGAAGGGAGTGGATTGGATGGAGAAAAGATACAACATTATCTACGCAGATCCTCCGTGGAAATATGACAGGCAGAAAGGAGAAGGGGTTGCCGCAGACATATATCAGAGAGGCTGTGGAAGCACTACTGCAGGAGGAAGGTGAATAACAGGTATGGATATTTTTAAGCTGGGAGACAAAATACTTGCTCTCCTTGAAGCTATGTTTGGATTTTGGAATAATCAGATATCTTTGGTTTTTGCAATGCTTGGACAATCGCCCGTCAGTTTTAAGGGCGGTGGTCCGTGGGCAGTCATCGAGGGAATAGAGCCAATCTTTGTAGCGGTTGGTTCTTCCCTTGTGGTACTGTTCTTTGTTATCGGTTTCTGTTCGGAAAGTATAGATGTGAAAGATGAAATGAGGTTTGAATCAATCCTGCGTATGCTTATCCGATTAGGACTTGCAGAATGGTTTGTTGCAAATAATGTCACGATTATGAAAGCATTTTTTACTTCCATCGGAAATCTGGTAGGGCTTATTTCGGCAGGAACAACAACACAGCTTGCCATTGACAGTGCACAGGCAGATGTCATTAAGGGACTTGGATTTGGTGAAAGTCTGGTAATGCTGATCCTTACGGCACTGCTTGCAATCATCATTATTATCTGTGGTTTCTTTATCATTTACACCGTGTATTTCAGATTCTTAAAAATATTGATCATTGTGCCGCTTGGAGCAATCGCCTGCTCTACAATGGCAGGAAACAGAATGGTAAGTCATACGATGTCAACTTACTGTAAGTATTTCTTATCCTGTGTGTTTGAGGCGGTAACAATGGCACTTGCGATTGTGGTATGCAACGCATTTATCAATGCAGGGCTGCCTTCCTTTACGGGAAGTTATGCAGACTGGGCACAGACACTTATTTATCTGTGTGAAATGACATTTACCATAGCAATGACGGTTGGAAGTGTGAAGGGAGCACAGACACTTACAAGTAAGGCATTTGGATTATAGAAGGAGGCATTTATGGATGATGAAAAGAAACAGGTGACTTATAATTCCAGTTTTTCCGGGGAGACACAGGTAACACTCGATATTCAGCAGTATATGAATAACAAGGCAATGTATATCGGGCTTATGTGTAATGAAGATGGATACGATGAGCCGTTTGGTGATGTGACCGTAAATTTGTCTGTTGCTGTACCGAATTACTGCGGATATCTGAATGTGAATGATATGCCGGATATTGAGAAATTCATCACAGAAAATGAGCTTGGGGAGTTTACAGGATTTACACAGAGGAGTGGTTATTGTGAATATCCTCTTTATCTGTTCAATGTCGATAAGCTGAGAGAACTGTGTCCGGATGGAATGGATATGTATGAGGCAAATATCGGTATGGCAAGAAAGCCGGAGACAAAGGAGTTAGCAAGATAGGGGGCAGAGGACAATGGTTATTGAAATAAACAAAGACATTGACCGTTATCAGGAATCGGTGGCAATGGGACTTACAGCAAAACAGCTTGTATTTTCTATTGCCAGTGTGATAGTCGGTGGCGGTATCGTATTACTTCTTTATAGATATATTGGTCTTACGGGTTCTGCTTATGTGGCGATTCCGTGTGTAGCTCCGATAGCACTTGGAGGATTTTATTCTTTTAATGGAATGAATTTCTACGAGTATATGGGAAAGAAACTGCATTTTATGTTTGGAAATAAGGCTCTTACCTATGTATCTACTGAGGGAGAGCCGATTATCAAGGCTTTTGAAATGGAGCAGAACAGACAGGTAAAGAAGAAAGGTAAAAAAACTCAATCAGAGGTTACAACATCTGAGTCAGCAGTAAAGAAACAGGAGGAATTTGAAGAAATGAAGAAAAAGACAAGAAACATGATGTTTGGACTGGCAGCCGTGTTTGTGCTGGCGGTAGCGGGTGTGGCTGCTTATAAAGCAATGCACTAAAAAGGAACCTGCATAAAAACAGATCCCTTAAATGAGGGGAAATCCCTGTTGAAGAATGGAAGTCCAGTTACTTTTCTGATAGAGAAATCGGACTATGATTACAGTCTGCTTTTCTTCATCAATCGTATAAAAGGCAAGGTAATTATTGATTATCACAAAACGAATGCCCCAGCTTGCCAGTACCGGATCATCTACCAGACGGAACTTCTGTGGCAGGTCGGCTAGTGGGCCTATCTGCTCAGTCGCAGCATCTAACAGATTATCTGCGGCAGTGGGATTTTTGAGGGTAAATTCGATGTAATCCGCAGCCCGCATAATATCGTGTTCTGCGGTGGAAGTGATATGAACCTGATAACTCATCGGCTGCGACGGCTCCTGATATCAGCCATAGCTTCGGAAAATGGTCTTGTGTTGCCTGTGGCAATATCGTCCATTCCTTCCTTAATCTGGCTGTAAAGTTCAAAGCGGCTGGTCAGTTCTTCGTAGACTTCAATGCTCATAACAGCAAGATCGCCTTTTCCATTCTTCGTAATGAAAACTGGTTCAGGATAATTATGACAAAATGTAGAAATTTCATTGTAATTATTCCTTAAATCAGCACTTGATTTGATTGCTGGCATAAAAACACCTCCTTGTTTGATAACAAAATTATACACAAATTTTGTTATGAAGTCAATGGATATACCATTAGTGTTAACAGGATAAACACAACTATTCATATGTATCTGACCGTAAGGTCGGGAACAAGCCCGTTGGGTGATGTTCCCGGCGGGCTTTCACAGATAAGAAAGCGAGGTTAGAGACAATGGGTTTATTTACAGACGGATTTAAGCTCTTGAAAAAGGCAAGTGAGCCTTTGTACAAGACACCGAAATCCATTCAGGAGACCATAGAGATTATGGCGGTGGCTGAAAACGGTATTTTTGAAGTAAGTAGGAATAAGTATTCCAAGTGTTACCGCTTTCAGGACATCAATTACACAACGGCAACGGAGAATGAGCAGATCGGTATTTTTGAAAGATACTGCAAATTCTTAAATTCGCTGGACTGTAATTATAAGATTACGATTAACAATAAGAACAAAAATATGGAAGAACTCCGTGACAAGGTTCTTATTGCAGAAAGAAATGATGGCTTTAATAATTACCGTAGAATCTACAATGAGATTGTTGAGGAGAAGATTATTGAGGGCAGACAGGGGATTGAACAGGAAAGATACCTGACAATCACGATTGAGAGAAAGAACTTTGAGGAGGCAAAGGCACAGTTTGCCACACTTGAGGCAACGATACACAAGGCTTTCATTGAGCTGGGTGCGGAGATTGTGCCGCTTAATGGCAATGAAAGACTGAAAGTGCTCTATGACTATTATCATCTTGGCGATGAGGGCAGTTTTGATTTTGACATCAAAGCAGCAAAGAAGGTCGGAGCAGATTTTAAGAATGATTTGTGTAATGGTATGGTGAAATACTTCTCAGACCATTTTGAGGACGAGAGTAAATACTGCAAGGCACTTTTTATCAAAAAGTATCCCAGCAGTTTATCGGACAGGTTTATAAATGAGATTACTTCTCTTCCTGTCCACTCATTTACCAGTATTGATGTAGTGCCTGTGCCAAAGGATTTGACCACAAAGGTGCTTCAGAAGAAATATCTTGGTATTGAGTCGGATATTATCAAACAGCAGAGAGTCCGTAACAAGAATAATGACTTCTCCACAGAAATCTCTTATGCAAAGAGAACGGAGAAAAAAGAGATTGAGGCGATTATGGACGATGTCCGTGAGAATGACCAGTGTCTTTTCTTTGTTGGAGTCACCATTATTCTTATGGCAGAGAGCAAGAAGGAGCTTGAGAGTGTCTGCGAAACAGTGGAAACAATCGGAAAGCGTAACAGTTGCACGATTGATACCCACTACTTAAAACAGAGGGAAGCACTCAATACAGCACTTCCGATTGGTGTACGACAGGTGGAAACAATGCGTACCCTTCTTACCCAGTCGCTTGCGGTGCTTATGCCATTCAATGTGCAGGAATTGAATGACAGCACAGGAAACTATTATGGTATCAACCAGATTAGCAAGAATGTAAATATCGGTAACAGAAAGAAACTCATCAACGGAAATGGTTTCGTATTCGGAGTACCGGGTTCCGGTAAATCATTCTTCTGTAAAATGGAAATGGGCAGCGTATTCTTATCGGGAGATGATGAGATTATCGTCATCGATCCGATGAACGAATATTTTGATATTGCACAGACTTATGGCGGAACCGTGGTAAATATGTCAACTTACACGGATAACTATGTAAATCCGCTGGAAATGGACGTGTGGAGTCTTGATCCGAATGATTCAAAGGGAATGGTAAGGGAAAAAGGTGAGTTTATGCTTGGTCTTTGTGAGCAGTGTATCGGAGACAGCTTAAATTCCAGACAGAAGTCAATCATTGACCGCTGTGTGAGAAAACTGTATATCGACATCGCAAGGAGCAGGGAAAAGTATGTCCCGGTAATGAGCGATTTCTACGATATCCTTATGGAACAGCCGGAGGAGGAAGCAAAGGATATTGCACTATCTTTGGAGCTTTTCGTAAATGGTTCGCTGAATATCTTTAATCATCAGACAAATGTTGATGTAGATAACCGATTTACAGTATATGGTATCAGGGACTTAGGTACAGAACTCAGTCCTATCACAATGCTTGTTATGATGGAGTCCATTCAGAACAGAATTGTAGAAAACGGACAGAAGGGCAAGGCAACTTGGCTCTATATTGATGAGTTCCACGTCCTGCTTAATTCGGAGTATTCTGCGAAGTATTTACAGCAGCTCTGGAAAAAAGTGAGAAAACAGGGTGGATTATGTACGGGTATCACCCAGAATGTCGTGGACCTTTTACAGAACTACACAGCAACAACAATGCTTGCAAATTCAGAGTTCGTGGCACTTTTGAAGCAGGCGAATACGGATAGTTCCAAGATGGCAGAGGTTATCGGTGTATCAGAGGCACAGCTTCGTTTCGTAACTAATACTGCGTCGGGAATGGGACTTATCAAGTGTGGCTCTGTGGTAATTCCGTTTGATAACCAGATTAGCAAGGACACAGACCTGTACAGATTGTATAACACCAATATTCATGAGAAAATTGCGGAGCAGAAAATACAGAAAAGTTGTGGAATATAGATTGAGGTAATTAATAAATTAAGTTCTATATGGTATAATAGTCAGCAGATGATATCCATCTGCTGACATAAATTGGTAAATATATAAATGATTTTTGTTTGATATTAAGGAGGGGGAATTAAAAATGAGCAAATTTGTTGTTGAGGAAGAATTGGAAAAAGTTAAAGATAAAGAAACACAAAAATTATTAGAGGAAGTTATTTCGTGTTATTCAAATGGTAATTATAGGGCAACCATAGTTACATTGTATACAACGATGATATATAATTTGCTAAGTAAAATAAATGTTTTGTCCAATTATTATGATATTCCACAGGCAAAGGATTTGATTGCTGAAATTAGTACTAAAAAAAATCATGCGCCTAAATCTCCACAATGGGAGGACACATTATTACAAGGAATAAAAAGAATACATTTGGTTTCCAATGAAGAATATGATGAATTGCAGAATTTAAAAATAAATCGAAATTATGCAGCGCATCCCATTGTATCTTTAAAAGCCGATAATACTATTGATGATTATGAAATGAAAAGTATAAGTAGAGAGACTGCGGCTGATATGATAAGAAAAGCTTTTGAAATTGTATTTTTGAGAGATCCAGTAATTGCGATTAATATTAATGAAAAAATAGAAAAGGATATTAAAAATTTTTATGATACAAATGGAACTGTGGGATTAGAGGATTATTTATGTACAAAGTATATATGTAAAATGACTGCTAAACCAAGGGATATATTATTTAGATTTTTATGGAAAATGTCATTCGCAATAGATGATTTTGAATATAGGCAAGCATATGTTACTTCATTATACACATTATGTAAAAGTGATGTGGGTTATTTTTCAAATTATTTAAAAAATCATACAGAATTATTTGAAAAGATACAACCTGAAAATATAAAAGTATATAAAAATGTAACATTCGAAAATGAAGATGAAGTTTATAAGGCAGTAATATCTTTTAAAGAAAATAGCAGGTTGGTAAATTTTATTTATTTTCTAGAAAGATTACCGGAATTTATGGCAACATTGAATGATTATATTAAAAGTATTTTATATGATGAATCGAAACATGTTTTAAGGAATGTTTTTTTAGATTCGGATAGAGATATTTACAGTTTGGTATCGACAGATCCGAAAAGGGCAGAGATTGAACAAATTAAATTGTTTGCAGAACATTTATATGGGGTAGAGGATATCAAAAGTCATTTTAGTGAAATAAGTAGAATATCTGCTTATGTATATGGACAGTCAATTTTTGATAAGAATATGATTGAAAGAATGTATATACAAGCTGATTATTTTGGATATAGAAAGGAATTGACAGAAGAATTAATTAACAATATAGCTAATGCTGGAAGTTTTACAGAGGCAGACGATTTGTTGGAAAATATTTCAACATTAAAAAGATATTTTGATTTTAATGATTGTACATTATTATTAGATAAAATATCACAAAACGATCAATTTACAAATAATTATAATTATAATCGGATAAAAGAAAAAATACAATAATAACTATGTTACATAGCCATTGAGGTAGAAATACCTTAATGGCTTATTTTTTTGAAAGGAGGTGAAGGCATTGAAGATAAAGAAAGTGGATGACAAGTCTATGGTCATTCACACGAAGGAGAAAGCAAAGATTCATTCCCACGAACCAAAGAAAGCCAAGATTAGGGGCAGTAACATTTACACCGTACAGCGTGGTCCGAAGATTGCCAGTGCAAAGGTAAATGATAATACGGATAAAAAGAAGATTTACCGAAAGAGTACCGTTCATCAGGCAGAGAAAAAGGAGAAGGGAGTTTCTAAATTCAAGCGGAATATAAGGGAGTCCAAGACTTCTATCAAGACGAAGAATACCAATCTTCATATAGCACGAAGAACAGGAGCACTTGTGGCTGGAGCTGTTACGGAACAGGTGGAGGGTGGGCAGGAAGTATTACAGGCAGCTTATCTTGCCTATGAAGTAAGCCGCCCGGTTACGGGAACTGCTTCAAGGGGAGCGTCACTTTTTAGAAAAAAAGCGGTAGCTGAAGCCAAGAAGCATATCAAGAAGGTAGAAGCAGGAAAGAAGCTGGCGAAAAAGACAGTAAAGAAAGCTGCCAGTAATACAGTTAAGACAGCAGTCAGAGAGACTGCGAAGGAAACTGCCAAGATCACAGCAAAAGTGGCTACCAAAACTACGGCAAAGGATGCGAAAATGGCAAACAGGAGCAGGAAGATTAAATTCTTTCTGGATAAGATGAAGGCACAGGAAAATCAGACGGACAGCGTTGCAAAACTGGTAAAAGACCTGATTGTAAGAAAAGCTGTTTTATGGGTAAAGGCCGCAGCTCCGGTTATCGGACTTGTGCTTTTACTGCTCGTTCTTTTGGTGGCAGTTGTTGCAGTTCCGGTGATTGCTGCGATAGCAATTCTTTATAATTCACCATTTGCATTATTCCTCCCGCCGCTGGAGTCGGGGGATACAGTGCAGACAGTAACAAGTGCTTATGTACAGGAGTTTAACCGTGATGTGAATACTCAAGTGAATGAGCTTACCGGATATGACCTCGGAGAGCTTGTGTATGTCGATTATGAAGGAATGGACGAAAATCCAAGCAACTACTATGACATAATGGCGGTCTATATGGTTAAGTATGGTGTCGGAGATACGGCAACCGTTATGAACGATAAATCAAAGGGGTGGTTGCAGGCAGTAGTGAATGATATGTGTTCCTACACTACAAGCAACGGAACAAAAGATGTGGAGGAAACACACGCAGACGGCAATGTAACAATGGTTACGAAGTCGGTACTGTATGTAAATGTTGCGCTCAAATCATATAGGGAAATGATTTCTGTTTATGGTTTTAATTCTGATCAGGTGGAAATGCTTGAGCAGATTATGAGTTCTGAATTTATGGGACAGCTAGGCTACGCAGGAAGCGGAAGCAGCGGAGGCGGTGGAAGTCCCGGAGTAAGTTCAATGACAGAGGAGGAGGTAAATGCTGTTTTAAGTAAAATCACAGACAGCAGATTAAAAACAGTCTGCTCATATGCACTGCACAGAGTCGGTTATCCTTACAGTCAGGAAATGAGAGATAGCGGTAATTATTATGATTGCAGTTCACTTGCTTACTATTCGTGGAAAGATGCAGGAGTGGATATCAGCCACGGAGGAGCAACCACAGCAGCGGCAGAAGCACAGGGACTTGACGAAGCAGGAAAGACCATATCCTATGAGGAAATGCAGCCGGGTGATTTGATTTTCTACAGTTTTACAAGCAACGGAAGATATAAAAACATCAGCCACGTAGCGGTTTATGTGGGAGACGGGAAGGTAGTGGAAGCCTTAAATGAAAATTCCGGTGTTGTTTACCGTGATGTGGCAAGTGTCGGAAAGATTGTAGTGATTGGCAGACCATAAAACAACAGAGAGGGCATAAGTCCTCTCTGGGACAGGAGGTAAGAATGGATTTAAAAGATATGATTCTTGTAACGGAAAATTATAAGGGAACAGAAAAAAATATGCTTATGACTCTGGAAGATTATAAGAAGTTTGTTTCCATTGAGGATATGTCGGAGCTTGCAGAGCATATGCTGATTCTTGGAAGAACACTTGCAGAGTGGGAAGGTTTTACGGAGTATTATAGGGCAGCGAATGTTACGGTTTTTGCGAAGTTCTGTAGTGATGATGTGGAACTTGGACGCTTTCTGCGAGGACATTACAACGATTCTGAGGATTTTGTATTTGATAAGAAAGCAAGTTCACCAGAGTGCATTGCAAAAATGAAAGAAATCGGAATGACGGATAACGGCTGGATTGATGATTTTATCATGCATTATGAAAAAAGAGAAAGGACATTTGAAAGAGGGCAGACTATTCATAATTTCAATGACAGTGATTATATGGTACTTGAAGCATTATCCCCAAGAAACCTTGTGGTAATGGATATGAAAAGAGGCTCGATTGCGATTGCTCTTGGTACAACAGAGTATGAGAGATGCCCGAAAGGTGAGAAGCCGACAAAGGATAACCTAAAGATAGGGATATTGTGGGAATATGGGATTTATCTTGATTCCATGCCTTCACAGATCAATTTTAAGGCATACAAAGCAAAGTATGGAATACCGGAAAGAATGGAAAATCTTTATGATTACAGAGCGATGCTCAAGAGAAAGTATTATTTTCTTGAGGCTTTGTCAAAGGATGATGATATTCCGGCTAAAATCCAGAATGAAATTTTAAGTCATATTTATGCGGAATATAAGACTTTGGAGGAGGATAACTTTTTAGACCGCCTTGATGACGGAAAGTACGATACAGGTTTTGAAAAGGAAAAAGAAAGATTGCAGGAAAAGAGCAGATAAAAATCTATGCAGGAGGGGTTATGGACAAAGAGTTTGATATTGAGATAAAAGAAGTTCTCTCAAGGGTAGAGACAGTAAAGGCAGAGTCACTTGACGAAGCCATAAATAAGGCAATGGATATGTATTATTCAGAAAAGATAGTCCTTGACGCAGAGGATATGAAGGAAGTTGATTTTTCGCCATACAGCAAAGAACAGCTCCCTTCTTCATTAAAGGAAAATGGAGGAAAGACACGATGAAAAATGAGCAGACAGCAGTAATTAAGAATATGGAATTTTTATTAAAGGAGCTTCATAAGGAATGGGAAAGACCGGGGGAGGTAAAATCCTCTGTCTGTATTCCTTATGAGAAAGTGGAGGCAATCAGTAGAAAGCTGAATGGGATTGTCTATGAGACACAGCAGTCATCTGACAGCGATGGACTTACCTTTAAGCAGAGTATAGCAAAGTCAAAGCAGTGTTATGTGCTTTTAAGGATTATGCGTAAGATTGTAAAAGGAAAGGACAAGTGTGAGAGACAGGCGATAGATGCAGAATTTGTGATTGAGCTTGACAGGGAGGAGTCAAAGCTCTTTAAGGAAATGTTTGCAGAATTATTGAAGTAAAAGGAGGGTGGCATATGGGCGTTGATATGAAGGTCAAAGCGATATATGATTCTGAAATCAGCAACATCACCCGCTCTGAAAAGAACTGGAAAGATGTATTAAAGGTTGCAGGTCAGTTATACCGATATGAATTTGATAATATCGTTATGGTAACAGCTCAGAGATCACCGGAGAAAAGTACCCTTATGGCAGATTATGACACTTGGAAGAAAGTGGGAAGATATGTAAAGCGTGGAGCAAAGGGCTGTGCAATCTTCCCCTCAAGGGCACTTAATCCCCGTATGAGATATATTTTCGATATCAGTGATACGGGCGGAAAGAATATAAAGCTGACTTGGGATTTGGAAGGGGAAAACCTGAAAAATTATGCAGACTTTCTGGTATCGGAAGGACAGATGGAGCAGTATGACAGCGATGACAGGGAATCACTAAAAAATACACTAAAACAGTTTACAGGAACAAATGTTTGGAATATAATAAAAGAGGAGTTCGGGGATAGAATGTCCGAACTTATGCAGCTATCAGGTAGTGTGATAAAGGAATTCAACGAAAAACGCAAGGGCTTACAGCAGGATAGCAATATGGAGCAGTTGGTATATTCCAGTGTTATGTATGCTGTAGGAACGAGATGTGGATTTGACTTATCTGTGCAAGAACAGGATTTCAGTCAGATTGTAAACATCAAAGATGAGGAGATAGTTTACCGTCTTGGTTCCCTTGTATGTGATGTCTCCTGTAGTGTTCTTAGAGAATTTAGCAAGAATTTAAAAACGATTGAGAGCGAAAGGAGAATATCATATGTTAGAAGCAATGACTTACAGGGAAGTGGACGGACTGCTGTATCCGGAGCTGACAATGCCGGACGAGACAGAGGACTTGACGAAGCTGGGCAGATACGGAAGAATGGCAATGAAGTATCTTTTAGAGAACGAACCGGCAAGGTACAAGACACTGATGAGGTTCGGAAAGATGTACGAGAAGATGTCGGAAGTAGAGAAGGAAGCAAACCAGCTATACGACAAGTTGGAGGAACAGTATCTAATGAAGCACAAGCCACAGAACCCGTCATCGACAATGGAGATGTGGAAGATAAGAGAGCAGGCGAAGATGCAGGCGGAGGAAGTAGTGCTCCACCAGATCGTGATGAAGTTTCATTAGAAACACAGGAAGAATTGAATAGAGAGCTTGATGAGATTAACTCATTGGGTGTCAGTAAGGAAGCCGAATATACACAGGCTTCCTTTTTTTTCGACCAAAACAGGCAGGCAAGTTTTGGTGTGAAGCAGCCGGAGGAAACCAGACACAATGAATTTATGCGTCAGTTCGAGGAAGATAAAAAGGCTGCCCTTGCCGGAAAATATAATTACCTTAATCCGAAAAAGGCGGAAAGTGTACCAAGTGAGTATGTAAAAGAGATACTTATGAGAGGAACTGGCTTTGTCGGTGGAAAAGGCAGGGTGTGTGAAATCTATCAGACAGAGATAGACGCAGGAACCAGAGCAAAGCGTATCAAGGCAGAGTATGGTCAGGGTGGTGCAAGCTGGCCGCTTGACGGTCTGGGCTTGCACGGGTATGACACATTTCACGGTTCGGGACTTCGTATCCAATGGAAAGATGAAGATGGAGAAGTAGAAGGATATGTTTCGTGGAAGAATGTCGAAAAGGAAATCGGTGTGCTTATCCTTACCGGGGAATACCAGCCGGAAAGACCTCGTATTGATGAGCTTGCTATGGACGGACTTCGTGAAGATGATGAAGTCATTGACGCAGAATACCGTGAAGTCGATACGCAGGAGGAGAAATCAGAGATTGATGATTATGCAATTCCTGATGAGCCTGACAGTTATGCCGTAAACAGGGAGGCGGCTGAGTTAAAGTATATCAAGCCGATTGATTATGCAAAGCGTGTGGCAGAAATGGATGAAGATTTGAGAGATGCCATTGAGATACTTGTGTCGGAATGTAGCTGTTACACACCATTCCGTGCTTTCCTTATGGACGTGGTGCAGTCGGATTTTGCATTTATGCCGAATAAGCTGGAGCTTATCAGTGATATGGCTATGGGAAATGTAGAGAGTGAGCGAAAGGCATACTGCAATAATCAGTATGGGCTTACCGAATACACTTTAAGCAGTGTAGATGTGAAAGTAAGCTATAAAAACAGAAATGGAGAGAGGGCAGAGGATACCGTATCGTGGCGTGATGTCTATGAAATCTTATCCTATATGGTAAAACAGCCATTCTACTGTGGAGAGGATCAGAAGGCAATCTATCAGACCATAAAAAATAAGATTGACAGGGAAACAATGAACCCTGTTTATCGCAGGTTCTTAGACATTGAGGACAGTATAAGACAAAACCGTCTTGAGAACAGGGAACGTGCGATTGCAAATGGCTGGAATACCAAGATTGACACAGACGGTCATATAATTTCTGATGATAAGAAAGTATCAGCCGATATTTCGCAGAATTATACCGAACCACAGGAGGCTGCCCCTGAAACATCTGTACAGGAAGTATTACCGCCAGTGGAAGGTGAGCGTGGAAAGGAAAAACCACAAAAACAGCCTAAGCTTAATTTCCACTATAACCTGTGGGAAACAGAAAAGGGCGGGGCAAAGACCAGATACCAGTGGAATATTGACGCAATCCGCACACTAAAGCAGATTGAAGCGGAAAACAGACTTGCCACACCTAAGGAGCAGGCGGTTTTATCAAAGTTTGTCGGCTGGGGAGGCTTGTCACAGGCATTTGATGAGAATAATGCAGCGTGGAGCAAAGAGTATGCAGAGCTGAAAGAGCTTCTTTCTGATGAGGAATACAGTGCGGCAAGAGCAACCGTAAATAATGCTTTTTACACTTCACCTGAGATTGCAACTTGTATCAATTCAGCCCTTGTGCAGTTTGGGTTTAAAGGTGGAAATGTCTTGGAGCCTTCTATGGGTATCGGCAATTTCTTCGGAAGTATGCCAGCACCAATGCAGCAAAGTAAACTGTATGGGGTGGAATTGGACAGCATATCGGGAAGGATTGCAAAACAGCTTTACCAGAATGCCCACATCAGCATTACGGGCTTTGAAAACACCACATATCCGGATAACTTCTTTGATATTGTTGTAGGAAATGTGCCGTTTGGAGATTATAAGATATTTGATCCAAAGTACAATAAGTACAACTTCCGTATTCACGATTATTTTCTTGCAAAGGCACTCGATCAGGTAAGACCGGGCGGTATGGTTGCAGTGATTACCACAAAGGGAACACTGGATAAAAGCAATCCGACTATCCGAAAGTATCTGGCTGAGAGAGCAGAGCTTGTGGGAGCGATCCGACTTCCGAATACTGCATTTAAGGATAATGCAGGAACAGAAGTGACAGCGGATATCCTGTTTTTGCAGAAAAGGGAGCGAAAGATTGATATAGAGCCGGACTGGGTACATCTTGGTGTCACAGACAATGGCATAGCAGTCAATTCCTACTTTGCAGAGCACCCGGAAATGATGCTCGGTACAATGCAGTATGATACAAGAATGTTCGGGCAGGACAGCAGATATACGGTCTGTGTGAATGATGATGAGAACTTCAATCTGTATGAAGCACTTAATAAGGCAATCAGTAACATCAGAGCACAGATGACAGATTTTGAAAGACTGGCAGACAATGAGGAGCAGACAGAGGAAGTCATTCCCGCTGATCCGGATGTCAGAAATTATACTTACACATTCTTTGAAGGAAAGCTCTATTACAGGGAAAATTCCGAGATGGTAAGAAAAGAAGTATCACAGACTGCCGAGGAGAGAATCAGAAGTCTTGACGAAATCAGACAGATAACAAGAGAGTTGATTGATATCCAGATGGAGGGCTGTAGTGATGAGGAGCTTGCAGATAAACAGCAGCTTTTGAATGTAAAATATGATAAATTCGTTGGAAAGTATGGAGCAATCACTTCCAAAGCAAACCGTACAGCGTTCAGGGATGACAGCGATTATCCGCTTCTTTGCAGTCTTGAAGAAGTAAATGAGGACGGGGAGGTGAAGAAGGCTGATATGTTTTATAAGCAGACGATTAAGGCAAAGTCCGTGGTGGACAGGGTAGAAACTGCGGTTGAGGCTCTTAATGTATCGGTCAATGAGTTTGGATATGTAAATATCCCTTATATGCTCTCCATTTATGAAGCAGACAGGGACACTCTCATAAAGGAACTCGATGGAATTATCTTTCTTAATCCTGATCGTTACAATGAAAATAACCCGGACGCAGGCTGGGAGACAGCAGACGAATATCTGTCGGGTAATGTAAGGGATAAGCTGCGTGTCGCAAAGGCGATGGCGGCGGATACTGACAATCCACAGGCAGAAAGATTTGCCGCCAATGCCGCAGCCTTAGAGGAAATTCAGCCGGAATGGATTGAAGCATCGGATATTGATGTAAAGATTGGAACAACTTGGATTGAGCCGCTTGATTATGAGCAGTTTATTTATGAGTTGCTTAATACACCAAAGAGGGCAAGGGCAATCAGAACAGAGTATTATAATTCCGGTATTCAGGTTCACTTGAATAAAATGAGTATGGAATGGTTCATTGAGAATAAAAGTATGGATAAACATTCCGTGGCGGCAACAAAAACCTATGGTACAAGCAGAATGGACGCTTATTCTATTTTTGAGGAAACCCTGAACTTAAAAACGGTCACTGTCAGGGACAGGATTGATGATGGTGATGGCAAGTACCATTATGAAGTCAATAAGAATGAGACAATGCTTGCAAGGGAAAAGCAGAATATGATTAAGGAGAAGTTCAAGGAATGGCTGTTTGCAGAACCGGAACGCAGACAGAAGTATGTGGAATATTATAATGAAACTTTCAATAATATCCGCCTGCGTGAGTATGACGGAAGCCACTTGCAGTTTCCGGGAATGAACCCTGAAATTGAATTAAAACCGCACCAGAAAAATGCGGTGGCACGAATCCTTATGGGAGGAAATACCCTGCTTGCCCACTGTGTTGGTGCCGGAAAGTCCTTTGAAATGATGGCTGCGTGTATGGAACAGAAAAGGCTCGGACTTGCCAATAAGACAATTATGGTAGTGCCAAAGCCGCTTATCGGGCAGACGGCAAGTGAGTTTTTAAGGCTTTATCCGTCAGCAAATATCTTGGTTGCAACGGAGCGTGATTTTGAAAAGAGCCGCAGAAAGCAGTTTGTATCAAGGATTGCAACAGGTGATTATGACTGTATCATTATGTCGCACTCACAATTTGAGAAAATTCCAATCTCGCCGGAGAGAAAGGAGCGAATGCTTAATGAGCAGATAGAAGAAATCACTTATGCGATTGATGAAATGAAGGAGAGAAACGGGGAACGCTGGACAGTAAAGCAGATGGAAAGCCAGAAGAAAAAGCTGGAGGAACAGCTTAAATCACTGACCGATGAAAGCAGAAAAGATGACCTGATTACCTTTGAGGAGCTTGGTGTTGACTCTATTATGGTAGACGAAGCACACAATTTTAAGAACCTTGCCATTTTTTCAAAGATGAATAATGTGTCAGGAATCAGCAGTAGTGGGGCAAAAAAGTCAACGGATATGCAGCTTAAATGCCAGTATTTATCAGAGATAAATGATGGCAGAGGCATTGTGTTTGCTACCGGAACACCGATAAGCAATACGATGTGTGAAATGTATGTTATGCAGCTTTATTTGCAGAAATCGGCACTTGAGGAAATGGGGATTCATCATTTCGACTCGTGGGCGGCTAACTTCGGAGAAGTAACAACAGCACTGGAGCTTACGGTTGAGGGCAGTGGTTTCCGTTTCAAGAGCAGGTTCAATAAATTTACCAATCTGCCGGAGCTTATGAATATCTTTAGAGAGGTTGCCGATGTGCAGACAGCGGATATGCTTGACCTTGATGTGCCAGCTCTGCGTGGCGGCAAGCCTATCATCGTGGAGTCGGAGCCTGACTGGTATGTGAAGCAGGTAATGGAAGATTTTGTGGTAAGGGCAGAAAGGATAAGAGGCGGAGGTGTTGATCCAAGCGTTGACAACTTCTTGAAGATTACGCACGAAGCAAGGCTTCTTGGAACGGACGCAAGACTGATTGATAAGGACGCACCAAACAATCCGGACGGAAAGCTCAATAAGGTGGCGGAAAATGTCTGGAAAGAATATGTAAAAGGAAATGCTGATGGTCATATAGGCTGTCAGCTTATTTTTTCGGATATCGGAACACCGGGAGCTGACAAGGACTTTACGATTTATGATTATCTGAAGGAGTTACTTATCAAGTATGGTATCCCAGCAGAGGAGATAGCATTTATCCACGATGCAAAAACAGACGCACAGAGGGACGCACTTTTTAAGGAAATGAGGACAGGTAAGAAAAAAGTCCTTATCGGTTCGACAGACAAGTGTGGTACAGGTGTAAATGTGCAGACACACCTTGTTGCAATGCACCACGTCGACTGTCCGTGGAAGCCTTCTTCCATTGAACAGAGGGAAGGCAGAGGTATCCGACAGGGAAATGAAAACGATGAGGTGGCAATCTACAGATATGTTACAAAAGGAACGTTTGATGCGTACAACTGGTCGCTTGTGGAGAATAAGCAGCGTTTCATCAGTCAGGTTATGACAAGCAAGGCAGTAAGCCGAAGCAGTGAGGACATTGATGAAGCAACGCTTTCCTACGCCGAAATTAAGGCGATTGCTACAGGCAACCCTTTAATCAAGGAAAAGATGGAGGTTGACAATGATGTCCAGAGATTAAAGCTCTTAAAGGCGTCTTATGATAATCAGAGGTACGGATTGCAGGATAACTTTATGATTAAGTATCCAAAACTTATCAAAACTGCGACAGAGAAACTTGCCAATGTCAGGGAAGATATAAAGGCAAGGGATAAGGAACTGATTGATAACCCGGACTTTGCCATTACCATAGGAAATGCAACTTATACAGAAAGAGTTGATGTTGGAACGGTAATGCTTGAGGCAATCAGCAAATGCAAGACAGGTGAAACCACTTCAATCGGTAAGTTTCACGGCTTTGAGCTTTTGGTGGAAAAGAATTTCCTCAGTATCAACTATATGGTGCTTCGTGGAAAGACGGAATACAAGGCAGAGCTTTCCACAAGTCCGGTGGGAAGTATGGTAAAGCTGGAGAATCTGTTCAACGGACTTCACGAAAATGTAGATTTTCTGGAAAAGAAGATTGAACAGTATCAGAATGACCTTGAGGCTTCAAAGGCAGAGTATGATAAGCCGTTTGCACACAGTGCGGAACTGGAAGAAAAACTTGCAAGGCAGTGTGAATTAAATGCCCAGCTTGACCTTGAGAACGCAAAGGCTATGGACGCAGATCTTGGTGGACCGGACGAAGAAAAGTCTGAGGACAGAATAGAAAATGCGGGCATTGTTGCAGAGAATAAGGGAATTTATATGACAGACAGAGACAGGAAAAGATAGGAGTGAGACTCTATGAGCATAAGGAAAGTGGTCGCAGGACTACTGATTACAGCAGGGATTGCCATTATGGCAGTCCCTTTTTTCAGTTCAAAACAAGGAACAATGCGTTTTGTTGTCAGGTGCAGATATAAGGAGGCGGCAGATGAATAAGAGATACCGACTTGGGGAGGTAGAAGAAGCAGAATCGGAAATGGAGGAGTTAATCGACATTCCGGACGATATTGCAGAAATTGATGATGACTTTCAGATAGTCGTAAGCGGCTGGTCTGTATATGTCGAAAGCCTGAACCTGACACTCAGACAGGGAGTTGCCTGTATCTGGGATACAGAGGCAGGACTGTTTATGCCTGACTTTTATGTGACTATCATGTATGAGGGGAACATCGAAACACAGGAATGGCTCTATTATGAGCAGGACGGAATGGCTGTCACACTCGGCAACTGGTTAAATGGCAGATTGTCTTGTGAACAGATAGAACAGCTTTGGTGTGAGCTTATCATACCGGAAAACAACAATTCAGAAGTATAAGAAAGAGAGGAACAGCGTATGAAGTATTCAATTAAAGTAAACGAAGTAAGAGCAAAAGATGGCAGCAACATCAAAGGTTTTGCAACCGTGGTATTTGGTGACTCATTCAAAATTACCAATATCGCAATCCTTGAAAATAAGGAAAAGGGAGAGCTTTTTGTATCAATGCCAAGGTACCGTTCCAATGAGCGTGATGAGAGCAACAGCGTGATTTATAAGGATGTCTGCAATCCTATCACGGCAGAGTTTCGTGAGGAACTCTATACCAATATCCTTGAGGCTTATGCGAAAATCAGGGATCCGGAAAAAGCAGAAATACAGACACAGGACAAAACACAGGAAATGCCGGAGTTTTCCGTGACGGTTACACCTTATGAAAGGGAAGGAAGTAATATCAAGGGACTTGCCCGCATTTACTTTGAAAACAGCTTCATTGTAAATAATGTAAATATCCTTCAGGGCAAAGAAAAAATCTTTGTGTCAATGCCTTCTTATAAGACAAAGCAGGTGGACGAGAATGGCAAGCCAATCTATCAGGACGTCTGCTATCCGGTCACAAAGGATTTCAGGGAGAAGCTCTACAATGAGATTATTGCAGAGTATGAGAAAGCAAAGGATAAGAGTAACGAAAAAGCAAGGGAGAATGCCGAACAGAACCACGGAAATCCCGACAGGGAGAAAAAGGATACACCCTTTCGATAATTAAGATTAAGGGGCGGCTGGAGCTGCCCCGTTTATAAGGAGGAAAAGCAGATGGAAGCAGAAAAGACACTTACCAATGAGGAGATCATAAGGGAACTTCTCGACCTGTTAAAAAAGAATGCTATGAAAGAGCCGGCAAATGATGTATTTGAGATATGCAGCTATGTGGACGGTCTGGAGAAAAAGATTGCGACTATGACAGAAGAACTTACCAGTATGCAGAACCAGATTAGAGAAATGCAGGAAGATACTCTTATCAATAATGCGAAAAAGGCATTGGCGGAGGCACAGGAGAGATTAAGTGCCAGATGTGAGCAGATAAAGTCACAGGTATCTGAGGTAAAGATACAGGTAAAAACTACTGCCAAGAGCATTGTTGATGAAACAAAGGCAAAGGGCAGGGCGGCACTTTACAGGGTGACAGAGTTTGCAGGAATTAAGAAAAGACTTCTTAATGTCAGAATAGCAGTAAAAGATGCGATTGTATTTACAGACAGGGATATTGCAAGGACAGCACTTCTTGCAAAGGGACTCCGTGAAGCCGGACAGACCGTAAACAATGCGTTCCGTACCTTTGCTGATAAGCCGGAGGTGGATTATTCTAAGAAGGAACAGAAACACCCTATCACAAAGGCGGTACTTGCCCCTATGAAAGCAGTTAGAAAGCTGTTTGTATCAATGAAGCTACATCTGGACGCTTCGATTGATAAGCTGGATAATCTGGCTATGAATGTGCAGTTTGATAAGGTAAAGCGTATGGAAGATATTAAGAGCGGGGAACAGAAAGTATCAGACATAGTAGAAGCAGAACGGGATAGAGTCTATGCAGAGGTTATACATGCATCGATGGTGGTAGAAGGTCATGAGTATCAGTATAATGCCGATGCTTTTGAGGCAAGAGATAGTGCTGATGTAAAAGTGGAGACAGTAGAGAAAGTATCAAAGGCAAGAGAAGATAAAGCTAGATAATATAGAGGCATATCATTAGAAATGTTGATATGATTTGTTTAGGTAGAAAAATTATGGTATATGTGTTATACTATTTTAGTCAGGTAAATGTATTTCTTTATAAAGAGTGGAAATTTAATTTGTGAGCGAATTTACAGAAAAAAGAAATGCAAAAATAAAAAATGCTTAAGTGGTTATGAAAGTGAAGTTTTTGATTTCAAAGATATAAGTCTAGATTGCCAATAACTGAAAGTTATTTAATGTATTTTTTTAAATAGAAATACTATAACTCTTAAATTAAATGAAATAATATATTGTATAAAACATATTATAATTCTGAAATAGATAACGGCATACTATGATAATTAAAATATGCGATGTATAACATTATTTTATGTAAAAAGATGGCTAATATTGTGGTAGCTTAATAGATATTCACATTTTATTTGTTTAAGAGTTCAAAAATTAAAAATAAATGACTGATAATCAAGTATTATCAGTCATTTAGGAGAAAAGGGGAGGAAAAATACC
>ERZ1026866.414-NODE-414-length-25734-cov-19.410958_pt1 | contig 25734 bp, 18 predicted proteins | sample MGYA00380163_ERZ1026866 | MGnify/ENA primary metagenome ERZ1026866 (study PRJEB33269, sample SAMEA4719799) | human gut metagenome | biome: human-associated habitat; feature: organic feature; material: feces | place: Cameroon | collected 2013-10 ...
GAGAGCAGAACGTCAAGCTTGCTTGTTCGTTATGCCGAGCCGCAGCCTATCTTATGCAAAGATACTAAATGCGGGCAACTGGCGGGCCATGCTGGTGTAAAAAAATAGCCGCCACTAAGCGTAGAGCTTAGTGGCGGCTGTTAAAGGTCTAAGTTTCTGAACTTAAAGCAACGGATTAGCCGTTAACCTTAGCCATGTGGGCGATGAGTTCGAGAACCTTGTTAGAGTAACCGATTTCGTTGTCGTACCAGCTGATAACCTTAACGAAAGTATCAGTGAGGTAAACACCGGCGTTAGCATCGAAGATAGAAGTGTTAGTGCAGCCGAGGAAGTCGCTTGATACAACAGCGTCTTCAGTGTAGCCGAGTACACCCTTCAATTCGCCTTCTGAAGCTTCCTTCATAGCAGCGCAGATATCTTCCTTAGTGGCGGGCTTTGCGAGGTTTGCAGTCAAGTCAACTACAGAAACGTCCAAAGTCGGAACACGCATAGAGATACCAGTCAACTTACCGTTGAGTTCGGGGATTACCTTACCTACAGCCTTAGCAGCACCAGTAGTAGAAGGGATGATGTTGCCGCTGGCAGCACGGCCACCGCGCCAGTCCTTCAAAGAGGGACCGTCAACAGTCTTCTGAGTAGCAGTAGTAGAGTGAACGGTAGTCATCAAACCGTTTACGATGCCGAACTTGTCGTTCAATACCTTAGCGATAGGAGCCAAGCAGTTAGTAGTGCAAGAAGCGTTAGATACGAACTGAGTACCCTTAACGTACTTGTCGAAGTTTACGCCGCATACGAACATAGGAGTGTCGTCCTTTGAAGGAGCTGACATAACTACGTACTTAGCACCAGCCTGAATGTGAGCCTGAGCCTTTTCCTTAGTCAAGAAGAGACCAGTTGACTCAACTACGTATTCAGCACCTACAGCGTCCCACTTAAGGTCAGCCGGGTTGCGTTCAGCAGTAACACGGATGTGGTTGCCGTTTACGATGAGCTCGCTCTTTTCAACGTCAGCCTCGATTGTGCCCTGGAATGCACCGTGCATAGTGTCGTACTTGAGCATGTATGCCAAGTAATCTACGGGGCAAAGGTCATTGATACCTACAATCTGGATGTCGCTGCGGTTCTGAGCAGCACGGAATACGAAACGGCCGATACGACCGAAACCGTTAATACCTACTTTGATCATGATGTTTAAGTTATGAATTAACTATTTGTGTGGTTAATATTTCTGTTAATGAACTCTGAGTTGGAAGCAGAAATCAGTGCTTTGCTTTCAAGGCATTGTCACTTATTTCCTTATTCCACCGCAAAAGTACAAAAACCTTTTTATTTTTGCACCATGTTTAATCATTAAATTTTCAAAAACATGAAATCGGCTTTCTTGCAAGAGTTTAAGGAGTTTGCTGTAAAGGGTAATGCCATTGATATGGCAGTAGGTGTAATTATCGGTGGCGCTTTTGGCAAAATAGTTTCTTCTATTGTCAATGACTTGTTTATGCCGCCCATTGGCTGGCTGATTGGCGGTATTGATTTTAAGGACCTGAAGTATGATTTGCCTGTTAATCCGTTGAATGAGGGTGGCGAACCTGTTAGCATTGCTTATGGCAATTTCTTGCAGACTTGTATCGACTTCATTATTATCGCATTTTGCGTTTTCATGTTGGTGCGTCTTATTATGAAGCTCTCGCGCAAGAAAAAAGAGGCTGTGCAGCCCAAGGCTCCTGCTGAACCTTCTGAGGAAGTAAAGTTGTTGCGCGAAATACGTGATGCGTTGCAGAAGTAAGTACTTATATAATATATGTGTGAGACTTTCATGATACAACGAACCGCTGTCGTCGGCATGAATATGATTGTTCGTGCAGAGACAGCGGTTTGTTGTGTTTTGAATGTACTATATATAATGTAGGGTATACGCTACATCATTACTTGATTGAGCGAGAAATTGCCCATTATTTTCGAACGGTCAACGTGTCCTCTGATACCCGGAATAGATCCCGTTTGAGTGTACTGCCACATAATATAGTCCTTCCCGTCGTTAAGGGTGGGGGAGTCGCTGCGGTATCGGGCTATCATGAAGTGGTAGTCGGTAAATTCGCCTTGCAAGTAACGGTTGTAAAAGTTGTGGTATGTGTAGAGCAAGGGCTTCTTGCCGTAGTAAGCAGTCACTTTCTCTATAAATGAGCGCAGGTCGGCAATAAAGTTCTCTGCGCTTACCGAACCACGGTGTTCAATGTCGATAATAGGCACTAAATCCTGGTTCTCGGTCTTTACCACAGAAGTCATGTTGTCAAACTGTTTCTTCCAGTCCACGTTGGGACGGTAAAAGTGGTAACTGCCTACACTCAGCCCCACGCGGCGCGCTTCTGTCAAATTGCGCTCGTAAGTGTCATCAACCAGTGAGGCTCCTTCTGTTGCTTTGAGGTAAACGTACGAAATGGGTGTGCCGTTTACCACTTTGTCCCAATCGATATTGCCTTGGTAGTGCGATACGTCAATGCCTTCTTTGTATTTCGAATTGATGCGTGCGTTTGATGTACGTATAAATACGGCGGCAGCGTGCACCATACGCTTTTCGCCAATAGCTTTAACTGGCACAACGTCTGGCTCCGTAGCCACGTATGCAGCCATGCCGCGTCCGTTGTCCTTATCTTTTTTGCGTGCATGAGAAACTGTCGGTATCATGAAAGCAATAGAAAGGAGCAGGGCGCAACCGCTCAGTTTATGTATTTTGTTCAGAATAGTCGATTTTATCTCCATGTTGGCAAAGTTATGAAAATAATTGCGTTATGCCAAGCAAAGATGCCTGTTGTTATGTTTATTTTACAAAACTTTGCCAGACGGGGCCTTGATTTTGAAAAAGTGAAAGGTGTTTTTAAAATGGTTGTTGGCAAATTGACGGGTTGTCGGGCATTATTATAATGGTAGCAGTTCTCTGAATCGACGTTCGTTCTCTTGTTTCTTTTCTTCGTCAAATCCTTGTTCAGCTTGCCATGCGTTAAATGCGCGTATGGCCAAAGTGTGCATTTGGGCCTTGCCGGCATTCAGTCCGCTTAAGAAAGGGCGGTTGGGCAAGTGTGTGCGATTAAAATTTCCGTCTGCCATGTTGTCTAAAATATTCGTTTAAGTGATGTTCGCAAATGTGCTTGCAACTTGATTGCGCCGCAAAATTACGCACAAAGGGCGAATGCTGGGGGCGAAAAGTAAAAATAAAAGCGTAAATCGCACAAAGCAGACTAAAAATGTGCCAAAAGCACCCGCTTGGTAGTTTTTTTAGCCAAAACTTTTGCCTTTCGCTCCGATTGCATTAACTTTGCTGCATAAAATTATGCGCGCAGCGGCAGATTGTGGAGCGCCAGTATGGTGTGGCCGGTTGAATGTTGTGTGCAAATAGTGAAAATATTAAACTTTCAAATAAATAAGTATTCGCTATGACTATTGAAACTTGCGACTTCAAAGGCAAGAAGGTAATTGTTCGCGTGGACTTCAATGTACCTCTTGATGACAATGGTAACATCACAGACGACACCCGTATTCGTGGTGCCCTCCCCACTCTTAAGAAGGTACTCGCCGATGGTGGTTCACTCATCATTATGAGTCACATGGGCAAGCCCAAAGGCAAGGTAAACCCCAAATTCTCTCTCGGCCAGATTGTTGATGCCGTTAGTGAAAAATTGGGCGTAAAGGTACAGTTCGCTCCTGATTGTGCCAAGGCACAGGACGCTGCCGCAGCTCTCAAGCCCGGTGAAGTGCTCTTGCTTGAAAACCTCCGCTTCTACCCTGAAGAGGAAGGCAAGCCTGTAGGCATCGACAAGGAAGATCCTAAGTACGATGAGGCAAAGAAGGAAATGAAGGCCCGTCAGAAGGATTTTGCCAAGACATTGGCTTCATACGCTGACATCTACATCAACGACGCCTTTGGTACAGCACACCGCAAGCACGCTTCAACTGCTGTAATCGCTGACAACTTCGACGCTGACCACAAGATGCTTGGCTATCTTATGGAGAAGGAAGTTCAGGCTGTTGACAATGTGTTGAGCAACATCAAGCACCCCTTCACAGCTATTATGGGTGGCTCAAAGGTTTCAACCAAGATTGGTATTATCGAAAACCTTCTCGGCAAGGTTGACAACCTCATTCTTTGCGGTGGTATGACCTACACATTCGCCAAGGCTCAGGGTGGTCATATCGGTAAGTCTATCTGCGAGGACGACAAGCTCGACGTAGCACTCGATGTAATCAAGAAGGCTAAGGAAAATGGTGTAAACCTCGTACTTGGTACTGACTGCATTGCCGGTGATGACTTCAAGAACGATTGCAACACCCAGATTTGCCCTGCCAATGCCATTCCCGAAGGTTGGGAAGGTCTTGATGCAGGTCCCGAAACCCGCAAGGCATTTGCCAAGGTTATCGAAGATGCCAAGACTATCCTTTGGAATGGTCCTGCTGGTGTATTCGAAATGGACAACTTCGCTGGCGGTTCAAAGGCCATTGCCGAGGCTATTGCCAAGGCTACAGCCAATGGTGCTTTCTCACTCATCGGTGGTGGCGACTCAGTAGCTTGCATCAACAAGTTCGGTATGGCCGACAAGGTATCTTACATCTCAACAGGTGGTGGTGCATTGCTCGAGGCTATCGAAGGCAAGGTGCTTCCTGGTATCGCAGCCATCAAGGGCGAGTAATATGGCATTTCGGCCAGATTGCCATTGGACTTACTGATGTGCAAGTGGCTTGAAACGTTGCTTTAAGTAGAGTTTAGAAGTTTAAGAGGTGGCATATATCGTATGCCTTCCTTCTAAACTTCTAAACTCTTATTCTTTTTAGGGTGATTCTGATAATTCTGAAATAGCGATTTGTGCGCTATCGAAAGTGCGAATCATATTTCGGAATGGTAGAACTCTAAAAACAGGATTTTTAGGACCACCCTTTATGCAAGTACTTTCTGTGCATGGCGCATCGGGGAGTACACCGCTGAGGCTTGCGACCTCTACACAAAACACGCAATATAAAGATAATCTCTAAGCATGTGCTCGGATTTGATTTTACGCTGAATGTGTATTATCGGAAATATAGTGTAATTAGCACAATTCCATATCAGCAAAAATAGAATCCTTGCATACAATAAATACCGAAAATGAAACTTCTGACAACTCTGTTTGTGGTAATGATGGCTGTCGTTGTGTCGTGTACAGACCGAAAGCCCGCCAGCCAATTCAATTTTGGCACCGAGCCATACGACTCCGCGGCATTACATGTTGCCTTAGTCCCCAACCGTGATTGTCTCCCCATATATTATGCCGAGCGAACCGGCATTTATGACTCGCTTGGTCTGCACTTGCAGATAGCCACCTATCCCTCGCAGATGGACTGCGACACCACCCTTATGGGCCGCATAGCCGATGGCGGTTGGGCCGATGGCGTGCGTATGGCGCACTATGGTGCACGTATGACTGGCTTAAAAGTGATGTGGACAGGTTCGCAGCGTTGGGAGCTGTTTACATGTGGCACACTCCGACTGCGCGAGGTAAAGTCGCTTGCCGGCCGCACAGTGGGCATAGCCCGTCATACGGCCGAAAGCGAACTGTTGCGTCTTGTGCTGCAATCGGCCAAGGTCAATGCCGACAATGTATATTATCCACAAATCAACAACTTAAATCTTCGCGCCCAAATGCTGACTGGCGACCAAATAGATGCGGCCATGTTGTGCTGGCCCTATACCTCATTGGCTTACTCTGAAGGGCACAAGTGCATTTATGCCCAGCGCTTTGCCAGTTCAAAAGGTTGCTTTGTGATGAAATCCAAACGTATGGCAGACGCGCCAAAGCGTCAACAGTGGCAGTTGTTCGAAAAGGGACGCCGCATGGCACTCGACTCCATACGCATTAAGGGCCCAAAGGCATACAGCATTATCCTGCAAAAGGATTACGGATTGCCAAAGGCCGTGGCTGATACAATAAAATATTGATTGCGCGCTTGCACAATGAAATAATGTTGCAAAGGCTATAATAGTCATAATAGTACAAAGATGAACACCCAAACTTACCAATATTTGCATAAAGATGTGATTGAGGCCTTAAAAGACAACCATTTGCTTTTGGCCTTGCAATCGTTGCAAGGGTTGGCAGCAACCCTGAAGTCGTGGAGTGTGAAAGAGGAGGTAGACACCTTGACCGACTCGTATCAAATGATGTTAAGCTACATGGCCAAGGGGGCTGACGATCCGCAGCGCCACAAAATGTATGCAGGTTTTGTGCGCAGAGCCTACGAGCTGGCCGATGTGCTCGAAAGGGTGGGAGAACTCTCCTCCGACACATCGCATTATGCTACGTGCCTGCGCACCTTGCAGCAGCTGCGTGGTGCACAATATCAATTAGCCGATTTGTTGTCGCCCGATGCGCCAGTGCGCGATATGTTCGATGCCGTATGGCTTTCAGGCGCCTGGACAGCTGACGAAGAAATTGCCGCGGCCAATTATATGGCAGCAGATTCTATCCCTGTGGAACATAAAGCGCTATTGCTGAGTGCTGCCACCTTGGCTGCAATGCGCTTTTTCGATGTGGCCAAATACCGGTTGCTGCTCGACAATGCCTTGGCGCTCGATACCAAATTGCGTGTAAGAGCCTTGACGGGTTTAGTATTCGTACACATCGTTCATGCTTCGCGCTTGGCCATGTATCCCGAGGTTGAGGCGCGACTCAAACTCATGTCTGATCTGCCCAGTTTTGTGAGCGAACTTGAGTTGTTGCAGACGCAGATGTTCTTGAGTTTGGAAACTAAACGCATTGAAAAAAGTCTGCAAAACGAAATAATTCCGCAAATGATGAAGCGCATGAAAGATTTGCGCATCGACAAGTCGCTTGGCATAGACGATATTAAGGAACGCTTGGACGAAGCAGACTTTAATCCTGAATGGAATGATGACGGAACGCCCTCAAAATTAGGCGAATACATGAAGGAGTTTGTAGCTTTACAACAACGTGGTGCCGACATGTATATGGGCTCGTTCAAAGTGTTGAAACAGCGGTTCCCGTTTTTCAATATAGCCTGTAATTGGTTCTGGCCATTCACCATGCAGCACCCCGAACTGCCGGCAGGCCTTGAAAAGAACAAACTCGTAAAACTGATGATAAATAATGCAGGGCTTTGCGATTCCGACAAATACTCGTTCTGCTTGATGGCGCTGCAAATGCCGCTTGATGCTGGTTCCGACAAGGCTGCAAAAATGCGAGAGAGCCTGGCAGACATCGATTTGCCCGCTCCCATGGAACGTGATGCCGCAGAGCGTTACAAAGATGAGTTGCGCTCTTATGTGCAAGGTTTTTACCGCTTTTGCAATCTGTACATACATCGTGAGGCTTTTGTCAATCCGTTCCAGCGCAATCTCTTTATAGCCGATTACAGCCCGTTCGACAACATTATGAACGACGAAGAACTGCTTGTACGCATGGCCGACTTCGCTTTCAAAGACAAGTCATACGACCTTGCGCGCAGTTTGTACGAGCGTGTGCCGGTTGGTGCGCGCACCAATGGTCTGTTGCAGAGACTTGGCTATTGTTACGAGCAAGTGGCCGATTTTGTACGTGCCCGTGCACTTTACGAACAGGCCAATGTGCTCAAACCGCAATCAGATTGGACACTTCGTCATTTGGCCGTTTGCAACCGCAATGCCGGCGACTACGAAAAGGCTCTGTCATGTTACAACGACTTGGCTGACATGCAGCCCGAAGATGCAGCATTGGCATTGCGCCAAGCCGAATGTCTGATATATTTGCAACGTTACGACGAGGCGTTCAAATATTTGTTCAAAGCCAATTATTTGGCTCCCCAGTCAGGCAATTCTGAGCGTGCTTTGGCATGGTGCTCATTGCTGACAGGTAAATATGAACAGGCCGAAAAATATTACACCAAAGTGCTGGCCAACCAACCCACACCAACCGACTTCCTTAATGCGGGTCATGCCGCCTGGCTCGGAGGCAATCTGCCTCTGGCGGTAACGCGCTACAAACGCGCTTTGCCACCCGACAACGCCTCGCACTTCCTCGACGATGACAAGGCCATGTTGCTCAAGGCCGGACTGTCTGAGGCCGACTTGGCCATGATGACTGACCTTGTAGCAAACTGATGTCTGCCTCAATATTAAAATGACTTTATGAACAAGCTATATTTACTTATACTTAGCCTTTTCTGTCTGTGTGTAAATGCTCAAAATCAAGATGATGTAGAGCGTTACTTTATGCAATACTTTAATGGCGGTAACGCCATTGCAACCCCATCGGCACGTGTTTCTGTCAGTCGGTTAAATGCCAAGCGTGCCCTTGTTTGGCAAGCTTGGTGCAAGGCAAACAAGGCGGCTGCATACCATCTGCCGGCTATAGATAGTCTCGGAGGCACGACCGACAAATGGCAGTTGCCCGACACGCTCGAGCCGCATGCCGTCATGCCGTTCTATTATGGCAGCAAGGGCAGCAAGCCCGAGGCGGGTTATCCCCTTTACGTCTATCTGCACGGTTCGGGGCCCAAGCAGCAAGAGTGGCAAACCGGACTGATACTTGCCAAGCGCTTTGCCGATGCCCCTTCGCTGTATTTCATTCCGCAAATACCCAATGAGGGCGAATGGTACCGATGGTGGCAGCGCAGCAAGCAAGTGGCGTGGTGCAACTTGCTGCGCGAGGCAATGCTCTCGCCCGATGTCAATCCTAACCGCTTGTATGTGTTTGGCATATCCGAGGGCGGTTATGGGTCGCAGCGTCTGGCTTCGTTCTATGCCGACTATTGGGCTGCAGCGGGGCCAATGGCTGGTGGCGAACCCTTGAAGAATGCACCAGTTGAAAATTTGGAGAACATCGGCTTTTCGTTTCGCACAGGTGCCAACGATGCCGGTTTTTATCGCAACCGGCTGACAGGTTATACCAAGGAGGCGCTCGACAGCATGGAGGCCCTTTATCCTGCCGGCTTCAGACACAAAGTTGAACTCATACCCGGACGCCAGCATTTTATCGACTATTCAGTCACCACACCGTGGTTGTCGCATTTTACACGAAATCCACACCCCAAGCATTTTATATGGGAGGATTTTGAAATGGACGGTCTGCATCGTACGGGTTTTTACAATATGAAGGTAAACAAACGCCCGGCAACCGAATGTCGCACACGCTATGATGTAAACATTGCTGCAAACGAGGTAAATATTGTGGTAGAAGATGTGCACTACACCACCGTGGAGCGTGACCCTGTATATGGTATCGAATTAAAGTTTGCCCGTCATTACACACCAGCCCGGGGCGGCAGTTTCACACTCTATCTTGACGAGCATCTGGTTGATTTGTCCCAGCCTGTCAAGGTGGTAGTAAATGGCAAAACCATTTGCGAGCGCCGTTTACGGCTTGACGTGAAAAACATGGTGCAATCGCTTGCCACCTATTTTGACCCCGAGCGCATTTATCCCGCAGCTGTCGAGGTGGTTTATTAGGGTGATGGCAGTGTAGGCAAGTGTATGTGGTGCTTGCACAAGTCTGTGTGCACTCCCTTAATTTATAAAATGTAAAACTGTCTGCACTCTGCACTTTTGCTATTTAACTCATTGATATTCAATACAAAAAATAGTGTAGACAATTCTACACTTTGTCTGCACTCATCTGCACTTTGTTTGCACGCTTCGTGAGTGTCGGTGCGAGTGTAGACAGCCATCGTATGCCACATTGTGCTTGCGGCTTTTGTGTAACGGGCGGCAGACTTTTCGGTCGGAGAAACAGGCAAACCGCTCCCCCGTAACCCTACAAACGTAGTGGCACGACTGTATGCCACGCGACATATTACTTGTGCAATCATATTTGCACTTTAAGGTAGATGTGGTCTGTCATAGTGTAGACGGGTAGTGCAGATGCAGTGTAGACAAAGTGTAGGTAGTGCCTACACACTTAAAACATTTGAAAATCAATTAGTTAGACCGTAAAAGTGTAGAGTGTAGACAAATTGCACGAAAAAACATGACGCGCGTGCGCGCGAGGCTAACACCCTTTTATTCAAAGATGGACAACACAACAATTACTTACGAGGGCATACAATTAACGGTCAGCATAAAGGCTGTCAAGGCACTTCGCATGGTGGTACGCCGTGACGGTAGTGTGTCATTGGTTGTACCCCTGTGGTGCGACAAAAACAAAGTCATGGACTTTTTGAACGACAAAAAAGATTGGCTGCGAAATGCCGTGGCAAAATCCAAACAACGTTTTGAAAAGCAAAAGGACTATTGGTTTCACGATTATGCAGAGGGCGAACTGTTCACCTATTTAGGCAACCGTTACCCGCTTCATTACCGCTTGACAGAAAAAGGGGCACCGCAAGCCGAGCTAAAAGATGGACAGCTTGTAGTGAGCTCGTCGCGCTGGCTCACACCGCAGCAAGCCATGTTGGTAATCAATGCGTGGTACGCAAAACAGTTCAAAACGCTTGTCAAGAGTTATCTTGCCTATTGGCTTCCACGCATGAATGAGGCGCCACTTTCGGTTGTGCGCTACAAGGTTATGAAGTCGCGTTGGGGCAGTATGATGCCAGCCTCACGTGTCGTGTGTTTTAATTTTAACCTTGTGTTTTACCCTGAGCGGTGTCTTGAAATGGTCGTAGTACACGAGTTGTGCCACCTCAAGGAGCCTTCGCACAACCGCCATTTTCATGAATTGATGGCCAGTTATTTGCCTGACTACAAGGCAAGGGCACTTATATTAAAGGAAAACTGAAGAGATATGCGTTTATATGTCTAAAAATCAGGACTATAATGATTGACTTATATAGAGTGCGTGGTCCTAACGGCTGGCATCTGCATTCGTTTTTGTTCGCCGTATTTTGTCTTGACGCAGGTAAATATCATTAAATATAATGAAACCAGTATAAAAGAATATTTGTACTTTTGACCGCAAATCACTTGTGTTATTCAACAAAATAAGAATGCTATGAAACGAATATTACAATCTTTAGCAGCCGTGGTGTCATTAAGCATCATGGGGACGGTGCAAACTTGGGCAGAATTTACTTTGTCGTCAGATGGAGCTACACTTGCGGCAGAGAGTTATCCACGCCGTATGGTGATGGAGGAGGCCACGGCCACTTGGTGCGGCTGGTGTCCTCAGGGTATTGTGGCCATTGATGGCCTCAAACGCGATTTTCCAGATAACTTTTTAGCCATAGCCATACATGGTAATATGGACAAAATGGCCTATGTTGACGAATATGGCTTACAATTTGATGGTTATCCTTCGGCCTTTCTCAATCGTCAAAGTACGTCGGTGAGCTATTCGTGGCTAAAACGACAAATAGAACAGGCCGGACTGACAACTGACAAAATGGTGCGCATTGACAGCGTAGCCTATGTTGAGGCCGATGAGGCGTATAAGGTGTATACAACCACACGTGTGGCCAATTTATTGGAAAATGCACAACTGCGCTTGGTGTATGTGGTGACAGAGGATAGTGTGGGCCCTTATAAACAAACGAATAATTTTGCTGGTGAAAGTGATGAGATGGGTGGATTTGAGAACTTGCCAATAAAGGTGGAAATGCTGTATTCAGACGTTGCGCGCTTCATTTATCCCAGTTGTAACGGGCTGGAGAGTAGTGTACCATCAACGTTGGAGGCCTGCAAGGATTATGCTTACACGGCAAACGTATCTGCAAACTTTAATTGTGGCGACTATGGAAAGTTGCAACTTACGGTGATACTCTACGATGCTGCCACAAACACCATTGTGAATGCGGATCGTGTGGCACTGCCTAAGCGCACCGATTTGGACAGAATGCTGACTATTGATATGGGGCAAGAACCTGGTACGCTGAAGGAGAAGTTGGGCAATGATTTGTACAAGGTGCGTAATTTGACAATTAAAGGCCAAATAAATGGTGAAGATCTTGGCACATTGCGTGATATGATGGGGGGCGGACGTGATTGGAAAACTGAACGAAATGATGCACAACTGTCCACTCTTGATCTTTATGATGCAGATATAATAGCGGGTGGGCTGTATAGAGATGATAAAGAAGAGTTGACTAGAAATAATATGTTGCCGGATGGTGTCTTTAGCGGCGTGGTTTCATTGGAATCTATTATCACTCCACGTAGCTTGAAGCGCATAGAAATGTACGCATTTTCAGCTACAAAAAAACTCAAAACTGTCAAATTAAACGAGGGACTTGAATATATTGGGTGTGGGGTCTTCCATGAGGGCGGATTTGATGGTCCAATCGAAACAATAAATATTCCGTCAACAGTGCGTGTGTTTTATGGCGGTACGCTGTTTCGTAATTATAAACTGAAGAGTTTTAATGTACATCCCGATAACCCTTATTACACTTGTGACAGTGTTGCTGTGTACACAAAAGACCATAGTCAGATTGTTCATATCTTACCGTCTTATAATGGTGTGGTGGTATTGCAAGATTGTTGTAGTATGCTGCAATGGGAAAGCTGTTCTGGTGGTACTTTTAAAGGATTGGTCGGTGCAAATGTGACAGAAATAGGTTCTTACGCGTTCGGTTACTTGTCTGAGACTGATTATCTTGCTTTCGGAAGTGGGCTTAGATCGGTGGGCAAAGCCCCGTTTGGGTATGCGTATCTAAAAAGGTTATATTTGGGGTGCCATGACATACCTGGTGGTGAGTATGTAGATGCTGTAGATGGTGTATATAGTGATTATTGGGACGCTTATAAAAATGTTACGCTTTATGTGCCACGTGATGCTGTTGACAAATTTCGAAAGCATCGTGTGTGGGGCATGGCTAAAGAGGTGTTACCTATCGAAGATACAGATTTTGCCTATCTTGCCGATTCGGAACTTGATGCGGTGGACGAGGTCGAGACTTCGTCAACGGCTATGCCACATAGCATATATTCACCCACAGGTGTGAAGCTCAACAGGCCAATAAAAGGCTTGAATATTGTTGATGGTAAAAAGGTGATGGTGAAGTAAAACGAGAACTCTATGTGCCAACCCTTAAATTCGCTATTTGTTTAGGAACGAATGGTGAGCGGATTTAGGGGTTGGCTGCGTGTGATGCCCACGTTTTAGGGGTAGAGTAGGCGGGGTTAGGCTCTTTTTACGAAACGTTGTGTACTTAATTGCGCGAACCTTCGCAGAGTTGTAACTTTTTTCGTATCTTTGCCCACAAAACCAAAGAATTCGGCGAATGGAACCTTTGAAACATGAGTGCGGTGTGGCTATGGTGCGATTACTCAAGCCGCTCTCTTATTATGAAAAGAAATATGGCACGTGGATGTACGGCTTGAACAAGCTGTATTTGCTGATGGAAAAGCAGCATAACCGCGGTCAAGAAGGTGCGGGGCTGGCATGCGTGAAAATGCAGGCGGCTCCAGGTGAGGAGTTTATGTTTCGGCAACGCGGCCTTGGCGGCGGAGCCATTCAAGAGATTTTTGGTAACGTACATAAGGAATTAGCTGATTTCACAAGCGAACAATTGCATGACGCGGACTTTGCAGCCCGTTATGTTCCGTTTGCTGGCGAAATATATATGGGCCACCTCCGGTATTCGACTACTGGCAAGAGTGGCCTTTCGTATGTCCACCCGTTTTTGCGCCGCAGCAACTGGCGCGCCAAGAATTTGTGTATCTGCGCCAACTTCAACATGACAAACGTGATGGAGATATTCAACGAGATAGCTGTGAAAGGCCAGCACCCGCGTATGGTGTCGGATACATATATCTTGCTTGAACAACTCGGTCACCGCCTTGACCGCGAGAGCGAACGCTGCTTTGTTGAGGCTAAGAAGTTGGGGCTCGAAAATATGGACATCACGCGCTATATTGAGGATAATATCAACCTGTGCAACGTGCTGAAGAAGGCTGCACCCGTGTGGGACGGCGGCTATGTGCTGTGTGGCGTGACCGGTTCGGGCGAGATGTTCACCATGCGCGACCCCTGGGGCATACGTCCTGCTTTTTATTACAAAGATGACGAATTGATGGTTGTAGCCTCAGAACGTCCTGTCATACAAACGGCTTTGGACGTGGAGGCTGACATGGTGCATGAACTGCAGCCTGGTCAGGGCATCTTTATGAATAAATGCGGCGAAGTGCGTACCGAACAAGTAATTGAGGCTAAAAAGTATGCAGCTTGTTCATTTGAGCGCGTGTACTTTAGCCGTGGCTCGGACAAGGATATCTATAATGAACGCAAAGAGCTCGGCCGTACCTTGGTTGAACCTATATTGAAGGCTGTCAACAATGAGTTAGACAATACCGTGTTTGGCTATATTCCTAATACAGCTGAGGCCGCCTATTACGGCATGCTGCAGGGCTTTAACGAATATCTTAACCAACAGAAGGCAGAAGATATTGAAAGGCTCGGTGCAAATGTCACACACGAAAAGCTGCACGAAATATTGTCGCGCCGTATCCGCGCTGAAAAGGTGGCATGGAAGGATATCAAGATGCGCACATTCATAGCTGAGGGTAATTCGCGCAACGATTTGGCCGCTCATGTTTATGACATTACTTATGGTTCGGTGCGTCCGGGTGTCGATAATCTTGTGGTAATAGACGACAGTATTGTGCGCGGTACGACACTGCGTGAGAGCATTATACGCATCATGGACCGTTTGCACCCGCGTCGCATAGTAGTGGTAAGCTCGTCGCCACAGGTGCGCTACCCCGACTATTATGGTATTGACATGGCGCACATGGAGGAGTTTATAGCCTTCCGCGCAGCCATAGAACTGCATAAGGAACGTGGCATTGAAGCACGCTTGGACGTTATATATCAGCGCTGTAAGGCACAACTGAATTTGCCCAAAGAGCAGGTGGTGAACTATGTGCGCGATGTGTACGAACCATTCACCTCGGAGGATATATCTGAGAAAATGGCCGAAATGCTCCGTCCCGAAGGTGTAACAACCGAAATACATATTGTGTATCAAAGTATTGAAGGGCTGCATAAGGCTTGTCCGCATTCACCGGGCGATTGGTATTTCTCTGGTCATTATCCGACGCCTGGAGGCAACAAGCGTGTGAATGAAGCCTTTGTGAATTTCTACGAAAACTCTTATAAAACGAAATAGTACAGATGTTTGCCGGTAACGCAGTGCTGATTGTGCCGGTAATGTATGCATACTCTACTTATAAATCTACATCAACTCAATAATATGCGTAACGTAACACTTGTTCTTGACGACGGAACCAAATTTCATGGTAAGTCGTTTGGTTATGAAGCTCCTGTAGCAGGCGAAGTGGTTTTCAACACAGCCATGATGGGTTATCCCGAAAGTTTGACAGACCCTTCGTATGCAGGACAGCTCATGACTCTTACATATCCGCTTGTGGGCAATTATGGTGTGCCACCTTTCACAATCGGTGATGATAAATTGGCCACTTACATGGAGAGTGACCGCATTTATGCTTCGGCTATTATCGTGAGCGATTATAGCGAGCAGTACAGTCATTGGAATGCTGTGGAAAGTTTGGGAGACTGGCTGAAACGCGAAAAGGTGCCAGGCATTACGGGCATCGACACGCGCGAACTTACCAAAGTGTTGCGTGAACATGGTGTGATGATGGGTAAGATATTGTTTGATGATGAGCCCAACAACGTTCCTACGGCAGAGTATGAGGGGGTTAATTATGTGGCTAAAGTGTCATGCAAAGAAATCATTCGTTACAACGAAGGCGAGAACCGCAAGAAAGTGGTGCTCGTTGACTGTGGCGTGAAGAATAACATCATTCGTTGCTTGATAAAGCGCGGGGTAGAGGTTATTCGTGTGCCTTGGAACTACGATTTCAATGACATGGAATTTGATGGCCTGTTCCTGGCAAATGGTCCTGGCGACCCGGACACTTGTGTGGAGGCAGTCGAGAATATTCGCAAGTTCTTGAACAATCCGGTTGTACGTCCTTGCATGGGTATTTGTATGGGTAATCAGTTGCTGTCGAAGGCCGCAGGTGCCAGCATCTACAAGTTGAAGTATGGACACCGCAGTCACAACCAGCCAGTGCGCATGGTTGGCACAAACCGTTGCTTCGTTACATCGCAAAACCACGGCTATGCAGTAGACAACCGTACACTGCCTGCTGAATGGGAACCCTACTTTGTCAATATGAATGATGGCTCGAACGAGGGTGTGCGCCACAAGACCAATCCTTGGTTCTCGGCTCAGTTCCACCCAGAGGCTTGTTCCGGTCCTGTTGATACGGAATTCCTTTTTGACGAGTTTGTAAAGTTGCTGAATAAATAATATATCCAAAGGGTGAAATAGTGCTGGGGTTGTAACCTGCTACATTCATGGTAGTGTGGTTGCCTCAGAGTATGCTCACCATCGAAATATCCAAGCTATGACTACAATAAAGAAAGTTCTCCTTCTCGGTTCGGGCGCACTTAAAATTGGTGAGGCTGGCGAGTTTGACTATTCAGGTTCGCAGGCCCTCAAGGCTCTGAAAGAGGAGGGTATCGAAACAATACTTATCAATCCGAACATCGCCACGGTGCAAACTTCGGAGGGCGTGGCAGACCGTATCTACTTTTTGCCGGTAACACCTTACTTTGTTGAGCGCGTAATCGAAAAGGAACGTCCCGAAGGCATCATGTTGGCATTTGGCGGACAAACCGCTCTTAACTGCGGTGTAAAACTCTTTGAAAACGGTGTGCTCGAAAAGTACAATCTCAAGGTGCTTGGCACACCGGTACAGGCCATCATGGATACGGAGGACCGTGAACTGTTTGTTGAGAAGTTGAACGAAATCAACGTTAAGACAATCAAGAGCGAGGCTTGCGAAAATGTAGAGCAGGCTCGCAAGGCCGCTGCCGAATTGGGCTATCCTGTCATTCTGCGTGCCGCCTACGCTTTGGGCGGACTTGGATCGGGCTTCTGTGACAATGAGGAAGAACTCGACAAATTGGCTGAAAAGGCTTTCTCTTTCTCACCACAGGTGCTTGTAGAGAAGAGCTTGAAGGGTTGGAAAGAAGTGGAATATGAGGTTGTGCGCGACCGCTTTGACAACTGTATTACAGTTTGTAATATGGAGAACTTCGACCCGTTAGGCATTCATACGGGTGAGAGTATTGTGATTGCGCCTTCGCAGACGCTGACAAACTCTGAATATCACAAGCTGCGCGAACTCTCTATCCGCATTGTACGCCATGTGGGCATTGTGGGTGAGTGTAACGTGCAATACGCTTTCGACCCCAACAGCGAGGATTATCGCGTAATCGAGGTTAATGCCCGTTTGTCGCGCTCTTCGGCTTTGGCATCAAAGGCTACTGGTTACCCCTTGGCTTTTGTGGCTGCTAAATTGGGCTTGGGCTACGGCTTGTTCGACTTGAAGAACTCTGTAACCAAAACAACTTCGGCTTTCTTTGAGCCGGCATTGGACTATGTGGTATGTAAAATACCGCGTTGGGACTTGGGCAAATTCCATGGCGTAGACCGCGAACTGGGTTCGTCAATGAAGTCTGTTGGCGAGGTTATGGCCATCGGCCGCACCTTTGAGGAGGTTATCCAGAAGGGCTTGCGCATGATTGGTCAGGGCATGCATGGCTTTGTTGACAACAAGGAACTCAAGATTGACAATGTGGATGAGGCTTTGAAAGAGCCTACCGACAAGCGTATCTTTGTTATTGAAAAGGCATTCAATGCAGGCTACACCATCGATCAAATTCATGAGTTGACAAAGATTGACCGTTGGTTCTTGCAGAAGCTTAATAAAATACATGAGACGGACAAGGAACTGCATGCTTGCACTTCAATCAATGTGCTCGACAACGAATTGTTGCGTAAGGCGAAGGTGCAGGGCTTTACCGATTTCCAGATAGCTCGTGCCGTAGGCATGGAGAAGGAGATGGACATCGAAAAGGCTATTCTTGCAGTACGTGCACGTCGTAAGCAGGCCGGCATTCTGCCCGTTGTAAAGCAGATTGATACTCTTGCTGCCGAATATCCCGCTCAGACCAATTACTTGTATCTGACATATAGTGGCATTGCTCACGACATTCGTTTTGAAAATGACAAGCGCTCGGTTGTTGTGCTCGGTTCGGGTGCATATCGCATTGGTTCGTCTGTAGAGTTTGACTGGTGTGGTGTGCAGGCGCTCAACACTATCCGCAAGGAGGGCTATCGCTCAATCATGATCAACTACAACCCTGAGACTGTGTCGACGGACTATGACATGTGCGACCGACTCTACTTTGATGAGCTGACATTTGAGCGTGTAATGGATATTCTCGACTTAGAGTGTCCTTATGGCGTGATTGTGAGCACGGGAGGTCAGATTCCGAACAACTTGGCCATGCGCCTCGATGCTGAGAATATCAACTTGCTTGGCACACAAGCCAAATATATTGATAATGCAGAGGACCGTGAGAAATTCTCTGAAATGTTGAATCGCATCGGTGTTGACCAGCCTGAGTGGAGCGCGCTGACTTCGATGGACGATATCCAGCACTTTATTGAGCGTGTTGGTTTCCCCGTATTGGTGCGTCCGTCGTATGTGCTCTCGGGTGCAGCCATGAACGTGTGCTCAAATCAGGAGGAACTCGAGCGCTTCTTGAAGTTGGCTGCCAATGTGTCGAAAAAGCACCCTGTGGTTGTGAGCCGCTTCATGCAGCACGCCAAGGAAGTAGAAATGGATGCAGTAGCCAAAGATGGCGAAATCATTGCATACGCCATATCTGAGCATATCGAATTTGCTGGTGTGCACTCTGGTGACGCTACAATTCAGTTCCCGCCGCAGAAACTTTATGTTGAAACGGCACGTCGCATCAAGAAGATCTCAAAGCAAATAGCCAAGGAACTCCACATATCTGGTCCATTCAACATTCAGTATCTTGCCCGCGAAAACGATATCAAGGTTATTGAGTGTAACTTGCGTGCATCGCGTTCGTTCCCGTTCGTGAGCAAGGTGCTTAAAATCAACCTCATAGAGCTGGCTACACGTATTATGCTCGGCTTGCCGGTTGAAAAGCCTGCAAAGAGTTTGTTCGACCTTGACTATGTAGGTGTTAAGGCATCGCAGTTCTCATTCAACCGCTTGCAGAAGGCCGACCCCGTGTTGGGTGTCGATATGGCTTCGACAGGCGAAGTAGGTTGTTTGGGCGAGGATTCGCGTTCGGCATTGCTCAAGGCCATGTTGTCAGTAGGCCAGCGTGTGCCCGAAAAGAATATTCTGCTTTCAACAGGTGATGGCAAGCAAAAGGCCGAAATGTTGGCTGCTTGTGCTATGCTGCGCGACCATGGTTACAAATTGTTCGCTACACCGGGCACGAGCCGCTATCTTGACGAAAACGGCATAGAAAACACTTTGGTGCATTGGCCCAGCGAGGAAGGACAACAGCCTCAGGCACTCGACATGTTGCACAACAAGGACATCGATATGGTGGTAAATGTGACCAAGAACTTGTCGACGGGTGAATTGAGCAATGGTTACAAGATACGTCGTGCTGCTATCGACTTGAACATTCCTTTGATAACCAATGCCCGATTGGCATCGGCTTTCATCTACGCTTTCTGCACACAGAAACTTGACGATCTCGAAATCAAGTGCTGGCAGGAGTATTGATGATGTTTTAATGCAAAGATACACTTCGGGTACATGATTCAGAGAGAATAATCAGTCTCTTTGGAACCATGTACCCGATGTGCCTTTAAGGGGAGGTGTCTCTGAGATAGCTTGAAGAAACCTACTTACAAATTATAGCAACTATGGAACATGTACGTTGGGGCTTCATCGGTTGTGGTGAAGTGACCGAAAAAAAGAGTGGCCCGGCTTTCAATTTGATTGAAGGATCTGAAGTTGTGGCGGTGATGAGTCGCAGGGCAGATCGTGCACAGTCGTATGCTGAGCGTCATGGCGTGAAGCGTTGGTACACCGATCCGCAAGCTTTGCTGAATGATCCTGAAGTGAATGCAGTTTATATAGCTACTCCGCCATCAACACATGCCACTTATGCCATAATGGCTATGAAAAGTGGCAAGGCTGTATATGTGGAGAAACCTATGGCCTCGAACTATGAGGACTGCTGCCGTATCAATCGTATAGCTGAGAAAACGGGTGTGCCGTGTTTCGTGGCCTATTACCGGCGTTATTTGCCTTACTTCATCAAGGTAAAGGACTTGGTTAATTCGGGTGCTGTGGGTAAGGTCGTAAATGTGCAAATTCGCTTTGCAGTGCCGCCGCGTGATTTGGATTACAACAAAACCAACTTGCCGTGGCGTGTGCAGGCCGACATTGCTGGTGGGGGCTATTTCTACGATTTGGCACCGCATCAAATAGATTTATTGCAAGAGATGTTTGGCCCTATACTCGAGGCTGAGGGTATGAAAGCAAACCGTGGCGGATTATATCCCACCGAGGACTCTGTAAGTGCTTGTTTTAAGTTTGGCAACGGATTGCCAGGTTCTGGCTCATGGTGTTTTGTGGCACACGAATCGGCAAAGGAAGACCGCATCGACATAGTGGGCGATAAAGGGTCTTTGTCTTTTTCGGTATTCACTTACCAACCCATTGTGTTGCAAAATGAAAACGGGCGTCAAGAGTTTGCTGTTGAAAACCCTCCCTATGTGCAGTTGCCCCTAATCAAGTTAGTGGTCGAACATTTGCAAGACAAAGCTATTTGTACTTGTGACTGTGTGAGTGCAACACCTGTTAATTGGGTGGTAGACCGTATTTTGGGCAAGTTGTAAACGATACAATAATGTCCGCTGATATATGTTGATTTGTATTAGGAACATCTATTACGTACTGCTATTAACGATTTAATAAGAAACATATCTGTCGTTTTGGTGTTGGCTTTTGAAGCCAACACTTTTGTGCATGCTGAGGAGGTGGGTGAAAGAGTACACGCTGCCGACTCGTTGCACGCCAATATGGAGCTTGCGGACAGTGCCGTGACAGAAACGCGCATGCAGCATATAAAGAAGAAGGTAAAGCACGCGGGAAATGTGTTTTATCGTTTTGTCAAGAATTTCGACAATTACGACACGACTTATATATCGCCCAACTACTACAACTTTACGGCGATGCTGCAAAATACAAATTCTTTTCAGACGTATAAGTTTCAAGGAAGGAATGAAGATGGTTTAAGACAAACGATATCTACCCAACCGGCTCCGAGTGTGAAGGTCGGTCCATATTTCGGCTGGCGTTGGATATTTTTGGGTTACACGTTCGACGTTGCCCATCCCAAGGCAATAAGCAAAAGCACAGAGTTCAACTTTAGTTTGTATAGCGCGATGCTCGGGTGTGACTTCATTTATATCAAGAATACAGGCAACTTCAGACTGCGCCGCACCACAGGTTTTGAGGGTGTTGGCAACAAAGATTTTTACAACGTAGACTTTCGTGGTCTCAATGCCAAAACGGTGTCGTTCAGTGCCTATTATGTGTTTAATCATAAGCATTTTTCCTATCCTGCGGCATACAATCAAAGTACGGTGCAGCGCAAAAGTTGTGGCTCAATGCTCTTGGGCATGGGGTACAGTAAACAGGAGGTGAATTTTGATTACACGCAGTTGCCGTCCGAATTATTGGGCACGGGTAATGATGAGAGAATAGTAGACGAGCTGAAATTCTCTAAAATCAGTTATGATTATTACTTTATTAGCACGGGCTACGGCTATAATTGGGTGTTTGCGCGTAATTGCTTGTTCGGTGCATCGTTCATGCCTTCGGTGGGTATTCGCAAGATGAGTGGTGAGAAACTAAAGGGTGATGAGTTGTTTAATGACCTGCGTAACTTCAGTTTCGACTGCACATCGCGATTGGGGTTGGTTTGGAACAATGCTCATTGGTTTGCCGGTGCTTCGTTTATCAGCCATCTGTATCTGTATCGCAAGCAGCGTTTCAGTTTGGCTAATTCTGTAAACTTTTGCAACGTGTACGTGGGCTTCTTCTTTAATCGCAAAAAGCAATACAGGTAACCTCGCTGCTTATAGGTAGGTGTACAAAACTGTTTCGATCACCCGCTAAACAAAATGTAATCTCCGCATGAGTGTTTGTAGTCTGCAAAACTCATGCGGAGATTGTGTTTGGTCTCAATGTCTAATGAAACTTATTTATGAGAGCCCTTGTTGTCGAAATAGCTGGAATACCCATGGCTGTTGTAGCCATAGCTATAGCCGTATCTAAAGTTGCCGTAGCGGCTGCTTACGTATTTGGTGCCGTTAAGCACAAGTGCCATATTCTTGAATACCCCCTTTTGGTAGAGTTCTTCAATGTCTTTCAAACTACGTCTGTCCATGAGGCCGACGCGTATGACAAACAGGTTGGCATCAGCGTAGTCCTTGATAATACTTGTGTCTGTCACTATGTCAATAGGTGGGCAGTCAAGTATGATGTAATCGTACTCATTGCGCAGCTTGTCGAGCATATCTTTCATCTTGGGGCTCAAAAGCAGCTCTGCGGGGTTGGGCGGCAGTACGCCAACGGGTAGTATGTCGAAATTGCAACCTTTAGGATTGTGTTGTATAAGTTTAGCCACGTCATCTTCAATTCCGCAAAGATATGCAGACAATCCCTGTGCTTGTGTCTCGCCAAATGTGCTGAGTGAGGCATGACGCATGTCAAAGTCTATAGCCAATACCCGACAGTCTTTAAGAGCTAAAGCCTCGCTCAAGTTGGCAGATATAAAGCTTTTGCCGGCTCCGATATTGAAGCTTGTAACCAGAATAATCTTTTTGTCTGCGCCAAAAGGTTTGATGAAATAGTCCAGTTTGGTGCGCAGCACCCTGAAAGACTCGTTAATCAGGTCGCGGCAATCCTTCTTGACATACACCTGTCGTTTGGCGTTATCTTTGTGACGCTTCCATAGTTTTTTGCCACCGCTTAAAAAATGTGGAATTTCGCCAATCAATGGAATGCTCAATTTTTCAAGATCACTGCGTCCGCGTACCGTGTGGTTGAGCGTCTGCATCAGGAACATGATGCCGGCTGGCACACATACACCGATGGCTAATGCAATGAGCAACACTATGTTTTTACGTGGCGAAGTAGGATACTTACTTCCTATAGGTGGCTGAATGATGCGTGTGTTCCATGCCGTGTAAGTCTTTGACAGTTCGTTCTCCTCACGTTTTTGCAGCAAATAAATGTAGAGTGCTTCCTTAACCTTTTGTTGGCGTCCCACAGAGAGCAACTGCTTGACCTGTTGCGGAGCAGCAGCCAATTTCTCATTAGTCAGCGCTTCGGTGTTTTGCCAACTGTTCACTTGCGATTGCAGTTGCACAATAAGGTTGTCAAGTGAGCGCACGATAGTTTGTCGCTGTTGGGCCAAGTCGTTGTTGAACTTTTGAACGAGGGGCGAGTTCTCGCTGCTGTTAACAAGCACATCGTTGCGCGAACTGACAGCCTTGTTGTAGTTGTCAATCATCGTTTCAATGCCAGTACTGCCAATGCCTGTGTTAGTGGGCAAGTATTGGTTGTGCTTGCTGTGGTCGTTAAGATATTCGCGTATGTAGCGTGCCACCCCCAGTTGGTTGTTCAGTTGCAGAATTTGGTCGTTGTTTTTAGAATTCTGTGCCATATACATATTTGATGCTGCGTCAATGTCGGGCATCTTGTTCTGGCTCTTGTAGTCAGAAATCTTTTGGTCAACATCTCCCAATTCTTTAGATAACGTATTCAAGCGGTTGGTGATGAACTCAAAAGTGCTTTCGGCCACTCTGTTACGGTCCTTCAGCCATTGTTCGTTATACACGTCAATGAGTTTACACAATATGTCCTCGGCCCGTTGTTTGTCCTCATCAGTGATGCTGATGTCAACAATAGTCGACTCCTTATCGCTCAAGCTCACGTTCAACCTGCTGTTGTACATATTGCCAACAACTTCAAGTGGAATTTTGTTTACTGTGATATCGTCGCTAAAGAAATGCTTGTGCCAGTACTGCGTGGGCTGTATCACTACAACGCCTACAGGTGTGCGGGCAAACGTTCCCATTTTTATGGTCACACGTTTGTCAATTTTACCCCCCCATTTTCAAAGTCCCAAAGTTCGGCAGTCTGGTTGGCGTGCAGGCGCATTTTGAAGGAGAACATATCGTCGTCATTAGCCTGCGGCAGCAATAATTTGATTGGTGATTCTTCATACAAAGGCACATCGTGCAGTCCTTGTTCCACCTCCATTTGTACATCAAGATGCAGGCGCTTAGCCACTTCCTGCATCACGACAGGTGCGCCAATGGTGTACATTTCGTTTTTGATGTTGGTGTTTGTACCCAACATGCCGCTAAGGTTTTGAAAGTCTTGTGACAAGGAGACTACCCCTGAGCCTGAAGGTTTACCATCTTCGTTCTTAATGAGAATAGACGTGCTGCGTGTGTAAGTAGGTGTAGTCCGCAGCATGCAAAAAACAGCAATGCACAATGTGATGGCTACGGAAATAGCAATCCAATACCAATTCTGCAATAATTGTAGGGAAAATTCTAACAGGTTGAATTCATTAACTTCTTGATCGTTATCTCGTGCATCACGTAAATCCTCTGTATTCATGTCTAATATAAGTAGTAACGGTGGTTAGACTATTAAATAAATGTTTGTAGCGCGGTGGCGCCGTTTATCTTATGCAAAGATAGTGCAAGGTGAGCGCAGAACGTCAAGTTTGCTTGAACGTTATGCCGAACCGCAGCCTTATCTTATGCAAAGATAGTGCAAGGTGAGTGCAGAACGTCAAGTTTGCTTGAACGTTATGCCGAACCGCAGCCTTATCTTATGCAAAGGTAAATATTTATTTGAAAATACAAAGTTTACATGTATGAGTTTGTTTACAAGTCCTATATAAATTGCAGACAATGTTGTTAAATGAACATTTGTGCTTCAATGCGTTCTTTTGCATAGCTGCCAAAAGGCTACGGCCGATGCGGCGGCCACATTTAGTGAGTCCACACCATGTGCCATGGGTATGCGTACGGTGTAGTCAGCCTCCTCAATAGTGTGTTTGGGTAGTCCGTCGCCCTCGGTGCCCATAATGATGGCAAGTTTTTCCTCATTAGCCAAGGCTGGGTCGTCAAGCGAAACCGATTTGTCAGTGAGTGCCATGGCCACGGTCTTAAATCCTAACGATTTGAGTCCGCTTATATCTTCCTCGTCAATCCAGGTCCAGGGAACGAGAAAGATTGATCCCATCGACACGCGCACAGCTCGGCGATTGAGTGGGTCGCAAGAGTTGCGTGTTAAAATGACGGCCTCGATGCCTAATGCTGCTGCAGAACGGAAAATGGCACCAATGTTGGTAGTGTCCACCACGCCGTCAATGACCACTATGCGTTGAGCGCCCTCCAGTGTTGCAGCGAGTGTGGGTGGCGCAGGCCGTTTCATGGCGCAGAGCACGCCGCGCGTGAGTTTATAACCTGTGAGTGAGGCAAGCACATCGCGGCTACCGGTGTAGATGGGTATGTCGTTGCCGAGTTGACTTACGATGTCGGCGGCGTCGCCATCGATGTGCTTGCTTTCGGTAAGCAGAGCCACAGGCTCGTAACCTGCCTGCATGGCAACCTTTATCACCTTTGGGCTTTCAACAATGAAGATGCCTTTCTCAGGTTCGAGTTTGTTGCGCAGTTGAGCTTCGGTAAGCGTGCTGAATATTTCAACCCCGGGGTGGTCAATGCTGTCGATGTGTATGATGTTCATGTTAGAAATGCTGTTTTTTAGTTCAAGTATACATACAAAAAAAGACTGAAGTTTGTCAACCTCAGTCTTTTTTGTACACTCTCAGGGGTTCGAACCCTGGACCCACTGATTAAGAGTCAGTTGCT
>ERZ1026866.415-NODE-415-length-25732-cov-15.884332_pt1 | contig 25732 bp, 23 predicted proteins | sample MGYA00380163_ERZ1026866 | MGnify/ENA primary metagenome ERZ1026866 (study PRJEB33269, sample SAMEA4719799) | human gut metagenome | biome: human-associated habitat; feature: organic feature; material: feces | place: Cameroon | collected 2013-10 ...
CTCAGCAATTCAAGCAAGCTTGATTGCATTCGCCTTGCACGATGATTCAGCCCGCGCTTGCTAAATCCGAAACTCGAGTAGAAATACAAAGTACTTGAAGCCCTAACTAACTTTCCCGTCAACCCGCCAACCTATGACATTTATGCGTAAGAATTAAAAGGTCTGCGATTATGAATATCAAACACTTTATGCCCTACATCATAAAGCATCTCGAACACGTGGTGTCGCTACTCGTTGTCTTTTTGATGCTTGTGGCAACCGCACTATGGTCTGGCAAACTATTTGGCCACGACATTGGTAGCAATGCCACCCCTGGCAACAATGCTAAGACCACCTTGGTGCGCCCCGACAACGAACAGATGCGCACATTGGGACTGCCGGCCAATAATGAATGCAAACTGACCCAACGTGACAGCGCCTCGTGGACGGTTACTGCCCAAGATGGCACCGACCTCGGCGTTGTGGTGAGCACTGCGCCATACGCACGCCACATAAAGGGCTTTGCTGGCACCACCCCACTCTATCTATACATCAACACTCAGGGACATATTTCGCAGATTGCTGCTGCCGAAAATGCCGAAACACCCGATTTTTTCAAACGCGCCTTTGAAGGCACTGCCCCTCAATGGACGGGGAAATCTGTGGCCGATGCGTCACACGCCAATGTTGATGCCGTAAGCGGTGCCACCTATTCGAGCAAGGCCATCATAGCCAATGTGCAAAATACCCTGGCGGCACGCAGCAGGGCTGAGAGCGCGGCAGCCCCCGTCCCGGCTATTGGCTGGGCACGCACCATTATTGTGGCCCTGGTGCTGCTAACCGGCATACTTATCACCTTTAAGTGGCGCGGACACAAATGGCTGCGCATGGTGCAACTGCTGCTCAATGTAGGCATATTGGGCTTTTGGTGCGGGCAATTTTTGTCACTATCATTGCTTCGCGGTTGGGTGGCTAACGGACTTGAGCCTGTAGCCAGCCTGCCAACACTGCTGGTGCTGGGAGTGGCTGTAATCATGCCATTCATTAAACGGCCGCACCACTACTGCTCATGGGTATGCCCCTACGGCAGTCTGCAAGAGTTGGCAGGCCGACTGCCTTTCCCCAAAGTGCATTGCTCGCCCAAAGTGTATAAAGCAATGAGCCGCATACGCATCACCGTTTTTGCCATCATCATGCTGCTGCTCTGGACCGCGTTTTGGGACATTCAGGTGCTCAATTACGAACCCTTCAGCGCATTCATGGTAAATTCTGCCGCGCCAATAGTCATGGTGCTCGCCTGCGTGTTTGTAGTAGCAAGTTGCTTCGTGCCAAACGTGTGGTGCAAATGTCTGTGTCCCATGGGACAATTACTCAACCTGTCCGAAAAATAGCTGTTGCACACACCTATGGTGCAATGCAATATTAAAGGGTGGTTCTAAAAATTCTGTTTTTAGAGTTCTGCTATTCTGAAATGTGATTTGCACGCTCTCGAAAGTGTCTTTTTGAAAGTTTGTTCGGTCACATAGCCCGCTATGCTCCCTCACAAACTTTCAAAAATACACTTCCGATAGCGCACAAATCCCTATTTCAGAATTATTAGAACCACCCTAAACATAAAGAACCCCTATCAACTCCCCCTACAATGAACGACGCATTGAAATACAAAATTGTATCACTTGTACTGGCCATAGGTCTGCTGGCATCACTGATACATCTTGTGGTCTCACAAAAACAGGCCACTCAATCTGAGCACAAACCAGCGGCAGAGATTGTCATGCAAAACATTCTTTCGCGCAAAAGTGTGCGCTCATACACCAATCGCCCTGTCAGCCGTGCACAGCTTGACACCCTTGTGCGCGCTGCGATGGCTGCTCCCACAGGCATGGACACCCGTCCCTGGAAATTTGTTGTCATCGACGACAAAACCGCCATGCAACAACTTGCAGCCAAACTGCCACGTGCCAAAATGCTGGCCGAAGCACAAGCTGCCATTGCCGTATGCGGTGACATGAGTGTGCTGAGCAAGGACGGCAAACCATCACGCAACTGGATGCTCGACTGCTCGGCAGCTACCGAAAATTTGCTGTTGCAAGCCGAAGCCATGGGCCTTGGAGCTGTGTGGACGGCAGGCTATCCCTACCCCGACCGCATGGAGGCCATCAAATCGGCACTTTCGCTGCCCGACCACATCATTCCGCTTAACCTCATACCCATTGGCTACCCTAAAGGTGAACCACAACCCAAAGACAAATATAATAAGGACAACATTCATTACAACAAATGGTGAACACCCGGCGTGAGCAAGTTGACATAACAAACTCCTTGCTGACAGCCCGCCAATCTGCCACGCTATTTCCTGAAAAGAACGCATCAACACCAACCTTTCTATGACATCTACATCTGAAAACAAACAACTGCAGCCAGCACAAGGAAGCCCCTCAAACAAGGGCGTGACAATCGGCTTTTTATTAGGTCTGCTCGCAGCCGTGTGCTATGGTTTTATTCCCTTCTTTACGCTCCCCATCAAGAGTGGAGCAAAGGCCGATTTCATGGCCGACCCTACAATCTTGTTCTATCGCTTTGGCTTTGCCAGCCTCATCGTAGCAGCCATCATGCTGATGCAGCGCAAAAGTTTCAAAGTAAGCCGCGGCGAACTGGTCACACTCATTTACCTTTCGTTCATCAGCGACGGCTCGGCGCTCTTTTTGATTGATGGTTACAATTACATGTCGAGCGGCGTGGCTACCACGCTTCACTTTATGTACCCCGTTGTCACCGCCATTATCATGATGGCCTTTTACAACGAGGCCCGCCGTTTCAGCACCATATTTGCCGTTATCATGGCAGTTGTAGGTGTTGGCATACTGTCGTGGGACCCCACGGGCAACACGTCAATACAAGGTGTCATCATCGTGCTTATTTCGGCCGTGTGCTATGCGCTCTACATCATTCGCGTCAACCGCTCGCGCGCAGCCACCATGGACGGCACAAAACTGGTATTCTACGTCATGTTTATCGGTGCCATCATATTTGGTGCCGAAGCTTTGCGACAGGGCAATTTCAAGCCCATCACCACAACCTCGCAATTCACCCACCTTGCCGCCCTCGCCGTTATCTGCACCTTCATTACCAACACCTGTCTGGTGTTCAGCGTCAAGCGCATTGGCAGTACCATGGTGGCCGTGCTTGGCGCACTCGAACCGCTGACAGCCGTAGTGATAGGTTGCACAGTGTTTGGCGAACCCATCACTTGGCAGGTGCTTGCAGGCATCGCACTCATCATTCCCGCCGTGCTGGTGATTATATGGACCAGACGCAGATAATCAATTTCTCGTACAAATAACACCCGGTTAACGGGTTAACAAGTAAGTATGCTATCTCATTATGCTAAAGTTTGAATGATGAGAAGCTTAAAAAACTTGGCAAACTGACCTGTTAACCCGTCAACTTGTTTAGGGTGGTTCTAATAATTCTGAAATAGGGATTTGTGCGCTATCGGAAGTGTATTTTTGAAAGTTTGTGAGGGAGCATAGCGGGCTATGTGACCGAACAAACTTTCAAAAAGACACTTTCGAGAGCGTGCAAATCACATTTCAGAATAGCAGAACTCTAAAAACAGAATTTTTAGAACCACCCTTTACTAATTCCGTCAACGCATCTATTATGGAAGAAAAAATAAGACAAGACCTTTACCTATACCTGCTAAGCCAGGGCAAAATAGACGAGCGCATGCCCGAATGCCCCGATTTGGAGGACAAGTGGCCCGAACTGGCACAAGCCTATTTGCCCGACGGCATACGTGAGTTCAATGCCTACCCCACTGTGTCATTGGGTTGGGTGATGTTTATCGGCATGGCGATGGCCACCTATTGGGACAAAGATTGGGAGCGCTATGGTCAGACGCCCAACATATACGAGCAAATGCGCAACCAACGCGGTTTTGACTGCTTGGACGAATACATACTCGAGGACGTGCTGCACATGAAGGGCGATGGCCTCAAACAGCTTAACGACCTTGTGGCTGAGTGTGCCTCGCGCACCAACAACGCGCTCATTCATGCCCACCTTGAGCCCGGTACACCCGAAGCCTTCAAAGCCTATGTGGCTTGTTTGCACCAACTCTACCTGATGGGCATGGCGGTACAGCTCAAACGCTTGGGCTACCACATGGAACTGACGGACTAAAAACGCGCAGGGCACACACCCCTATAACCGTCACCTCATGCCTGTTGTCTGTGGGTGCAAACTCAAAAACACTCCCGCAAGGTTGGGTGTTCAAAATAGACTTTTTAGAGAGAACGTTTTTGGGGAAAGTTGCCTGAAACGCACTGCAAAAACGCAAGCACTAATGGCGACACGTCCCGCGTTATCGGTTTTTTCAGCAGCCTCAAATACGGTTTGCTCACGGACACTAACCCTTTGTCCGCCGGGTCGTACCGTTGCACTTCGGGCGTGCGGTCAAGCACATTATAGCGCATGTCGTACAGTTCGTCCATAAGGGTGATGGCTTGTTCTGTCAGACCGCGGTTTGTAGTGCTGCCAGTTGTTTGCGGTGCGCACTCGGTGTCGTTGTCCATGCGTTTTTGCGGCTGGGGTGTTTCAGCGTTTTTAGTTTGTGATTTCGGGCTATGTCCGATAACGTCTATCAGTTTGTCAACACCACGTTTCACAATGGCATCGGCATAGCGCAGCATTCTGTTAAGTATTCGTTTCATGGTAGTCAATACAATTTGGGTTGATATAAAAGTAAAGTGCTGCAAAGGTAACACCAAAACATTGCACCCATCAAAAAAAGTGTACAATTTGTACACAAATATTTGCGTCCTACCCGTCTGCCTACATATAAATTAGTGTGTGCGCTTTTACTGCCATCTTACACTTTTTGTGCGTAGCAGGTTGATATTCAGATGTTTCAAGAGTGTAAGATGATTTCAAAGTATCTTACACACTCCTACACACATCTTACACACCTCACCCCGCTGCCTCGCAGTCGGTTTTGTCGTATGTGGTGGATAATACGCCATAGGGACGTAGAGAAAACTGTCGGAGCGACAGACTTTCCTGACCCCCTATGCCGTGCTATCGTCCTCCCGTGCTTGTGCCGTGTGGCAGTGTGTGGAGTGTGTAGGTTGCGTGTAAGTGGAATTTGTAGTATCTTACACTAAATAAAGTGCTGATAGTCAATGAGTTGTAGCGTGTTAGTGTAAGATGTAAGATACTCGGCAAGTAAAGTTTTTGTAGTATGGTAAAGGTCCCGCTACCACTAAACGCAAGCACAAAAACTACCACAAAACTCAAGCACTAATGGGGGCGACGCGTCCCGCGTCGGGCATAAGAGCAAAGGCTAATACACTAAACACAAAGGTTAAACACTAATTACATGTCTGCCTGTGAACCTTTGCTTTTATGCCGACGCGGGACGCGTCGCCCCCATTAGAGCTTGAGTTTTGTGGTAGCGTTTTGTGCTTGAATTTAGTGCTTGAGTTTAATGGTAGCGTTTAATGCTTGCGTTTAGTGGTAGCGTTTTTTTCAGACCTTGTCAATGCGTCACCCAATCAAATAACGCATTGACGAAGTTTGGAGAAAGCACTTAGGTTGAATATTCTACAAAGTACAAAACTCCCCGCTGCCTGACCTTGCTTAACAAGATCACACAGCGGGGAGTTTTACTTTAATGTTGGTATACTATATAGCCCTATTTAGCAAACGTACGCCCTAAAGATATTTTTAGTTGTTCTCAGGACGGAGCTTGCGCACGGTCTCACCAGCACGCCACATTTCGCTTTCGTGGAGCGCCTTGAGTTCTTGTTCAAGTCCTGCACGGTAATCGGGCTTAGAGTTGGCGTCGATTGAAATTTGAGCCTCGTTGCCACTTGCCACGCTCTGGTAGAGTTTTTCCATCACAGGCTTGATAGCATCGTGGAAGGGAGTCATCCAATCCAAAGCACCACGCTGGGCCGTTGTTGAGCAGTTGGCATACATCCAGTCCATACCATTCTTGCCCACCATGGGGAGGAGTGACTGGGTGAACTCTTCGATAGTCTCGTTGAAAGCCTCAGAAGGCGTGTGTCCGTGTTCGCGGAGAGTTTCGTATTGAGCCAAGAAAAGTCCCTGGATAGCACCCATCAAAGAGCCACGCTCACCAGTAAGGTCGCTGGTAGCCTCGCGCTTGAAGTCGGTCTTGAACATGTAACCCGAACCAATGCCCACACCAAAGGCAAGCACCTTTTCGGTGGCATGACCCGAAGCGTCCTGATATACAGCGTATGATGAGTTAAGACCACGACCCTCAAGGAACATGGTGCGGAGCGATGTGCCCGAACCCTTAGGAGCTACCATGATGACATCAATGTCTGCGGGAGGCACTACACCGGTGCGGTCGTTCCAGGTGATGGCAAAACCATGTGAGAAGTAGAGCGTCTTGCCCGGAGTGAGGTGCTTCTTGATAGAAGGCCAAAGCTGCATCTGTGCGGCATCTGAAAGCAACATGCAAACGATTGTACCCTTTTCGGCAGCCTCCTCAAGCGAGAAGAGTGTTTCGCCTGGCACCCAACCATCGGCCACAGCCTTTTCGTATGTCTTGCCCTGACGCTGGCCTACAATCACGTTGAAACCATTATCGCGCAGGTTGCAAGCCTGACCAGGACCTTGTACACCATAGCCGAGCACGGCAATGGTCTCGTTTTTCAATACTTCACGTGCCTTTTCCAAGGGAAACTCTTCGCGGGTGATTACTTCTTCTACAACTCCGCCAAAATTCAATTGTGCCATAATATTTAAGTTTTTGTGTAGGTTGCGGCAACCGTTTGCACAATCAGCTGCACATTACCTATAAGGTTATAATATAAATGTCTATAAATCAAATATCTATCGTGCTAATAGCCTTGTCAGAAACCCGTATTGGCTTGCTGCGCACGCTTCTCCTCCTCACGCAGTTCGAGGAATTCGTTAAGTTCCTCGCGGCGGCTCTTGGTTACAGCCACCACACCCGAACTTACATACTGCAATATGCAGCCATATCCCTTCAGTTTGTGATAGAGTTCGAGAGTTTCCTCAGGCAGCCCCTCTTTCGACACGATGGCATAGGTTGAGTTTACCTCCACTATTTTGCCATCATACTGGCGAATGGCCTTTGATATGTTGCGGTTTTCAATCAAACGCGCCGTGGCTATTTTGTAAAGGGCCTGATCCATCACATATATTTCGTCGTTTGTAAAATACTGCGCCTGGATTACGTCGATTTTCTTTTCAAGCTGCTTTACCAATGTCTGCACCGTGTGCTCGTCGGTATAACAAGTTATCGTGTAGCGGTGCACATGTTCGATGCCCGATGCCGACACATTAAGACTTTCAATATTGAGTTGTCGGCGTGTGAACACATTGGTCACGAGGTTCAGCACACCGGCCAAATTCTCAGAGAACACGATAATCGTGTAAAGCGTAGTGTCCTTTTTATCTTCGTTCATACAATAGTCGTTTTTATTAAGTTTCACGCCTCAAGCATCATATCATCTACGTCGTGTCCCGGACAGCACATGGGCAACACATTGTCCTCTTCAAGCACTGCGGCTTGCAGCAAGAAGGGGCCGGGGGTGGCAAGCATTTGGCTGATAGCCTCATCAAGCTTGCTTCGGTCGGTGACGGTCAGTGCCGGTATGTTGTAAGCCTCTGCTATCTTCTCGTAGTCGGGGTTCATCATGGGGGTGAACGAATAGCGGTGGCGGAAGAACAGCTGCTGCCACTGTCGCACATTGCCCAAGAAATTGTTGTTGAGCAATATGATTTTGACTGGAGCATGCTGCTCCATGATGGTGCCAAACTCTTCGATGGTCATTTGCAATCCGCCATCGCCAAGGAACAAGCACACTGTGCGGTCGGGCGCACCGAATGTGGCACCAATGGCAGCTGGCAATCCAAATCCCATGGTGCCCATACCGCCCGAGGTTATGATGCTGCGCTTTTCGGTAAAACGGAAATAGCGTGCCGCCATCATTTGGTTCTGTCCCACATCGGTTACCAACACCGCCTTGTCCTGACTGAGTTCGGTTACACGACGCACTACCTCGCCCATGCGCAATGGGCCATCGGCTGGATGAATTTGCGGTTCGATAACCACCTCGCGCTCTTTAGTGTCCCATTGTCGGAAACTCTCACGCCATTCGGTATGCGCTTTCTGTTCGAGCAAGGCTGTTACAGCCGGAAGCGTCTCCTTACAGTCGCCCAATACAGCCACATCAACCGTCACATTCTTGTTTATTTCTGAGGGGTCGATATCGAAATGTATCTTGCGTGCCTGTTTGGCATAGGTGTCTAATTTGCCAGTAATACGGTCGTCAAAACGCATGCCGACGGCTATGAGCAAGTCGCACTCTTGTGTCTTTTTGTTTGCACCCAGCGAACCATGCATGCCAAGCATGCCCACATTCAGCGGGTGATTGGTTGGCAAGGCCGACAAACCTAACAGCGTGCAGCCTGCGGGCAAACCAGCCTTCTCGATAAATGCACGGAGTTCCTCGCCAGCATTACCCAATTCGACACCTTGCCCCACCAACACGAGCGGACGCTTAGCCTCGTTAATCAAGGCTGCAGCCTCGGCAAGGCTCTGCTTGTCTGTTGGCGGCACGGGCACGTAGCTGCGTATAAAGTCTATGGTGCCTGGCATATAGTCGGCCTTTTCGATTTGTGCATTCTTGGCAAAGTCAAGCACCACAGGTCCTGGACGTCCGCTTGCTGCAATGTAAAAGGCACGGTGTACAGCCCATGCCACATCCTTGGCCGAGCGAATTTGATAGGCCCATTTGCTAATAGGCTGGGTGATGTCTACCACGTCACACTCCTGAAAGGCATCTGTGCCAAGCATCTGTGCCCCCACCTGTCCGGTGATGACCACCATGGGGGTACTGTCCATCATGGCATCGGCAATGCCTGTTATCGTATTAGTGGCACCAGGGCCACTTGTCACGAGGCACACGCCCGTGCGCCCGCTCACACGGGCATAGCCCTCGGCAGCATGGGCGGCAGCTTGTTCGTGGCGCACCAATATGTGATTTAAGCGGTCGCGATAATCATACAAGGCATCGTACACGGGCATGATAGCACCGCCCGGATAGCCAAACAATGTGGTAACCCCCTCATCGAGGAGGGCACGCATCAGTATTTCAGCACCGCTTATTTGTGTATTTTTGTTTTCGGTCATAGTTGTCTGTTAAGGTAGTTCGCTTAATGGTCGTGGCGTGAGGCAAGTATGCCTTCGCCCCCCCATCAACCTACATGTCTTACGTTAGGAGGTAACGTCGGTGTTCATAATAATTATAAACGCCCACTTATATTTATATCTCGCGCACACCGCCCTTGTCGGCACTGCTCACCATGCTGGCATAAGCCCTCAGGGCCTTGCTCACCGTACGTTTGCGTTGCAAGGGACGCATGGGACGTGCGGCCAGTTCCTCATCGCTGAGGTGAACTGATATGCTGCGCGACGGTATGTCTATCTCAATGATGTCGCCATCAATTATCTTGCCAATAGCACCGCCTGCTGCGGCCTCGGGTGATATGTGGCCAATGCTCAGACCTGACGTGCCGCCAGAAAAACGGCCATCGGTTATTAGCGCACAAGCCTTGCCCAAATGGCGGCTCTTGATGTACGACGTGGGGTAGAGCATCTCCTGCATACCCGGTCCGCCCTTTGGCCCCTCGTGGGTTATAACTACTACATCGCCAGCCTGCACCTTGCCGCCAAGTATGCCCTTGCAAGCCTCGTCCTGCGAGTCGAACACACGAGCTGGCCCTTCAAAGTGCCACAAGCTCTCGTCCACACCGGCGGTTTTCACCACACAGCCATCGAGCGCTATGTTGCCAAACAACACGGCCAGTCCGCCGTCTTTTGTATAGGCATGTTCCATGTCGCGAATGCAACCTGTGGCACGGTCGGTATCAAGCGACGGCCATTGACGGTCCTGCACACCCATCTTGGTGGCAAACTTGCCGCCAGGCGCACTACCATATATGCGTGCAGCCTCGGCATCAACCTCGGGACCTGTTATGCTGTAATGTTTAACGTCCTCGCCCAATGTGGCGCCATTGACACGATGTGCAGTCAAGTCGAGCAAATCGCCCTTGGCCAATTCGCCCAATATGCCAAGCACACCACCAGCGCGGTTACACTCCTGCACAGAGTAGCGCTGCGTGTTGGGCGACAATTTGCAAAGGCATGGCACATGACGGCTCAACTGGTCAATGTCCTGCATTTTGAAGTCGACACCGGCCTCATTGGCCACAGCCAACAAGTGGAGCACGGTGTTGGTAGAGCCGCCCATGGCTATGTCCAATGTCATGGCATTAAGAAAAGCCTGACGGGTGGCTATTGAGCGCGGCAGCACCGAGGTGTCGCCCTCACCATAATATTTCATGGCATTGCTCACAATGAGCTTGGCTGCATCTTCAAACAAGCGGCGGCGGTTAACGTGTGTGGCCACTATGGTGCCATTGCCAGGCAACGACAAGCCAAGCGCTTCTGTCAGGCAGTTCATTGAATTGGCTGTAAACATACCCGAGCAACTACCGCAACCAGGACAAGCACGCTGTTCGATTTGTGCCAATTCATCATCGCTCACCGAGGTGTCAGCTCCCTTCACCATGGCCGTGATAAGGTCGACATTCTGCCCCTGATAGCGACCGGCCTCCATCGGGCCACCACTCACAAACACGGTTGGTATATTCAAGCGCATGGCCGCCATCAGCATGCCCGGTGTAATTTTGTCGCAGTTTGATATGCACACCAGCGCATCGGCCTTGTGTGCCTGCACCATATATTCTACAGAGTCGGCAATAATGTCGCGCGAGGGCAACGAGTACAGCATGCCATCGTGACCCATGGCTATGCCATCGTCAATGGCTATGGTGTTGAACTCTGCAGCATAGCAACCAAGTTTTTCAATCTCTTGCTTTACGAGCTGCCCGGCCTCGTGCAGATGGGTGTGGCCTGGTACAAACTGGGTGAACGAGTTGGCTATGGCAATAATAGGCTTGCCAAAATGCTCACGCTTCATGCCTGTAGCTATCCACAAGGCACGTGCGCCCGCCATTCTTCGTCCTTCGGTGCTGAATGCACTGCGCAACTGTATTTTCATAACTCTTTCAGGATATTTATTAGCTTTGTTGCATAACACACATTATCATGCAGAAGCTTTACAGTTTACTACTCTTGTTGTTATTTTGTTTTGCAAATGTAACCAATAATACGATACAATAATACAAAATGTAAGAAAAAGTTCGGAAAAATGTCGAGAAAAACCGATTATGTGCCACAAGCATGCACATTTATGCAACATTGCGTGCACTTTACCACCCCGCACCATCACCCCCACACAAGCTATGCGCGGGCTTCGTGTGCCACATACTAAAGTTTTGCCGCATATTTGCCGCATTTATGTCTAAAATTGATTAGCAAATTTTACAACAGAGCACAAGTAAAAGCCTGCCTTAGCGGTTTATACCATTTTATTTACGTAATTTTGCCGCGCTGTTAAATCCTTAACGAATTGACGAGGCGGACAGAGTGACGAGTTATTTAACACCGTTTGTTGAAATTCCATTCACACACTGCTCGATATGCGCAGAACGCACTTGCCACGCCCGTCAAACCATCAACACACAAACTTATTTAGAACAACGACCCCTATCATATATATGCAAACCAAACACATAGGCACAATGCTTGCCATAGCAGCTGCTACCCTGCCGCAGGCCTCTGCACAAAATGCACTGCAGCGCGCAGGTCAACACGTTACTTACACGGCCGAAGCACAAGCAAGCTATTCGCATAACAAAACACCCTTGTGGCTCACAGCCAACAAATACGGCATGTCGTCGGTAGACACCAAGAACGGCTATTTGCGCATGACCATCGAACGCCAGGCTGATGCCGACTCGGCCTGCCATTGGCGCTTTGGCTATGGGGCCGACATAGCAGTTGGCGCGCACTATCCGAGCAGCGGTTTCGTTCAACAGCTCTATGCCGACATCGACTGTCGTCTGGCGCGCCTTACCATAGGTGCCAAGCAGCACCCCATGCAACTTAAAGACAATGAACTGAGTAGCGGATCGCAAGCGCTGGGCATCAATGCACACCCTGTGCCTGCCGTACGCCTGTCCTTGCCACGCTACTGGAATATTTCTGGACGTGGAAATTGGTTGGGCATACGCGGCCACATCTCGTATGGACTGATGACCGACGACAATTTTATGCAGGACTATCTCAGAGGCACCAAGAATCGTTATGCCACACGGGTATTGCTGCACACAAAGGCATTCTATTTGCGAGCTGGAAATGCCCAAAAGTTTCCCATCACCTACGAAGGCGGACTTGAATGGGCCACCCAATTTGGCGGCACAATATACAACGCAAGGCAAACTCCCATTAAGGCGGGACACCATCTGAAGGACTTTTTCACCGTACTTTATGGCGGCGGAGCCGATGTCACCGATGGCGTTTACAGCAACGCCCTTGGTAACACATTAGGCAGTTGGGTGTACCGCCTCAACTACCACGGACACGGCTGGGGGGTCAGCCTTTACTACGACCATTACTTTGAAGACCACTCGCAGATGTTCTACAATTATGGCTGGCGCGACGGCATGTGGGGACTTGAGGCACACTTGCCCAAAAATCCCATACTTGGAAAATTTGTGTACGAATACATCAAGACCACCGACCAAAGTGGCCCCATCTACCACGACCATACGCCCGAAATTCCCGACCAAGTGAGCGGTAGTGACAACTACTACAACCACGGACTGTACACGGGCTGGCAACATTGGGGCATGGCCATTGGCAACCCACTCTACGTAAGCCCGCTTTACAAGGGCACACGAAATTTGAGCTTTATTGGCACACGTTTCAAGGCGCACCATCTGGGCTTTAGCGGTGACCCGCTCCCCTGCCTGCACTACCGCATCATGATTACCCACGAACGCAACTTGGGCAATTGCAGCAGCGATTGGACCGAGGCACGCACACTGAACAGTCTGCTGCTCGAAGCTGCATGGTCACCCCTTCGCCTCGGACGCATCAACACCAGTGGCTGGACCGCCAAACTGGCTTTTGGACTTGACCGCGGCAGCTTGATTGGCCACAACACCGGCGCACAACTCACCATCACAAAGAACGGATTGATTACAAAATAGCCTCATGCACTTACACACATTATTATATAACAAATGCAGCACATTTGCCATCACAGCGATTGGCCTGCTGCTCACCACAGCCTGCTCGCACGTGAGCCGCAATGGGCTGATTGACGGAAGATGGCGCCTGCACGAAATTCACAGCAAAGCCACACAAACAGACGCCTATTATACAGCACAGAAGAAGTATGTGCTTAATGACCGCATATACTGGTCATTTCAGCTCGATTTGCTACAAATAACCTCTTCCCTGGCACATAACGGACAGACTAACAAAACCTTTGCCCGCTTTAACTATGAGAGCGACAAATTGGCTGTGTATAGCCCCTATGCCCACCTTTACGATCACGATATTCCCATTACCGACCCCAACATTTCATTAGAAAGTGTTGGCATCAGAGGCCACGAGGCCAAATTCCGCATTGTGCGCATCAATTCAAGTTCGCTCATTCTGTGCTCAGACATGGACAGTTTGGTATTCCGAAAATTACACTAAACGCGATTAAGGACATTGGTCGCCCGTTACATCTTGCTCCCCTATACAAAGAATATTAAGAAAAAACATTACCTTTGCAAATATAATATACAAGGAAATACTTATGGCAAGATTCATCAACCCCTTCACTGATATCGGTTTCAAGAGAATCTTCGGACAAGAGGTATCCAAACCTCTGATTATTGATTTTCTGAACAGCCTGCTGCTCGGCAAGGAACACATCACAAGCATCACATTCCTTGACAAGGAGCAGCCGGCCCTATTTGAAGATGACCGATCGCTCATATACGACATATATTGCGAAACCGACAAGAATGAGAATATCATTGTCGAAATGCAGAACAAGTCTCAGCCTTATTTCAAAAACCGGAGCATATATTATGTCTCCGAAGCCATTGCAAGGCAAGGCGAAAAAGGGGCTGATTGGAAATACAATATAGATGCTGTGTATCTTGTTGCTTTCTTGAATTTCTGTCCGATGGATTTTAAGAAGGAGTTCAGAACCGATGTGGGACTGACAAACTTAAAAAACAATGAAATCTTCTCAGACAAAATTAGAATGACATTTATGCAGTTGCCTTTATTCAAGATGGAGGCAAATGAGTGTGAAACAAACTTTGATAAATGGATTTACGTTCTGAAAAACATGGAAACATTAACAAGATTGCCATGGGCTGCAAAAAGCGCCGTGTTCAAAAAACTGGAGCAAATTGCCGACGTTGCTTCTCTTTCAAGACAAGAGCGTATGAAATATGACGTGGGATTGAGAAAATACCGCGACACACTATCAGTGCTTGAAGGTGCTAAATTAGACGGGCTGGCGGAAGGCAGAGCAGAAGGCAGAGCACAAGGTATAGCCGAAGGTAGAGCTGAAGGTATAGCAGAAGGCAGAGCAGAAGGCGCACAAAAGGAAAAGATTGAAACAGCAAAAAGACTTTTGGCTATTGGTGCAGACGCCAATACCATAGCAATTGCTACCGGATTAACCACAAACGAAGTTGAAAGTCTGATAGGAAATTAAACGTCCTAATCTGCTGTCAGAACTTTGCGCAGCATAGATAACTAAATACAATTACGGTTTCTACTATTTGGCTGCTGAACCCACAATAGCCCCTGGGAGTTTTAACACAACCCCCAGGGGCTATTTTCATGAAAGCGCAGGCCGTGGGTCAACAAGTCATGGTACATCAGCATCGAGGTGCTCAAAAATCACATGGCGCGCATCATGGGCGACGAGTTCAGCGGTGCCTTCGACACGCTGACGGAGCGCGAGAGGGGGTGACCATTGGGCACTTTAAGCCCCCAGTTTGTTGCGCGGTAGTGATTAAAGCCATATCTTTGCAAAAAGAATATAAACACATTATATACACACTACGCAGCATGCTCATCATTTTCTGGTTATTAGTTGCATTCATTATATGTTTCTTCCTCTGCGCTTTCGTGATAGGTATCATTAAAGGTATTGAAATGACGCCCGATGAGTGGCGCGACTTTGTGGAGGACTACCGACGGGAGAAAAAGCAAAAGAAGGAGAGCAAACGACTATATAGGAGCATTGAAAGCCGAGCCTATGAGAAATACCCCGGGCCGCACAACTACTCAAAAAGGAAAGCCTACATAGACAAGCACCTCTAACCGCCCTGCGTGTCTTTTAACACCCGGTTAAGCCGTGTTACTTTTGGATTATCACACACCAAAAGTAACACGCTTTTTTTATGAATAACAACGACATTAAAACCATAACCCTCACCATCAACTCGGAGCAGGCACAACGCAAGCTCGACGACATCAACCGCCGGCTGAAGCAGGCACGCATCAAGCGGCAAGATGCCTTTGATCGCGGCGACGGCAAGGCTCTGCAAGCATACACCAACAATACAACAGACCATGGCTGAATACGTGGCAGGCGATTAGTACACGAATTATAAAAGCAACAACTACACATCAACTCCTTCAATGCGTAAGAGAAAACGTTTTGTACTAACCCCCGCAGCAAATCCCGTCAGCGTGCCGTCCAATCCGATAACACGATGACACGGCACTATAATACAAATGGAATTAGCTCCAATGGCCTGTGCTACTGCACGCACGCCATTGGAGCAACCCGCTGCACGCGCCACATCTGTATATGAGGTGGTCTGACCATACGGAGTGGCAAGCAGCGCGTTCCACACACGTTGCTGAAATGGTGTGCCGGCCATGGCCAAAGGCAAATTAAACTGTACAAGGGCACCCGCAAACCAAGCGTCAAGCTCTTTGGCCGTTGCTTGAAGCAACGGGGTGCTTCCACAAACATAACGCGCATTAAAAAAGTGCTGTATGCGCTGGTCGTTACGCCGACGATGCTTACCATTAGCCCAATCGCACAAGCATAACTTGCCTGCATAATCGCCAAGTACCATCTCGCCACATGGCGAATGATACGGCTGCGTAAATATTTGCGCTACACTTATCATTGAACACGTTTTTCAAAATGCTGAAAATCTTTGCGGTGCTTCCATGCGCCACCCCATACAAAGCCATGCTGACGGAACAAACGATAACATAGGTCATCGGTCGTTATCTTATACTTAAAACTACGCTGCCTGTTGGCATAGGGCCGTCCCTTAGCCGGACTTACCACCAGGGTGCCATCCTTACGGTGCCACACATATGGGTTGTAAAGCGGATTAACATCGACCGCTCGCCCCCAACTATGGTTCGACAGTTTTGACGAGCCTGCCACACGGCGGTAATTGAAGCAGGCCGTATTGTTGGCCGACATAGACCGCTCATCGTCGGCTCCATAATTGTCAATCAGTACCATGCGTTCTATAGGATAGTGCGCTTCATACAACTGTTTGAAAATAGAAACTAAATCATTTGCCACAGACTGATGGCAAACCATTTCACCAATTTGCGGCTTGCCATTGCCGTTATAATGCAACAAACGCAGGTAGCGCAAACTCGGCAATGGAATGGGGCAATCGGCCTTATACGACAACCCCGACATACGCTTGGCCACCATGCTGTCAACTGCACACGCCTCAAAGCATTTCTGCAAACCATAGGCCTGCACTGCCGCCTCACTTACCTCGCAGCCAGCACGCCATTGGCGCAGCAGTTTTATTTGACTTTCTATTGACAAATCACACGGAGTGCGAACAGTTACTTTTGCAACTCGACATGCATCTTCGTCAGACTTATTTGTTTGTTTACACGCCATGGCCGAGAGGGCTGTGGCAAGCAGACACGCACCTGTAAAAAAGCCACACGCACGACACGTTTGTATATAGGTGTTCATCTTTCTTTTCTGCATAATATCACCTGTCATATTCTTTACACCGCTACACATTCCTCCGCACACGTAAGCAATACCCAACAGGTCACATACCCATTATTTGTTTGAGGGTACAAACGATTCATAAGTACCATTGCTGTAAAACACACGTATCTCTTTTATTTTACGCTCATCTTTGTCAATATTTATGCCCATTGTAGCCATATTGCCATTACCGCGAGAGGGGATACGCTGCTCGCGACGAGGAGAAACGATACCCGCACGAGGTTCTACTGCGGCACGATTATGCACGTCAACCACATCAGGAGCCATCGCAAAGGGTGCATCAGTACTTGATACCCCTTCGACATTAGAGGTAGCAGACTCGAGCTGAACAATTTCGCTCGCTGTGTCCAATGCCCCATCCTCATCGCCAGATAGGGTATGACTCGGGGTGCCATTTACCAACATCTCGCCCTCACCAAACATCAACCAATTAACATTTATTTCGGGAAATGCTACATGCACTCCCATTACGTGTTTGTTCGTTGGATTGGTGCGCCCTGTCAGTATGCTTGACAATGATGCAGGTGAAATACCAAGACGAGCTGCAAAATCCTGTTGCGACAATTTGGCATAATCCATAATAGATCTTATGCGTTCAATCATTGTTTCGTTCATATATATAATGTGTTTAATCGTTACATGGAGCGAGGTCCCGGCTTATCTACCTCGATGTTTTAGACTTTAGCTGCACAATTAACCATTTCGGTGTCTGAAAAATTGAACAATATTGCGCCACATTTTTTATGCGTTGCAAGACACACCTCCGAGCAAGGACTCAAAGCCAGGTGAAGGAGGAGGCACAAGCACAATGACTCAGTAAGCCAATCGGTAGTCCAAAATTCATACTTAACAAATCGGCACCCGCCATCAAGCCCTGAGGCCAGAAATGACTCCTCTGACATGGTGTGCAGAAGCGTTGGCATCACACCCGCTCCAACTAATTCATTTACAAAGATAAAAAATAAGGGCCAATCAAGCAACAGATTTGGTGCACAATCGTCAATTTACATTACACAATTCTTTATTCACGTTACCATATCTACAAATTTACACCTTGATATTGTGTTTTACATTGTGATATTTAGAACACACCATACGCTATTTAGCAAGCTAAAGCATTTCTGTCGTATTTTTTCATAACTTGTTGGTTTACAACAGATTTCACACAGGTATAACCTAAATACAGCCAGTAACACACCATACATACAATAAATCACTTCTATTTAATCAAGCGTTCCGAAAGCATACGTGTGTTTTTGTTGGTTTTCAGTAAGTTACACTTAAAGTAAAGACTTGCATTTTTATAAATCTACAAAATCACTTTACGTTTCAACGTTTATAGATGTATATATTTATAATTGTAATAAACGAAAAATCGAACACACCTACAAAACTAAATATTTTGCTTTGCAGTTTACATTATAGGTGTTTACAAATTACATCTACACCAATAAATACTAATTTTGGTTTAATGTAAATTATCGAGCACGAGCAAAGCCGAGAAATCCACCATATTCCCATATCCGCACCAATGGCCATTTTCGCAGTTTTGACGCAGCCACAGCGAGTTAATTTCAATATAAACACTTGATTTACAATGAGTTACACACATTTTTGTCTACACAACGCATCATTCCATTTAGATTTACAGATACCACATATTGCTATATACATATTACAAATTGTACAATTAGTGCGTTTTTTGAGCGCCAAACGAGCCTTTTCTTTCGCTCAAATGGTCAAAATTTACATTTTCTACGCAACACGCCCGCACGCCATACCATTAACAGGTCGTTTGAACGCCCAATTTGGCATAGTTGGGTATTTGTTTTTCTAGTGCGCAGAACCTGATTATACTCCTTCAAAAATATTGAAAAGCACCATCACCATAGCCCACTCTACACCACGTGTGCAAATCGGGCGCAATCTGGAAAACCAGGCATATTGAAAAACAGAACAATTATAGGACTCATTCAAACATCTCATGTTTCCAGCTGTCCCCGAGGCCCTACTGACAAGAAAAATCTCCCATACTTATAGAAGTCCCCTCCCCTCTTCCCCTACCGCCAAGCACACATGCCCACGCTTTAGCAAACACGTGCCTACCCTACCCCCTGCTGCATACATACAAAACAGAGCGGCAGCCATGGAACATTTAGCCCCACAACTGCCGCCCTGACAAGCTTTCATTTCAAGAACTACTGCTTGTTAGTGTAGTATAAAATATATTAACTCCTTCATCAAGTCACCATTCGACGTATGCGATCCTTCTGCCCCTTTCGACCGCGCATCGGTCCGTCGTATTTCGGCCAGGATTTGCATCACCTTCACTCCCGAATAGCTACGCATGGCAGGCAACACATTTTTCTCAACCTGCCACTCGGTTAAGCCAAGCCAGGTGGCAATACCCTGCTTAGTTTTGTTCGGAGCATAAAAGGCCACCATCAAATTTGCAAAATATTTGAACAACGAAGCCAGTGTGCGTTGAATGGGATTATCTTTCTCATTTTCGTCAAAATATTTCACAATCCTATTCACCTTTAGCACGTCCTTGCAGCCTATGGCGTCCTGCAGTTCAAAGATGTTATAATTCTTAGATATGCCGATATGCCTTTGCACCAATTCTATGCTTATCTGCTTTTCGCCCTCGGGCAGCGACAACACCAGTTTGTCAAGTTCCGAAGCCATGCGGTTAAGATCAGCCCCCACATACTCGCTCATCAGTTCGGGAACCCCCGCCTGTGGCACCACCCTTTTACGCTGCAAATACGCACGAACAAATGGCGGCAACTGTGCGTCGCGCAGTTTGGCCGATTCAAACAGCACGCCCTCTTTATTTATAAGGGTTGCCACCTTTGTACGGCGGTCGAGCGTTCCATTTTTATGACAAAATACGAGTATCGTACTGGGTTGAATTTTGCGCAAATAATACTCCAAATGCTCAATATGCTTCAAGTTTTGCGCCTCCTTCACCACTATCACGAGATGCTGCGCTGCCATGGGAAATGCCTGTGCTGCGGTAATGATATTATCAATATCAGCCTCAGCCCCGAAGAAAGTCATCAAGTTGAAATCACGCTCTTCAGGTTTCAGCACAGCATTAACTATGAAGTCTGCCACATGGTCAATGTAATAGCTCTCCTGCCCCATCAAGTAATAAATGGGTTTAAGGTTGCCTGCCTGCACATCGCGCACAATTTGCTCGTAGGTCGGGCCTGTTGCCTTCTTCTTAAATCCGGTGTATCCTCCAGCCATTTTAAGTATGTGTTCAAAGTTATTTTATACAATCAGTAAGTGTCATTTTCACATTGAATCGACTTTTCTGCCCCATATTGGAGCACACAAAGGTAAGTAATATTTTGTTCTTAGCTAACCCGTTGGCAGAATTAGTTACCCCGTCAGTCCGTTAACTTGTCAGCAAATCTGTCAACCAACTCTACCCTCTATTTTAGCACAAACACTTGCCCATATCTCAAGAAATGCCGAAATTAGCAATCGCCGTCCCCACGTATAAGGAGAGCACTCTATCAACTATCCGTTGACAGTCTGTAGAAATAACGGAATAGCGGAATAACGGAATAGCGGAATAGCGAGATAACGGAATAGCGAGATAGCGGAATAACGGGATAACGAATAGTCACACAAGCCCACCTTTTGCCTTACGAAATATTATGCCACAACAATATGTAAGCAACAACGTATCTACGTTACCCCACTCGCAGGCTGCTGCCAACCCATTCGGCCGACGCGCTCCGATACAACTTCAATACTACTAATAATATATATATGAATATAGCCAAAGCCACTTACTGTATGAAAAGAGTCTGCACAATCCTCTTCGTCATACTATCAGTTCTTTGCCTTTCATGGCCACTGGCGTCAATGGCCAAGAAACAGGCTTTGCTCATCGGCATCTCCCAATACCCACAGACAACGAGAAACAATCCATGCACCTGGACCAATATCCATGGCAGCAACGATGTGCGTCTGCTACGAGGCACACTGCAAAAGCAAGGTTTCCGCATCACCACCCTTACCAATGCCCAAGCCACCGCCTCACACATAAGACGCGCACTCAAGCGGCTCTGCCAGCAAGCAACCAAAGGCGACATGGTAGTTATACACTTTTCAGGACACGGCCAACCATTTGAGGACCTCTCGGGCGATGAAGCCGATGGTTGGGACGAAGCCATTGTACCATACGATGCGAAGAAATGCTACAGCCGTACATACACCGGACGATGCCACATCATTGACGACGAACTCGAGCGCTACATCAACAGTCTGCGTACCATGGTTGGCCCCCGGGGCTTTGTATACGTGGTGCTCGATGCCTGCCACATGGGAGGAGCAAGTCGCGACGAAAGCGAAACCGACTCCGCGGCCTGTGCGCGCGGCACCAACGTGGGGTTCTCGCCCAACGGCCGCACATACATACCACGCATCGACCGCCACGGCCACTTCACAGTTAAAGCCTCACCCCGAATGGCTGGCGTATGCTACATAGAGTCATGCCGTGCCTACCAAACCAACACCGAGATTTACGAACAAGGGCAATACTATGGTCCGCTATCGTTCTACATTAGCCAGGCCCTGCAACACACTCCCCTCACCCACAACCAGCAATGGGTGCATAAGGTGGTAGAAGCCATGCAGCACGACAAACGACTGATTAAGCAAAATCCCGTAATTGAAACTGACCGATGAACCATACCATTAGCGACACCGACTATGTAGAACTAAGCACATTTGCCGAGGAGCAATGGCACAAAGTGCTGAATTATTTAGGCCGAACGTTCAATCTGCCGCGCGAGGATTGCCAAGATGTGTTTCAAGATGCCTTCATCGTGCTTTACGACCAAATAAACGAAGGCAGAGTACATGCCCAAACGTATACAAAGGCTGAACTGACCCAAGCGGCCTACAACATTCAACAAGGGCACAACGAGGGTGCCAAAATATGCCTGACATACAAAGCACAAGTAGAAGCCTCAAAAGCATGGACCGAAGAAATAAGGCAAAACTACTTATTCGCCATTCAGTCGCTGCTTGAATATTACAGCATGCAAAAGCGCTACACCGACGAGGAAGAACTGCTCAACCACGCCATAGCCTTGTACAACACACGCGACAGCATAACCAACAATCCGCAAACACGCGCACTACACACTATGCAGACACGCGTGCAGTTTGACAAGAAAAACTACGATGCCCGTATCGGTTATGCCAAGAAGGCACTCAACATGTACAATGCTGTCGGCGACCATGGCATTGACTACTGCATATTGTGTTGCAACACCAGCCTGGCGTATGTTGAGCAAGACGATGAACAACACGCCACACAGTATATTGACGAGGCATTTAACTGCCAACAAAAGCTCTCCGCCCAGTTCAACCTGTCAAAGTACATGGGCTACTACCCTATTCAAAACCAACGCGGATATGTGTACCAAACCTTTGGCATGTACGAAAAAGCCATTGAATGCTTTAAGGACATTGTAGACAACGCCTCGCCCGACACTTTGGCTTCGGTCTATTATCTGGCAGCCAACAATCTGTCAACCTGCTATTTCATAATGAACCAACTCGACAAAGCCATTCCCCTGCTTGAGACCGTTAAAAAAGCCACGCCCACCCTGGCCTACACCGTAAGCCAAAATCTGTCCATAGACTATGCACTAACGGGGAACGATAAAAAGGCGCTCGAAAGGCACCATTGTCATGACGCTTTGGAAGGTATCAGACGAAGCAACTTGTATGTTCATGACCGAATTTTACCGTCAGCTTGCCAATGGCCTCAACACACGTCAAGCACTTAAACGCGCCCGCACCTACCTCATTGAACAAGGCGCTACCGACCCCTATTATTGGGCAGCATTTGTAGCAATAGACTAAGAGCAAACTGTATATACAGACAATCCGCGATGCCTAAAGTTCGGCATCGCGGATTTTCTGTATTGTATATATTAAACTATTGTTGTTTGGTAAAACATAAACGTGTGAACGGGCTCAAGCACCAAACGCTACCAAGCCCCAAACGCTATCATTAAGCGCTATCACCAAACGCTAACTCTAATGGGGGCGACGCGTCTCGCGTCGGGATAGAGATAGGAGGAAAATACGAACTCTGCTAAATAATGGCTGCATCTTTTCCCGACGCGAGACGCGTCGCCCCCATTAGAGATAGCGCTTAGTGGTTGCGCTTAGTGGTCGTGCTTGATTGTAGCGCTTGATGCTTGAGTCCGTTACCTGTTTACGTTCTACCAGACACCAATAATTAAAATACCTGCGTCAATTCAGACGTTCCGATTATCATTACATTTTGGCTCAATCGCCCTCGTAATGCCAATCTTCGCGTTCTGTCTTTCTCTTTTTTCCCGTTGCGGTCTTGTCCTTATCAGTATTCTTCACCTTCAGACGCCACAAGTGGGTGTTCTTCTTTTCGTAAGTATTATAGAATACACGCGGTGAAATCTTTGCCCTAAAGGTCCACTTTCCAGTGGCATACCCTCCAAAAGAGTCTTTGTGCAGGCAATCCTCGTATTCGTACTTCTTCGACAATGCGTTCTCCGAATAGTTGGTAATACCTGCAAGCCAGAATTTATGGTTCCAGCGTATCAATTCCTTGCAGTCGGGTGTATAGCTGTAAGCAATAAGATTCTCTACAACAAGCGGCGAATTCGTTTCGTAAAATTTTACAGGTGCAGACTGCTTTTTGGGGAACATGTCGAAATTGCAATCAAGCAACAAGCCATTGTTTATTGCATACTTGCATTGTAGGCTCTTAGTAGTATGGGGAGGAATGCACACCACCTTGGGGCTGCGCACACGTTTAGCGCCCACTTGCACCTCTTCGTCTCTGTAATAATCATTCGAATAGCCGTTTACTATCACAAAGCACTCTGGCAGATATACGTAAATGTTGCGTTCGGTGTTATTCGTAATGTCAGAATTGAGGTTACCACCTTCACCCCACAAATCGTACTCTACACGGCAGTCGGCATTGGCACCCGAGAATGGTTGATCGGTGTTATTTTCCGTGCCAGGTTCCACCCACGACTGATCGGCCTGCATATTGCAGACTTGATAGTACCATTCTGACGATTTTGAACATGAACTCATGCCAAGGGCCAGCATCAGTGCGAGTCCTGAATTTTGTAGCAACTTTTTCATAATAAATATGGTTTTAATAATGATGTTCTTCTCTTTATGACGGAAAGCATCAAAAGGTTAACAACCTCGATAATATTTTTTAGACAACATGGCCACATATATAGCGGCGGAGCTAAATATCATGCACAAAAATACACAAAGAAACTAAGATAGTGCTTGTCAAGATGTTCAAAAATCTAATTTATCTCTTTTGGCGGCAGACATCGGCAAACATTGGCAAACATCAACATGATACAACATTATATGCAAGCAAGCCGCTTGCTATCACAATATAATTGTAATTTTGCCTTTCCATTAAACGTCTCTTATTATAATCATGCAATCACTCAACCTGCCCGCCTATGAGGTGAAACTCAGCAACCGCAACGGGCAACCTGCCATATATGATTTTTTGCGCCACTGCTACTTGCGGCTCACGCCCGAGGAGTGGGTGCGGCAGCACTTTACGCATTACCTGGTGGAGCATAAGGGCTACCCGGCCGCATTGTTGGCCAACGAGGTGACCATCAACGTGGGGGGCGTGGCACGCCGCTGCGATAGTGTGCTGTATCACCGCACGGGGGGGGTGCCTCGTGTTATTATTGAATATAAAGCACCACACATTGCCATCACGCAGCATGTATTTCAGCAAATATATGCTTACAACAGTGTGTTAAGGGCTGACTATTTAATTGTGAGCAATGGCATCAAACACTATTGCTGCCATGTTAACTATCAAAGCATGAAAGTGGAATACTTGCAAGATATTCCCGATTACACTGATTTGGCATGATTGCCGTCTGGTTAAATGTTACCCGACACCCAAGTAACTGACTTGAACACGTAAGCGGCAAAGCTAACGCACCCGTAACAAACGCCCTGCACACCCCTCACAGCACTTTTTTGGCAAACTGTCTGCACTCTGCACTTTTGTCTACACTCACACTGATTATCAATGAGTTACGGCGTGTAGACAAGTCTGTTTTTTGTATGCACTACCGTCTGCACGCTGCACTTTTTATCTGCACTGTCTGCACTATCTGCACAAGCTTACATAGCAAGCATCACACAGGTCGTGCCAACAGGGTTTTGCGGCATAGGGAGGACGTTAAACTTGTCGGAGCAATCGAATATCCGCCCTCCCTATGCCCGATCGATGCTCCCCTGATGCTGCAAGTGCACACAGTCACCTGCCATGAGTGTAGATAATAGTGCAGACAAAATTTCGCTTTGTCTACACGCCGTAACTCATTGATAATCAATATGAGTGTAGACAGAAGTGCAGAGTGCAGACAAAATACGAAAAATGATTTACCGGGCAGTTTCCTTTGCCAGAATGGCAAACAAGTTGAGATAATAACAAAGATGATATTTGAACTTTGTTATATAGAAGCAATATGTTACTATGGCTCACGGATCGCACCGATTGCACGGATTCTTTCGCTCACGCAACGTGCTTTAGCACCACGGAGATGACGGATTTGACGGATTTTGTGAGCATTGCATGCTCACTTCGCCATTAGCTCGTTGTTGCGACCGCGTCCCTTACTACATAATCTGTGCTAACATATTTCGCCACGGGTACGTTACGGGCC
>ERZ1026866.426-NODE-426-length-25508-cov-13.970102_pt1 | contig 25508 bp, 16 predicted proteins | sample MGYA00380163_ERZ1026866 | MGnify/ENA primary metagenome ERZ1026866 (study PRJEB33269, sample SAMEA4719799) | human gut metagenome | biome: human-associated habitat; feature: organic feature; material: feces | place: Cameroon | collected 2013-10 ...
TGGGCTATGTGCTCCATTGGGCTTTCAGCCCGCCCTTGCTAAATCAGAAACTTGAGTTATATAATAGTCAACGACTTTTACCATACAAAGGTATGGCTTAATAACAAAAGCGTGGAAAAGTTCCTTGGTCTTTTTCACGTTTTTGTGTTATACAACATATTATGAGAGAGCTAACGGCTCTGCGCATCAATATATTCGAGTTCGGCGGCAAGCATGGCTATGAGCGGCATGTCGGCACCGCGGCTGCGTGCCTCGGCCAGCGGACGGCGGTAGAGATAGTACAGCTCCATGGGACGGTGGTGGTCGCGGTCAAACTTCATGCTCGATGCAAATTGTGGCATGCGGCGTGTCATGTCCATCATTTTGTCGGCATAACTCTCGTCAATGCCCTTCACACCGCAAGCTTTGGCGGCACCTATCACCTCGAGCATCATTTGGCGAATGATGGGTGCCATGCTCTCGTTGGCTATCAGGCTGCCGGCCGAAGTGGCACCCACGGCAGCGGTCATGCCGTTAAAGGGCATGTTCCACACAGCTTTTTTCCATCGCATCTCGTCGTAGGGCATCTCCTTGGCCTTGATGCCCGATGCTGCAAAGTCGGTCATCATCTGGCTGAGCGCCTCGTGGTTGTGGCAGTTATAGTTGCCCACTTGCAGCAGTCCGTTGAAGGTGTGCGTAATGTGGCCGGGAGCATTTTTGAGCGTGCAGATGTATGCCACGCCTCCCAACAGTTGCGCGCGGGGCATGGCCTTGCACAAGTCGGCCTCCAGCCCGATGCCGTTTTGTATGAGCAACACCAGTGTGTCGGGGTGACAAATTGGGGCGAGCATTTGCGGCAGCTGGTGGTTGGCTATGCTCTTGATGGCTACTATCACCACATCGCACACTGGCATTTGCGCCGTACTGTTGTAAGCATTGATGTGGCAAAGGTGGTAACTGCCATCGCAGGAGTCGACTTGCAGACCGTGCTGGCACACATGGTCGTAGTCGGAATGCAGCAAAAAGTGTACGTCGTGACCGGCCTTGGCCAACAAGCCGCCATAGTAGCCACCTATGGCACCGGTGCCTATGATTGCATATTTCATATCGTTTGGTATATACGTATCTGGTTAACGGGGTTACAAGTAAGTATGCATACGCTACTTATTATGTTAAAGTAAGACTGGTAACAAGCTTGGTAAACTTACTTGTAAACTTGTCAACTTTTCAACTTTTCAACTTTTCAGGGCGGCAGCCTCATCGGCCAGCCCCATCTTATATACATTCGTTTCACGCAGTTCGAAGCCCAGGCTCTGATACAAGCGGTTGGCTGCCACACGCTGCGGACGCGAGGTGAGGTTTGCCGTGGCGGCACCGTGGCGGCGGGCTTGAAACATGAGGTGGTCGAGCAACATACGCGCATACCCCTTACCACGCTGGGCAGCGTCAACCACCACGTCCTCCACCCATGCTTTGTTCCCCGTGAGCTGATGGCACAGGCAGAGTGTTGCCGTACCGGCCAAAGTGCCCTGCGGCGTGTAAAGCAAGTAGATGTGTGTGCGGGGCTCGTGGGCCAAAGTTGTGAGTTGGGCGAGCGTCAATGGCACAAAGTTGGACGAGAGTTGGGCAAGCAGGGTGTTTACACTGTCGAGCAGCGGTGTGCTGCAGTCATCTGCCCTGAGCGACACAATGTGGCAGCGGCGGCGCACGTCGAGCAGCTGGCGTATGGTCTTGCCATAAAGGGGGTGGCACCATTCGGGAGCTATCTCGGCCAAAGGTTCGAGCACAAACAGGCGGTTGGTCATTTCGGGGTGCGGCAGTTGCAGCGACGGCGTACACACCACGCGGTTGTCGCAGGCCAACAAATCGATGTCGATAATGCGGTCGTGATACACCCCGTCCTTGCTCTTGACGGTGCGCCCCATGTCGCGCTCAATTTGCTGAGTAGCGCGCAGCACTTCGGCGGGCGTCATCGTGGTGTCTACTGCCACAGCCGTATTGACAAACAAGTTGTCTGATTCAAAGCCCACGGGTGCCGTTTCGATAGGTGTGGCCTTACGCACAACCGTGCCTATGCGCTCGCCAATGAGCGCACAGGCACGGTTTATATTTTCGTGACGATTGCCAAGATTTGTTCCGAGTGAGAGATAAAGCATTACAAGTTGTGATGTATATATATGTGTGAGCCGAGCGGTTGCCCCCTACTCCACCGAAAGTGCGTCGAACACCATTGGGGGTTCAAAGCCGCGTGTAATGGCCGCACGGGCAATCTTTTGGTTCACGGCATAAGGCGTGTCGCCCTTGGTGGTGCGGCGCCGCGAGGCAATGAAGTCGGCCAATGCCTGGCGGTAGTCATCTTCGTCTATCAGGGCCAGGGCATCGTCGGTGTCGAAGTCTGAAACGCCCTTTTGCCGCAACGCATAGCGTATTTTGATGCGCCCCCAATGGTCGAAGCGGAATTTATCGTTTACAAAGGCGCGCGCATAACGTGCCTCGTCAATGTAGCTTTCAGCCTCAAGGCGGCCCAAGGTCTCGTCCACCTCGTCGGGTGTAGCCCCTTTGGCCAGAAGCTTTTTGGCTATCTCGCTGCGGCAATATTCCTTTTGCGCGCAGCGGCTGGTGGCCCACTGGTAGTATTGGTTGTTATCGGCCATAAGTTACTTAATGATGCTGCGCAACACAAACCAGGCATGGTAGCCCAGGGTGGACAACAGACCATAATGGTGCGACATGATGTGGAAACGCTCGCGCAGCGATGCCTTGTGGTTGCGTGTGGTCATGCCCTCGTTCAGGTAGTCGGCGATGATGGTGTGTGCATTGACAAGCGGCAGTGCCATGTGCGAAGCCTCACGCATGATACGAATGCACCAGTCAAAGTCGGCCGAGAAGCGGTACTTGCGGTTGTAGTGCATACGCCGTGCCAGGTCGGTACGTGCAAAGAAAGCCTGGTGGCACACCAGCATACCATTTTTGAACGAGCGCCAGTTGAGGTGTTCGGGCGGTGTCAGGCGCCGGCGTCGCAGAAAGTTGCCATCGGCATCTACCAAGTTGGTGTCGCCATACACCACAGCGGGCAGTTGGGGTGCCTTGACAGCCGCCTGTGCCACGAGTTCGAGCGTGTTGGCAGCATGAAAGGTGTCGCCTGCATTAAGAAATAGTATGTAGCGCCCCGTGGCCATGTCGATGGCCTTGTTCATGGCATCGTAGAGCCCCTCGTCGGGTTCGCTGATGCACACTATTTCGTGACGCACGGCAGCATGGCTGTTGCGCTCCTGATAGTGGTGCACAAGCTCAAGGGTATTGTCGTGCGAGTTGCCGTCAATAATGAGGTGCTCCACATGGGCATAGGTTTGCTGCTCCACACTTTCGATGGTTCGTTCAATAAGCGCACCGGCATTCCATGTAACGGTGGCTACGGTAATTTTAAGGCCTTCTTCTGTCGTCTGTGCCGCGGAAGGAGGCACACTGTTCTCTTCCATTTTTATGATAAGTACATTATTATTCTATTAAGTAGGTTGCTGCCGCCCTACTCCATTGCATATACTGCTGCATAAGCCTTGGCCACAGCCTTTTCGTCGTAAGCCTTCAGGGCCTTGGCGCGGGCATTGCGGCACATGGCGGCATAGCTTTGCGAATTGAGTGTTGCAGCTATGCCATGTGCAAAGTCGAGGCTGTTGCAGTAGGCGGCCAGATAGCCGTTCACCCCCGTGTCGACCATCTGCGGCACACCGCCCACATTGAATGCCACACAAGGCACGCCGCAGGCCATGGCCTCGGCTATGGTGTTGGGCAGGTTGTCCATGAGGGTGGGCATAACCAACAAGTCGCAGGCCTGGTAGAGCTGCCGCATACGTTCCTCGCTCTGTACATAGCCCATGGCATACGCTGGCACAGCAAAGGCCGATTGCAAACTTTCGGCTCCATGCCCCGCCAGCACAATGGCCACCTTGTCGGCCTGGTCGGGGTGCTCCTGCATGAGCAGCGATATGGCTTCGGTCAGATAGTCTATGCCCTTGTTGGGGTCGGTCACCTTAAAGGCGGTAAACAGCAGCAAACGCTTGTCGGCGGGCAATCCGAGTGCCTCGTGCACCTCGTTGCGGGTGGGCATGCCCTCTGTGCCGGCTGGTGCATAGTAGCGTGTGTCGATGGGATTGGGTATGCAGCCCACGCGCTGCCCCTTGAGCAGTGGCGCTTGTGCGGCCAAACCGGCCAACCACTGGCTGCACCCTATTGCGGTAAAGTGGCCCTTGGCGTAAGTGGCGGCCTTGCGGCGGTAGGTGCTGGCCGACAGGTCGCCCGCCGAGGGACGGCACAACTGCGGACATTTGCCGCAACCGCTGAGCCAGCGCTGGCAGTCGGCCGCATTGTGACACACACCGGTAAAGGTCCACATGTCGTGCATGGTGATGACCACGCGCTTGCCGCTGCGCAATATCTTTTGCATATTGCGCAGCGAGAGCATGGCCTGGTTTGTCCAATGCAGATGTATGACATCGGCCTCGGCAAATGCCTTGAGCCGTGTGATGTCGTTGCCAAAGCGTGCCGTGTCCACTGCAAACAGTCCTTGGCGACTAAAGCCGTTCTTTACGAATATCTCTAACCTTTCGAGCACAAACTTGAGTTTGCGCCACAGGGTGGGTTTAAGGCTTACCACCTCTGTGCGCTCTGCCGGCAGTGTGCGGTTCATGCACAGCAAGGTGGCATCTACGCCGTTCTGGCGCAATGCTTTGAGCAGCCGCATGGAGGCTATGGCAGCCCCGCCTGCGTGGTCTGAGGTGTTGACAAGCAGTACTTTCAAGGGAGTAGAGGTTAGAGGGTTAAGGTTATGAGGGGATAAGGTTATGAGGTTATAAAGTAACCTTTGTGTGTTAGGCAAGGAGTTTGGAAGTTAGAGGGTTATTGGGTTAGAGGGTTAGAGGGTTAGAGGGTTAGAGGGTTAAAAGATCACCCTTGCTTGCCTAACACACAAAGGTTACTTTATAACCTCATAACCTTATAACCTCAAAACCCCATAACCTTATACCCCCCATAACCTCCCTCTCTCACCGTCCCAGCGTGTCCTTTGCAATGACAGCTGTGGCCCCGGCGTTTTGTTTGATATAATTGTCTGCTGCCTGGCCAGCGCGTGAGAGTTCGTCCTTGTCCGAAAGGAAACGGTCCATAATGGCCGCAAAGTCAGCCGCAGAATGTATTTCGCGGCAACCACCATTGGCCAGCAAAGCCTGCGCTTCGCGGAACTTCTTGTTGTTAGGGCCTATTATTACCGGCACACCATACACCGCTGCCTCAGGCACATTGTGTATGCCCACGCCAAAACCACCGCCCACATAGGCCACGGTGGCATAACGGTAGATGCTCGACAACAAGCCATAGCAGTCTATTATCAGGCAGTCGGCCTCGGCCACACTCTTAGGCGTGGCTGTAGAGTAGCGCACATACGGCCGCTGCAGTTTGCTCTCTATCTGCCGCAAGTGGTCCTCGCTCACCACGTGGGGAGCCAGTACCAGACGCAGGTTGGGGTGGGTGTTGAAATAACTGATGATGATGTCCTCGTCGGGCTGCCACGAACTGCCGGCCACGAGCACCCGCCAACAACCGGCAAAGCGCTCGACAAGGGGCAGCGGCTTGGCTGCATTGCGTATGTCTATTACGCGGTCAAAACGGGTGTCGCCCACCACCGTCACTTGGTTTACGCCTATGCCGGCAAGCAGTTGTTTCGAAGCCTCGTCCTGCACGTAAAGGTGCGTCATGCGATGCAGCACACGTGCATAGTTGCGGCCATACCAACGAAAGAATATCTGGCCGGGCCTGAAGATGCTCGACACCGAATAAACCGGCACATGGTTGCGGTGCAATATGTCGATGTAGTTGCGCCAGAACTCATATTTTATAAAGTATACAGCCTCGGGACGCGCCATTTTTACAAACTTTATGGCGTTGAACGGGGTGTCGAAGGGCAAGTAACATATCACATCGGCCCCATCATAGTTCTTGCGCACCTCATAGCCCGAGGGCGAGAAAAAGGTGAGCAATATTTTGCGTTCGGGGTGCTCGCGCCGCAAGCGCTCCATGAGCGGGCGGCCCTGTTCAAACTCGCCCAGCGAGGCGGCATGAAACCACACATAGCGGCTGGTGCCTATCTGGCGGCGCAATATGCGCCAAGTGTCGCGGTGCCCGCGCATCATGGTACGCACCTTTTTGTTAAAGAGTGCGGCTATGTTGCAGCCGAGCATCATCAAGTATATTGCGAGTGAATACATCTTGTAGTAAAAAGAGTTTTGCTGTCCGTTGACACCACCAAGCGTCAACGGACCGACAAAAGATAGTTAACTGGAGCCTACAAGCAGACAAGCCTCACGCGCCCACCTGCTTCAACCAACTTGCTTAGTGCAGCGCCTCAATGGCAGCCTTCATGCGGCGCAGGGTCTCCTCCTTGCCAAGGAAAGCGGCAAGTTCATACATGTCGGGGCCCTTACCAGTGCCCACAAGGCACACGCGCCAGGGGTTCCAAGGCTTTTTGCCTGTTTCGGCAGCCCAGGCATCTACCACAGCCTTCTGGCTTTCGATGCTGAAGTCGTCAAGGCCCTCAAGCAGATGGTAAAGCGCATCCATGTCGGCAGCAGCGCCTTCCTTCCAGTTCTTGCGGGTAAACTTGTCGTCGGCCGAATAGGTGGGGGCTATAAAGAAGAAGTCGCAAAGGGGCCAAAGTTCCTTGATAAAGTTAATCTTCTTCATCTTCATCATGCCCACCACAGCCTGTACACGTTCAATGGCGGCGTCGATGCCATTGGCCTTGAGTATCTGGTCAAAAGCAGGGGCGAGCACCGCGTCGTCGGTTTTGAGTATGTACTCGCGGTTGAACCACTGTCCCTTGATATAGTCGAACTTGGCACCGCTCTTCGAGCATTTTGACAGGTCGAACTGGTCGATGAGTTCCTGCATGGAGAGTATTTCCTGGTCGGTGCCGGGGTTCCAGCCCAACAGGGCAAGGAAATTGATTACAGCCTCGGGCAGATAGCCGCTTTCGCGGTAACCCGACGATACATCGCCCGTTTTGGGGTCGTGCCACTCGAGCGGAAACACCGGGAAGCCCAGGCGGTCGCCGTCACGCTTGCTGAGCTTGCCCTTGCCGTCGGGCTTGAGCAACAGGGGCAGGTGGGCAAACTGGGGCATGGTGTCCTCCCAACCAAAGGCACGGTAGAGCAACACGTGCAGCGGAGCCGAGGGCAACCACTCCTCGCCACGTATCACGTGCGAAATCTCCATCAAGTGGTCGTCCACAATGTTGGCCAAGTGGTAGGTGGGCAGGTCGTCGGCACTCTTGTAGAGCACCTTGTCGTCGAGAATGTCGCTCATTATGCGCACGTCGCCACGAATGATGTCCTTTACGTGCACCTCCTCACCTGGCTCTACCTTGAAGCGTACCACATACTGCTCGCCGGCGTCAATCAGGCGCTGTGTTTCCTCGGCGCCGAGCACCAGCGAGTTGCGCATCTGCATGCGGGTGTGGGCATCGTACTGAAAGTTCTGCACGGCCTCGCGCTTGGCGGTCAGCTCCTCGGGGGTGTCAAAGGCTATGTAGGCCTTGCCGGCATCGAGCAGTTGCTTTACATACTTGCGGTAAATGTCGCGACGCTCGCTCTGACGGTAGGGACCATGGTCGCCACCAAAGCTCACACCTTCGTCAAACTTGATGCCGAGCCACTTGAATGACTCTATAATATAGTCCTCGGCTCCCGGCACAAAGCGGTTGGAGTCGGTGTCCTCAATGCGGAACACCATGTCGCCGCCGTGCTGGCGCGCAAACAAATAGTTGTAAAGGGCTGTGCGCACACCGCCAATATGAAGTGGACCCGTGGGGCTTGGTGCAAAACGCACACGTACTTTTCTTTCAGACATAGTTGTGATGATAATTGCGCGTTGGCAGAATCGGGTGGTCGAACTGACAGACATGCACGGGCTTTGTCGGCCCATCAGGCCGAGGCGTGACTGGCCTTTGCCGGCTCGTCAACCCGTCAACCTGTTAACCCGTCAACCCTTAACCAATTATGCCAACGGGTTGATAGTTTCGTTATTATGCCACAAAAGTACTGCTTTTTTCGCAAAAGGCCAAGTTGTGGCACAGACGCCATAACACCAAGTTTGGCCATCAAAGGATAAAGTTGTACTTTTGCAGACTGTAACCAACGCATAATCAACCAATTCACACATAATGAAGAAGTTTTTCACTCTCACTCTTCTGCTCCTGCTCACCGCCGTGACGGCCGTGCAGGCTCAGGTGAACTTCAGCGTCAAGTACAAGCGCGTGAATCCCACCACCATCGACATCATTTTTACTGGCACCGCACAGCCGGGCTGGCACATCTACTCTACCAACATTGGTGAGGGTGGACCTACCAGGGCCGAGTTTGGCGTGGACAAAATTAAGGGTGCCAAACTCAAGGGCAGCCTTAAGGCCGGACCGGGGGCCAAAACCATGCAGGACCCCATATTCGAGATGCCTGTAACCTTTTTCGAGGGGCACGCCACCTTTACACAACGCGTGGAGCTGCTCGACAAGGACTATGAGTTGAAGGGTTACCTTAAATATGGTGCCTGCAACGACGAGAACTGTCTGCCGCCCACCAGCGTCAACGCCAAGGTGGCTGGCACCGACGGCCCCGCCCCCACTGCCGAGAGCAAAGCCGAGGAGGCTGCCGCACAAGGCAACGAACTGACGCCTGCCTCCACCGACAGCACGGCTGCCACTGCCACCGACAGTGCTGCCGCCATGGCACAGGTGCAGCCGCTCGACAGCGCACAGACTCAGGCTCTGTGGACTCCGGTTATAAAGGAACTCAAAAACTTTGGTTCGGACACGGGCGACATGACGGGCAAGGCATGGTACTACATATTCTTCCTGGGCTTTGTAGGCGGCCTTGTGGCCTTGTTCACCCCTTGCGTATGGCCCATCATACCTATGACAGTGAGTTTCTTCCTTAAGCGCTCGGGCGACCGCCGCAAGGGTGTGCGCGATGCCATTACCTATGGCGTCAGCATTGTGGTGATATACGTGGCCCTGGGCCTTATCATCACCACCATATTCGGTGCCAATGCGCTCAACGACCTCTCCACCAACGCGGTGTTCAACATTCTGTTCTTCCTCATGCTGGTTGTGTTCGCAGCCAGTTTCTTTGGCGGATTTGAGATTACGCTGCCCAGCAAGTGGGGCGATGCTGTCGACAACAAGGCCGAAAAGACTACCGGTCTGCTCAGCATCTTCCTCATGGCCTTTACACTGTCGCTGGTGAGCTTCTCATGCACAGGTCCCATCATAGGCTTCTTGTTGGTCGAGGTGAGCACATCGGGCGGTTCGGCCCTGGCTCCCACCATCGGCATGTTGGGTTTTGCCGTGGCACTGGCTCTGCCGTTCACACTGTTTGCCCTGTTCCCCACATGGCTCAAGAGCGCGCCCAAGAGCGGCGGCTGGCTCAACAACGTGAAGGTGGTACTGGGCTTCCTCGAACTGGCTTTTGCCCTGAAGTTCTTCTCGGTGGCCGACTTGGCTTACGGCTGGCACTTGCTCGACCGCGAAACCTTCCTCGCACTGTGGATTGTGATATTCGCCCTGTTGGGCATCTACCTGCTGGGTGCCATCAAGTTCCCGCACGACGATGAGGACGAGCGCCACACTTCGGTTCCGCGCTTCTTCCTGGCACTCATATCGTTGGCCTTTGCCGTGTACATGGTGCCGGGCTTGTGGGGCGCACCGGTCAAGGCCGTGAGTGCCTTTGCACCGCCTATGTCTACTCAGGACTTTAACCTCGACCCTGTAAAGATTGAGGCTAAATTTACCGACTACGAGGCGGGCATGGCCTACGCACGCCAAACGGGCAAACCGGTGATGCTCGACTTTACGGGCCACGGTTGTGTGAACTGCCGCAAAATGGAGTTGGCTGTATGGCACGATGCCAAGGTGCGCGACTTGCTCACCAAGGATTATGTGCTTATTTCGCTTTATGTGGACGAGAAGGCTCCGCTGCCCGAACCCATTGAGGTGCAGGAGAACGGACAGGCTACCACGCTTCGCACCGTGGGCGACAAGTGGAGCTACTTGCAGCGCAGCAAGTTCGGTGCCAACGCGCAGCCTTTCTACGTGTTGCTCGACAACAATGGCCGTCCGCTCAACAGCTCTTACTCGTACGACGAGAACATTGACAAGTTTGTGACGTTCCTTAAAAAGGGTCTTGACAATTATAACAAGCAATAAGCACTGGCAATTTGCTAATGCGTTAATGGGCTGACGCCGTAGTGTTGCAAATGGCAACGCTACGGCGTCAGCTCATTTATATATCTGCATATTTGCACATTAACAAGCATGGCGCGAGCACTAAGCGCAAGCACTCAACGCTACCTCTAATGGGAGCGACGCGTCCCGCGTCGGGCTATTTTTCAGCAGCCGCGTCCCTCGCGCCCCCATTAGAGGTAGCGTTCTGCGAGCAAGGCGTCAGCCCTTATGTATCTTACAGGCAGGGCGACCAGCCCTGCCTCAGCTTATGTGAAAAAACACGGCGTCAGCCTTATGTTACTTGTGTAGCTTATGTACTTATGTCTACCGCGGTAAGCGGCACAAGGGCGAAACCAAAAACTGCATATTTTCCCGACGCGAGACGCGTCGCCCCCATTAGAGCGAGCGTTTGGCGGTAGCGTTGGGTGCTTGAGTCTGTGAGCACTAAACGCAAGCACCAAACGCAAGCACTAAACGCAAGCACTAATGGGGGCGACGCGTCCCGCGTCGGGCTATTTTTCAGCACCCTCGTCCCTCGCGCCCCCATTAGAGGTAGCGTTCTGCGAGCAAGGCGTCAGCCCTTATGTATCTTACAGGCAGGGCGTCAGCACATTAGCACATTACCACATTACCATATTGACGAAAAAATCCCCGCTACGCCACGAGAGGGGGCATAACGGGGATTGGAGTATATATTCGGCCAAGTCGCGAAAAAGGCAAATTCAGAAAACGCAACGCAACCTATATATGCACTTTAATTAGTCGGCCAACTTAGCCTTGATGAACTCACGGTTCAAACGGGCAATGTTAGCGATAGACTCGTTCTTGGGGCATACAGCCTCGCAAGCGCGGGTGTTGGTACAGTTACCAAAACCAAGTTCGTCCATCTTGGCCACCATAGCCTTGGCACGCTTGGCTGCCTCGGGACGGCCCTGGGGCAGAAGTGCAAACTGGCTAACCTTAGAACTTACGAAGAGCATGGCAGAGCCATTCTTACAAGCTGCTACACAAGCACCGCAACCGATGCAAGTGGCGCAGTCCATAGCCTCGTCGGCGTCCTGCTTAGGAATGAGAATGGCATTGGCATCCTGAGGCGCACCAGTGCGCACGCTGATGTAACCACCAGCAGCCTGTATCTTGTCAAAGGCCGAACGGTCAACCATGCAGTCCTTTATTACAGGGAAAGCAGCCGAACGCCAAGGCTCAACGGTGATAACGTCGCCATCGTTGAAACGACGCATGTAAAGCTGGCAAGTAGTAGCACCGGCCTCAGTCTTACCGTGGGGTGTACCATTGATGTAGAGCGAGCACATACCGCAGATACCCTCGCGGCAGTCGTGGTCGAATACGAAAGGCTCCTTACCCTCCTCAACGAGCTCTTCGTTGAGAATGTCGAGCATTTCGAGGAATGATGTGTCATCGGGGATGTCGTGCATCTCGCGCGTGTCAAAGTGACCCGCATCCTTGGGGCCATTCTGCTTCCAATACTTGATTGTGAATGATATGTTCTTAGCCATGGCTTTTTAATTCTTGTAGTTACGGGTTTTTACTTCGATTGCTTCGTACTTCAAGGGTTCCTCGTACTTAACGGGATCCTTGTCCTCACCCTGGTATTCCCAGCATGATACGTAGAAGCAGTTCTTGTCGTCACGCTTGGCTTCGCCCTCTTCAGTCTGATGCTCTACGCGGAAGTGACCGCCGCAGCTCTCCTCGCGGTGGAGTGCGTCGATGGCGATGAGCTGACCCATGGTGATGAAGTCGTTCAAGCGGATAGCCTTGTCGAGCTCAACGTTAACACCCTCGATGTGGGGAACGAAGAGATTGGTCTCGAATTCCTTGCGGATTTCCTTCAACTTGGCAAGAGCTGTTACGAGGCCCTCCTTTGAACGGGCCATACCAACATACTCCCACATGATGTGGCCAAGCTCCTTGTGAATGCTGTCAACCGACTTCTTACCATTGATGTTGAGCAAGTGGTTGATGTGATCCTGCACAGCCTTTTCGGTAGCCACAAATTCGGGCAGGTCGGTGCTGAAGCGGGGCACAGTGATTTGGTCGCTGAGGTAGTTCTGAATGGTGTAAGGCAACACAAAGTAACCATCGGCCAAGCCCTGCATAAGGGCAGAAGCACCCAAACGGTTGGCACCGTGGTCAGAGAAGTTACACTCACCAATGGCAAACAAACCAGGAATGTTGGTAGAGAGCTCGTAGTCAACCCAAAGACCACCCATTGTGTAGTGAATGGCGGGGTAAATCATCATCGGGTTGGTATATTCAATACCGTCGTCACCCTTGCGCACTACCTGGCCGGGCTTAACGTCAGTGATTTCTTCGTACATGTCGAAGAGGTTGCCATAACGCTGGAGCACAACGTCGATGCCCAAACGGCCGATAGCCTCAGTAAAGTCGAGGTATACGGCAAGGCCAGTGTTGTTCACACCAAAGCCGGCGTCGCAACGCTCCTTGGCAGCACGCGAAGCCACGTCGCGGGGAACGAGGTTACCGAAAGCGGGGTAACGGCGCTCGAGATAGTAGTCGCGGTCAGCCTCGTTGATGTCGGTAGGCTTGATTTCGCCCTTCTGCAACTTAATGGCGTCTTCCTTCTTCTTGGGCACCCAGATACGGCCATCGTTACGCAGTGACTCAGACATAAGGGTGAGCTTTGACTGCTTGTCGCCGTGAACGGGGATACAAGTGGGGTGAATCTGCACGTAAGCAGGGTTGGCAAAGTAAGCACCCTTGCGGTAAGCTGCAATGGCAGCCGAGCAGTTACAACCCATGGCGTTGGTTGAAAGGAAGTAAGTGTTGCCATAACCACCAGTGGCCAATACTACTGCGTGGGCGGCAAAGCGCTCGAGCTTGCCGTTGATGAGGTTACGGGCAATGATACCGCGTGCACGGCCGTCGATAATCACAACGTCCTGCATTTCGTAGCGGCAGTAAAGCTTTACAGTGCCGGCGTGTACCTGAGCCATGAGGGCTGAGTAGGCACCGAGCAAGAGCTGCTGGCCAGTCTGACCCTTGGCATAGAAAGTACGGCTTACCTGCACACCACCGAATGAACGGTTGGCAAGCAAACCACCATATTCGCGTGCGAAAGGTACACCCTGTGCCACGCACTGGTCGATGATGTTGGCGCTCACCTCTGCCAAACGGTATACGTTGGCCTCGCGGGCACGGTAGTCACCACCCTTTACAGTATCATAAAAGAGGCGGTAAACAGAGTCACCATCGTTCTGATAGTTCTTGGCAGCATTGATACCACCCTGTGCGGCGATAGAGTGCGCACGACGGGGAGAGTCCTGAATGCAGAAGTTGAGCACCTTGAAGCCCATCTCGCCAAGTGAGGCTGCTGCCGAAGCACCGGCCAGACCTGTACCTACTACAATGATGTCGAGCTTACGCTTGTTGGCGGGGTTCACCAATTTCTGATGAGCCTTATAGTTGGTCCATTTTTCAGCAACAGGACCTTGAGGTATTTTAGAATCTATATTAGCCATGATAGGATATTCTATTTTATAAAGTTTGAAAGTTTAGGAGTTGAAAGAGTCAAGCAAGCAGCAATAGTCATACCTATTCTTTTCGCTTCTTACCTTCCCGCTCTTCCACTTTAAAAGAATACATTATGCTGCGCAGTAAGCACCACCGCAGAAGGCGAACTTGAGAGCTACTGCAAGGAAGATGAGCATGAGCACAGTAACGTAGATGTTACCGATGCAACGCCAGCGGTTGAACCAGATCTTGCCATTCCAACCGAGTGTCTGCATAGCGCTCCAGAAACCGTGTGTCATGTGGAACCAGATGGCTACAAACCAGATGATGTAGAGCACGGTGAACACCGGATTGCTGAAGGTGTAAGCTATCATGCCATAACCATCGGCAGCATCTTTTACGCCGTTAACATAAGGCATACCAGCGTTGAAGAGTTCGGCAAACATCATGTTGTACCAAAAGTTGAAGAGGTGGAGCAGCATGCCAAGCACCACGATGATGCCGAGCACGAGCATGTTCTGCGATGCCCACTCTACCTTTTCGGGCTTTGAGGTAACGGCATAGCGGTTGTTACCACGGGCCTTGCGGTTCTGCAGGGTAAGAATGATGGCATAAATAAAGTGGAGGGCTACGAGCACTGCAAGGCCGGCGGTTGCCACTACGGCATACCAGTTGGCACCCAACATCTCGCATACCCAGTTGTAACCTTCTTTTGAGAAGAGGGCTACCAAGTTCATGCAACCATGAAATGTGAGGAACAGAATAAGCGCAATGCCAGTTACTGACATGATTACCTTCCGTCCGATGGATGAGTTAGTTAACCACATAAAATGATTTGAATTAAGTTGATATTTAGATTATTAAATTTATCCGGCGCCACACGGGGTACGGGGCATGCCCCTTTTCCCTTGTTTTGCTGCATATCCTCATAAATGGGGAGGACACACCTTTATGCGTGCAAAATTAAAGGTTTTTATTTGTGTTTACAAGTTTTGCGGGTACAAAAAACGGGCTGTCCGTCCGTTTGGGGGGTCTACGCCTTCAGAGGTTCTGTGCTACCACCCAACGCTACCTCTAATGGGGGCGACGCGTCCCGCGTCGGAAAAATGCAATGTTTATATACTAAAAGAGGCTCACAGACAGCGTAATTACACGCCTGTCTGTGAGCCTTTGCCTTAAATTCCGACGCGGGACGAGGCTGCTGAAAAATGCCCCGACGCGGGACGCGTCGCCCCCATTAGAGCGCATTTTTCTGGCATTACAGTTTTTCCAATGGCTTCAAATCCGCTTTTTAACCTGTCAATCTGATAGAAAACGCAAGCACTAATGGGGGCGACGCGTCTCGCGTCGGAAAAATACAATGTTTATACACTAAAAGAGGCTCACAGACAGCGTAATTACACGCCTGTCTGTGAGCCTTTGCCTTAAATTCCGACGCGGGACGCGTCGCCCCCATTAGAGGTAGCGTTGGGTGATAGCGTCACACCGGTCACAGGGCTATCAGTCCTTGTCCATGTTGCCCCACATGTCGCCTTGGGGGTTGCCCCACATGTCGTTTTGCTTCTGGCTCCAGCGCACATCGGTACGTTCGTCTTTGTTTACTTCAATTTGGGCACCACCGCTGAGGTTGAGCATGGCCTCCTCGGCATAGAGGTGTACTGTGGCAGACTGGGGCTGCATATATGTCTTCTTCATATCTTGAATGTCTTTACTTGTGGTTAGTATATTATTAAGCAGGTCTGCAATATAGCCAATCGTTACCAGCTAATATCGAGCACCGGCTCAACGGGCAACGAACTTGCTGCCATTCTGAATGTAGAGGCCTCCCTTTACTGTGCGTGTTACACGACGGCCAGTGAGGTCGTAGATTGCTGCGTTGGCCTTGTCTGCCTTAACAACGGCGTTGATGCCGGTTACATCGCCACCAAAGTTCATGGCTACGGCTTTTTCACCACCTAATACCGAAGTTGGCAGATAAGCACGGTTGGCGGGCAGAGCGGCTGAACCACCTGCGGCATAGAAACCTACATGATTTTGAGTTGTCACACCGAACACGAGTTTGTCGGTCAATTCTGAGAAGGCTATTTCCTCAGTAGTACCTACGAGCTGGTTACCTGTCAAAGCGGTCGCAGCAGCCTTGGCATTGGCAGTGAGCACAATGTTTTCAGCCTTGCTGTCGCTCTTGATTACGACACCTGCATTGGCGGGAACAACACCCTCAACAGCTGTCATGTCAAGTGTACGCGTGGTTGCATTGTAAGCACCGCTATACAACTTGGCATCATTGGTGTTGCTGCTTACAACCTTGAAGTCGAAAGGTAGGGCCAAAGTAGCGAAAGAGGCTACAAGATTGTCGTTGGTGTTGAGGTTTACTGTAAATTCAGGTTCGAGGAAGAGGAAACAAGAACCGTTGGATTTCTTATAATAAACACCAATGCTTGTGCCGCTTCCGATTCCACCTGGGTTCAAATAATTATCACCTTCATCTACTGTGCTGTGGCGCAACACAAAGGCTTTAGCCTTTAATTCTTCCTTATTTGCATCTGTTATATTGCCTGGCTCTCCGATAATGTCACCACCATACACCTTCCACAGATTGTCGCTTGCGGTAGCCGATGCATCGGTATATGTAGCACCATTGCCACTGGCAGCCTTCACAAGGCATTTGCCAGACTTGTTCATGATTTTGAAACCATCGAAAGGATTACCCACCATGCGCCAAAGGTCATCTGCTACGCCATTGAGCGTGCTGTTTTGATAAGCGGCATTGGCTGCTGAGCGCGCAATAGATGTGGCGCCGTTGGTTAGTATTTTGCGATCTGCAGTAGATATGTTACCTGTAAGGTAGCCCCATTCGGGTGTTTCGCTCTCGTTCAAAGAGAACTTGAAGGGGTAGTTGCTTATGTTAACCTCAACATTCTTTGTCGTAGCCTCTGTAACTGTGCCCTCGGGAGCAGTAGCAGTTACAAAGTCGGGCAAATTGCCTGGAGTAGGATAAGCCATGCCCGAAACAGCTGTAAAGCTGTATGTACCAACCTTTGTACCGTTGATTGTGTAATTGTAAGTGATGGCTACATCACCCTCTATGAGTTCGAAGAACTTGAACTTGGCTATTTCACCATTAGTGGGATTTGCGTCATAGCGCCAGTATTCAAGTTTGTTACGACTGCTCTTACGCTTATCACCACCCAATGTCAGATAGCAAGTTTTGTTGTCATAAGTACCATTAGTGAGCAGGCACCAGTCGCCTTTGTCCACATGTGTCAGTTCGCCAGCAGTTTCTGACAAACCACCGCCCTCACCATTTGAAGATGCTGACACGTATTTGTTGTTACCCGTTTTCAGAGTGATAGTGTTGTTCTCGCTATTTACAGTAACAACCCATGTATAGCCGTTCTGCTCAGCCTTACCACGCAGGTCATTGGTTGATGTGTAAGCATCGGTTGTGGCCTTGCCACCATCTAACGAAGCCCAAGAAAGGAATTTTGCTGTGGTATAGTCTGCATCTCCGTCTACACAGTTCTTGTCGGCTGCCACCAATATGGCATACGATTTTCCTGACACCAAATTGGCATAAGGTGTGGCTGTGGACGAATAATACTTGACTACTGTCTGCGCCCCCGCTGTGGCAAAGAATGCCAACAGCATGCCTAAAAGAGTAATTGTCTTTTTCATTAGCTTGGTTATTTTATAGTATTACAATTATTTCTGAATAGTTCTTTACATTTGTTGCAAATCGGTCAGTCTTACCGCTGCAAATGTAGCCATTAAACCTTAAATGTAAACGGGGGGGGTAGTAAATATTGTTAAAGCTCTTAATAAATAGCACTTTTTGCGCTTTACCATGCGCATTATGCACAAATGTGTTGCCTACGGGAATACACTTTATGGGCAATACACGTGCACACCTAATTGCTATGATGTAAAATGCCAAAGTGCCATTATTTCCGTCTAATGCGCTTTATGGTACAACCCTTGTGTCTCGGATTTTTAACGTGCAGCGATATTTTTTGCGGCTGATGGTGTGCTATTGAGTGCACAAAGTGCAGTTGTTCTGCCATAAATATTTGTTTGGCTATTTTGCCTGCACCTTGCACTTTCGGGTGTTTTTGAACTGATATTCAGGGCTTTCGGGTGTGCAGGTAGCAGTTACTTTTGCATACACACCTGTCTGCACAAATGTTTGCTTGATTGCACAAGTGCTTGCATGCACACCAAAGTGATGTAGTATTTATGGTTGTGCCAGGGCGGTGTGGGTGCATAGGGCGGTAGAATTTTCCGTTGCTCCGAAAGTTTTTCTACCTCCCTATGCTGTAATTCATGGCAGTGCCCGGGGAAATTTATGAGTGTAAGTGCTGGCAAGTGTAGACGCAGTGTAAGATGAGTGCTGGCAGTGCGAGATGAGTGCAGACGCAGTGCGAGATGAGTGTAGACTGTGCAGGCAAGTGCAGATAAGTGTAAGATAAGTGCAAGCAAGTGCAGGCACAGCGCAGATGTACCTACACTGCATAACTCCTTGATTATCAACTCATAGAAAGCAAAAGTGCAAGGTGCAGGCACTTTTGCATAAATAAGATTATGGCTGGCCGATGAAACTATTCTGATAATATTATAACTCACAGATCGCACTGATTGCACGGATTTTTTCGCTACTTGCTTTAGCTCCACGGAGATGACGGAGTTGACGGATTTTGTGAGCATTGCATGCTCACTTCGCCATTAGTTCGTTGCTTGCGGACAGGTCCTTTACTACATAATCTGTGCTTACGTATTTCGCTACGGGCACGTTACGGGCTAATAGCAAAGTGAGCATGCAATGCTCACAAAATCCGTCAAATCCGTCATCTCCGTGGAGCTAAAGCAAGTAGCGAAAAAATCCGTGTGATCGGTGTGATCCGTGAGCATAATAATATATTGCTGTCCGGAACACGCCAAAACGCACACATTTAATGCTTTTGCCCTTTCAGGGCGCGACTGCTCCAACACGGGGGACCCAGGGTGTCGCTTCGCTTGCCCTGGGCTGAGTGCTCCATTGGGCTTTCAGCCCGCACAGATAGAGGGGTAATGGGTTAGGGAAGTATAAAGGAACACTGGTTTATAGGGCAGTTTTCCAGCCCGCACAGGTAGAGGGGGAATGGGTTAGGGAGGTATAAAGGAACACTGGTTTATAGGGCAACTTTCCAGCCCGCACAGGTAGAGGGGGAATGGGTTAGGGAAGTATAAAGGAACATTGGTTTATAGGGCAGCTTTCGCTTTACTTGGTTAAGGAGTTTGAGGGTTGGATACATGATCTGTGCGGGCTGAAAGCCCAATGGAGCACTCAGCCCAGGGCAAGCGTAGCGACACCCTGGGTCCCCCGTGTTGGAGCAGTCGCGCCCTGAAAGGGCAAAAGCATTAAATGTGCGTTAGACTTTTACCTGACAGCAATAAATTAGTGTATGAACATTGCATTTCCCCGCAAGACGAGGCTGCTAAAAATGCCCCGACGCGGGACGCGTCGCCCCCATTATAGGTTGCGTTGGGTGGTTGCGTTGAGTGCTCGAGTTTATCGCAAAATGGCATCATTAGGCAGCACAAAACGCAAGCACTAATGGGGGCGACGCGTCTCGCGTCGGGGCATTTTTCAGCAGCCTCGTCTCGCGTCGGGGAAAAATGCAGCTATTATTTAGTAGAGTTCGTAACGAATAAGGGCTGACACCTCGCGGGAGAAGTGTCAGCCCTTACTTGCTGTTGTTTGGGTGCGCGTGCGCGTTACTTAATAACGCGCTTGCCAGTGTTGGTAATGAACACGCCCTTTACGGGATTTGCCACACGGCGGCCCATCAAGTCGTAATAGATGGTAGCCTTGCCCGGCTTGACAGCGGGAGTGGCTATAATGCCGGTAGCAGTGCCCTGCAATGCACGGAGGTAGGCGTCATAGGCCTCCTCGAGCGCGGCAATGTCATTGTCGGTGGCCTGTTGCTTTGCGGCCTCGGCTGCAGCAATGGCGTCCTTCATGGTGGCGTAGGCGTCGGGGTGCAACACATTGGGGCTGTTGGCATCGAGGCTGTCGGGCTTGCTCAGCATAAACTCTGCCAAGTGCCAATAGCCGCGGTTGTTGCTCGTGGCAGTGACATTGAAACGCAGATACTTGTAGCTTGCTCCCTCGGGAATGGTGAACTGCATGGTTGACTGTTGACCGGCAGCGGCATTGGGCACTGTGACTTTTGCTATATACACGGAGTCTTTCTTTGCCTCGCTGTTGAAACCCGAGATGGTAAACTCTTTCACAAAATCGGCACTGGCACCTTTACGCTCTGTAACGTTAACCACTATGGCGTTGGCAAACTTGCCCTCGGCGGGGGCTGTCACATCAAACCAGTGCACGCCATTTTTCAAGTTGCCCTTGCTGTAGTCGGTGTGGAAATAGGTGTCGGCATTGCCGTCAATCAAATTGCTGATGGGCTGGTTGTCGCCCTGACCTGCGGTGCCACCCGAATAGCCGAACTTGCACTCCAACTGGCCGGCATCGGTTATGAGTTTATCGCCAAAAATGTATTTGGTGTTAGCCTCGACAGCTGGCTTGATAGAGTCGATCAAGGCGCCCATCTTTTTTATGCGGTTGGCCAAAGTCCAGTCTATTTGCTGGTGCTCGAAGGTGCGGGTTGCGTCGAAGTCGTACTTGCCACCGGTGAGTGTGGGTATATCGATGCGCTTGTACACAATGTCGTAACCGCCATTGCGGCCACCCTCTTCGTAAATGAAGGCTAAAGCGTTATCCTTTTGCCAGCTCCAAGTGCTGTAAGCCGACGAGGTGTTGCTTACAACAAAGTGGCCGTCCCAATTCTTGGCAAAGTTGGCAGGACTGGCATAGGTGTCCTTGTCGGTGAGGTCCTTGTAGAATATTGACACATAGTTGCGCCCTGAGGTGGGCAGCGACTGCAGGGCAATGAAGGTTTTCACGCCATCGGCCTTGCGCACTACTGGCACTACCTGCACCTCGCCGTTGCAGCCATTGTTGGCTATCAAGCCTTTATTGGCAGAACTTGACAATGCCTTTTCGCCCCAGCTGCCGCTTATGCCATCGTTGCCGCTGAAGGTATATATGTTGTAATAGCGGCCATTTACATCGCGGCTTGAGAGCAATACGCTGCCATCGGGCAGCTCCTCGGCCTTGGGCTCATCGGCTGTGTTGACAATGGGGGCGTGCTTGAGGCCACCAAGGAAGTCCCAGCTCTCGCCAAAGTCGTCGGAGTAGAGCACCCAGTTCTTCTTGTTACCACCATTCTCCTGTGTTGAACCTACGCAGTAAAGACGGTAATACTTGTCTTTCTTAATATAGCGGCTCTGGTGTATCTTGCCCGAACCTACAAAGAAACCGTTGACGGGGGTACCTGCCGCGGCCAATGGCTCGTAAATGTATTTCATATCGATGTATTCTGGTCCTGTCCACGTTTGGCCATTGTCGTCAGAATACCAACGTGCCCAACCAAGGTGCTTTTCGTCCTTGCTAAAGAAGCCGGGGAAACCTGAGCACGATACTATCATCATACGCGAACTTTCACGGTCGCCTACAATGCAGGGGTCGCCATAAGCGGCCTTGTCATGTCGCCATGTGGTCGTTTGGCCATCGCCCTTAAAATTCTCGGGCATCATTATCTCGCCCCAGCTCTGGCCATTGTCCTTTGATATGCGCAGGTGCAAGTCTACTCGTCCGCTGCCTATGTCGGCCTTGCTGTAACGGTAGTCGGCCACTGCCACGAGGTCGCCATTGGCGGCTGTGCCGATGGCGGGAATGCGGTAGGGCACCGGACCGCTGTTGTCGAACACGGTGTAACCTGGCAGTTCGGTGTTGGCAGTCGAGTCGGTTTCCCACGTTACTACGAAGTTTGACACATTGATGGCATGATTGGCATCGTTCATGGCAAAGGCTACCACCGATTTGTCATAAAGGCCCGTGGCCTTGATGTGTTGCACAGCACTGCTGCTGGTGAGTTTTTTGCCGTCGGGGCCCGTCACGCCACAGGGCTTGGCAGGATCTGCTGCGGTGAAGTCGAAACTGTAGCCGGTTATTACCCAGCCACTTTGGGCGGTGAGGGTGTATTTGCTGTCTGCTTGGTTGCCACGCCAGCACTGCATGATGCTGTCGGTGCAGTCAGCCACGCTGATGTTGTTTACCCCGCAATCGAGCTTGATTTGCGGCGATTTCTGTGTACTTGTCCAAGCTGAGCAGAAACCACTCGTACGATTTAATGTACCTGTTGAGGTGTTGATGGCCAGTTTGCCCGAGGCAAAGGCTGGCTTTACCTTGCCATAAGTTACCTTGAGGTTGGTCAGAGCTATGGCATTTTTTCCGCCACTGAGTTTGAAAGCTACTACGGTGTCGGCACTCAGTCCTTTTACCTCGACGTGTTGCCCTTCGGCTGTACTTTGTACGGCGGTGCCGCCAATGGGTGTTACCGTAACGGCACTGCTGCCTGAGGCTATGGCAAAGTCGAAACTGACGCCTGTTATGACGTAGCCTTTCTCTACAACCAGGGCATACTCGCTGTCAACACTACCACGATGGGCCACAATGGTTGTTGCATTGCTGCCAGCCACATCCATGTTGTTTTGAGCCTTTTGGTTGCTGGAACAGATGAGGCGGACAACTGGCACGTTTGACCAGCCTTTGGTGCTTTGCCAGGTTGAGGCGTATAATTTATTGCCATTGAACGCTGTAAAATGCCCTGTGGACATGTTGATGTTCATCTCGCCAGTATACTCGTAGTCGGCAGCAACTGCCTCGGTCTGGCCTGCAGGGGCTGGGATCGGGGCACTGCTATGGGCTGAAGCATAAAGGCCGGAGCTGCATAGTAGTGCTGTGATTAGTAATTTTCTTTTCATGTAGTTGTAGTGTTTGTTAAGTTATTATATGTTTTTCGGTTGCAAAGTTACGCAACTTGCTCTTTTTATAACACATTTGTGAATATGTTGTATAACACATGATTACACGTAGTAAGTTGCTTGCGCACTATGGTAATGTTGTCTGGTTAAACGTAAAAATGCGAATGGACGCAAGCAACCAACGCAAGCACACAATGCAAGCACTAAACGCAAGCACACAACTCAAGCAATAACGCAAGCACTAATGCTACCTCCCAACGCAAGCACTAAACGCAAGCACACAACTCAAGCACTAACGCAAGCACTAATGGGGGCGACGCGTCTCGCGTTGGGAAAAGATGCAGCTATTATTTAGTTGAATTCATATTTTCCTCTTTTCTCTACCCCGACGCGAGACGCGTCGCCCCCATTAGAGGTTGAGTTGCGTGGTAGCGTTGGGCACTTGAGTACGTTCGCATATTGCGTTTTACCAGACTGCTATATATAAAAGTTGACAGGCTGGCAAGCAAGCGTGCTTGTCAACCTGTCAACTAAATTACTTGTTAACTTGTGAACCCGTTAACCTGTTAACTGTGTATGTGTGTTATGCGGCAGCCCCGAATGTTATCTGCGGCCGAAGAAATAGGCGCGGCGCGGCTGTGGTGCCGGCTCGGCGGGCTTGGCATTGAGCTCGGGGTAAGCTATGCGGGTGTGGTAGATGGTTTTAAGGCTCTCGGCCAACACACGCTTGGCATCGGCTATGTCGCGGAAGGTGATGGGGCACTCGCGGAAATAGCCTGCCTGCACCTGGCCGTCGATGATGCGGTTGACCAACTCTTTGATGCTTTCCTCGGTAAACTCTTTAAGCGAACGCGACGAGGCTTCTACCGCATCGCACATCATGAGTATGGCTTGCTCACGCGTAAAGGGGTTGGGACCGGGATAGGTAAAGAGCTTGGCGTCGGGCTCCTCGCCCTGGTGCTTGTTCTTCCACTGAATGTAGAAGTACTTTACCTGTGAACGGCCGTGATGGGTGCTTATGAAGTCGCGTATCACCTTGGGCAGGTGGTACTTGTCGGCCAGTTTGAGGCCCTCGGTCACGTGGCTGATGATGATTTGTGCCGAACGCTCCTCGGTTAGCTCGTCGTGGGGGTTGACGCCTGTCTGGTTCTCGGTAAAGAAGGCGGGGTTGAGCATCTTGCCTATGTCGTGATACAGGGCACCGGTACGCACGAGCTGGGGCTTTGCACCTATTTTGTCGGCTACCTCGGCTGCCAGATTGGCCACTTGCAACGAGTGTACAAAGGTGCCTTGTGCCACCTTGGACATACGGCGCAACACACTGTTGTTGGTGTTGGACAGCTCGACGAGTGTGACGCTCGAGGTGAAGCCGAACAGCTTTTCAATCATGTAAAGCAGCGGATAGGCAAAGAGCAGCAGCACGCCGTTAACGGCATTGTACACGTACATTGAGCGGTCGAGGTGTGAGAACTCGATGCCTTGCGACAGGTCGTAGCCTAACATGATGGCGCTGCTCGTGACAAACACTGCAAGGGCCACACGCAGCAGCTGCGAGCGCTCGGTGAGGTCGCGCAGGGCGTAGATGGCGGTCATGCCCGACATGAATTGCACTATTACGAACTCGTAGTTGGAGTGGAGGGCTAACGATGAGAGTATGACGGAGCATACCATGGTCATGAAGGCTGTGCGCGAGTCCATGAATATGCGCACAAATATGGGCACCATGGCATACGGCACCATGTAGACGTTGAGGAACTTTTGGTCGACCATTGCATAGGTGATGAGGGGGAATATGGCAATGAGCGACGACAACAGCAGTATGCTGTGCGGCGAACGCAGATATTCGCGGCGGAACAGGCGCAGGTAGAACACAAAGGCTACTATGACGCAGAGCACAAACATTACTTGGCCTGTCACTACTTGCCACATGCCCTTTGAGGGGTCGTTGCGGCGCACGGTTTCGCGTTCGAATGATTGCAGAATTTTGTACTGTTCGGCCGATATTATCTCACCACGGTCGATGATGCGCTGTCCGCTCTGTACCATGCCCGAGGCTGGCGACACGGCGGCAAGCAGGTCTTCAAGCACGGCACTGGTCTTGGCACTGTCGATGCTGAGGTTGGGCGACAGATATTCGTTGATGTTGCAACGGGCTAATAGCTCGCGCGGAAAGTTTATGGTGTCGGCATACACTATATACTCGTAGGCCGAACGGGTGGAGTAGAGTTCGGTAATGGGCCGCGTCACGGCCTCGGTTCCCTCAACCACCCGCACACCGGGGGTGCGCTCCTTGGCCATTTGCGACAGGTCGGCCGATGGCACTATGCCGGCGTCGTAGACACCACGCAGCATTTTGTCGACATGGTTGAGGCAGCGGGCAGGCACATCGCCAAAGCGGCCTGCGCGCCATGCTGTTTCGAAGGCGGTTATCTGACGTTGCGCTATCTGTACGTCTTCGGTGTAGAAGGGCTGAAACTGTGATAGCGCGCTGTCGCGTTCGGCTTTTACCTCGTCGGGTGTCTTGTACACGGGAAAGTCGAAGGTGGCTATCAGTGAGTTGTAGCGCCAGGGGCGCCCTTGCTCATACTCGTAGCCGAACTTGGTTTCGCGTGGCAAGAAGTATACCAACAACAGCACCACCACAATGACGGTGCCTATCAGCGTGAATGCGCCTTTTAGCTTTGACTTGGCTATGTTGCTATTATTTGGCATGGGGTTATGAGGGGGATAAGGTTATGAGTTTTGAGGTTATAAGGTTATAAAGTAACCTTTGTTTGTTAGGCAAGCAAGGGGGGAGGGGAATATAAGGTTATGGAAATATGAGGTTATAGAAGTTTCGGATTTGGCCAAGGCGGGCTGAATCATCGTGCAAGGCGAATGCAATCAAGCTTGCTTGAATTGCTGA
>ERZ1026866.434-NODE-434-length-25241-cov-54.910188_pt1 | contig 25241 bp, 25 predicted proteins | sample MGYA00380163_ERZ1026866 | MGnify/ENA primary metagenome ERZ1026866 (study PRJEB33269, sample SAMEA4719799) | human gut metagenome | biome: human-associated habitat; feature: organic feature; material: feces | place: Cameroon | collected 2013-10 ...
ATGATATTATCGAACATATTGCTGCGATGGATGCTGACGTGATCACCATCGAGTGCTCCCGTTCACAGATGGAACTGCTGAATGTCTTTGCCGATTTCCACTATCCTAACGAGATTGGTCCGGGCGTCTACGACATCCATTCAGCCCGAGTACCAGAGACTCAGGAGATGGTAGATTTGCTGAAAAAAGCGGAAAGATTCATCGACAAGAGCAAGCTCTGGGTGAATCCGGATTGCGGTTTGAAGACCCGTGGCTGGGCAGAAACCAAGGCCTCGCTCATTAGAATGGTAGAGGCTGCTAAGGAATTGAGAAACGAATAACAAAGTTTGCAAAAGTATTGAGAATACGAATAACAATTTGCATAGTTTTTATCAACGGAATCCCGGGGCATTTCTCTATGTCTCGGGATTTTTTGTGATCCAACAACTCAAAGCCTTGAAATATTTTATCACCAATCTTTTGCCCATCCAAAGAAAAGCAGTATCTTTGCAGATATGAAACAGGAAATCATAGATAAAATCAACCGATTGGCAAGCCAGGACGAGCCTTTTCTCTTTGTCATCAACTATCAGGGCGACAAGGCGTTCATCCGCCAGCTATCAGATATAAATCCCGAAGAATGCCTCTTCGATTTCGAAGGAAGAGGGAATTCTTCTGATGAGATGAAAAATAATTCGGAAAAGATTGCGGAGATTTCTTGGCAGATAGCCCCACCCCTTTATGAGGATTACGAGCGAAGTTTCGACATCGTGAAGAACAACATCATGGCGGGCAACAGCTATCTCACGAATCTCACCTGCAAGGTTCCCGTAAGCTGCAATCTCCCTTTAGAGGATATTTTCAACCAGGCAAAAGGAAAGTATAAACTGCTGCTCAGAAGAAAGAGAAATCAAGCAGAAGATAAAGCTCAGCAGAAAGAAGAAGAATCGCAGAATAAAGCTGATAAGATGGAAGAAGAATTTCAGAACAAAACTTATCCGAAAGAAGAGAACATCGAAGAGATTTCAAATCCTTTCGTCTGCTTTTCGCCCGAAACCTTCGTCAGAATCAAGAACGGAAGAATCTACTCCTATCCGATGAAGGGAACCCTGGATGCATCCCTCCCCGATGCTGAAAAACAACTGATGGAAGACCGGAAAGAGGCGGCAGAACACGCCACCATCGTAGATTTAATCAGGAACGACCTGAGCCGGGTGGCAGAGAACGTAGGAGTAGATAAATATCGTTATATCGACGTGTTGCACACCAACAAGGGCGACATCCTGCAAACCAGTTCAGAAATCAGCGGTCGCCTGCCCGAAGATTACCGGCAGCATCTGGGCGAAATCCTCGATGCCCAGCTCCCAGCCGGTTCCATCACGGGTGCCCCGAAGGATAAAACCATGCAGATTATCCAAGAGGCAGAAGGCTACGACCGCGGCTTCTACACGGGCATCATGGGAATCTACGACCAGGGCGAACTCAATTCCGCCGTCATGATTCGATTCGTCGAAGAAGAAGCTTCGCCTTCCAAGACAGAAAAAGGAAAGAATCCTGAAGTAAGCCGAGAATTGTATTTCAAGGCAGGTGGCGGTATCACCTCGAAGAGCGATTGCCGGAAGGAATACGAAGAAGTGATTCAGAAAATCTATCTTCCGATTCAAGAAAATCCATCTTCCGAATATTAGGAAATCGATTACACAAAAAATTATGAGAATTATGAAACAGCAATTTGTAGAAACAATAAAAATCAAGAACGGCAAGGCCCTGGCCCTGCCCTATCATCAGGCAAGAATGGAGAGAACCATCCGCAGGTTCTTCCCATCCATTGCATCAGAAGAAATTAATCTTTCATCCCTCATTTCTCCCAAAGAAGAAATGAACCTTTACAAGGCACGAGTAGTTTATGGCGCCCAGGGCGTGGAAGCCATCGAGTATGCCCCCTACAAGATGAAGGAGATTCATTCCCTCAAGGTGGTAGAGGATGATTCCATCGACTACACCTACAAGAGCACAGACCGAAGTGCGCTCAACGCCCTGGTAGCCCAGAAGGGCGATTGCGATGAAATTATCATCGTAAAAAACGGCCTCATAACAGACACCTCCTTCACCAACCTCGCCCTTTTCGACGGCAAGAAATGGCTCACCCCCAAGCATCCTCTGCTCCAAGGAACCAAGCGTGCCCAGCTTCTGGAAGCCGGCATCATCGAGGAAGCCGACCTCACACCAGAAGACCTCAAGAAGGCAGAAAAAGTGAGCCTCTTCAACGCCATGATAGATTTCGGAGAGCGGGAAGTGGAAATCCTGAGAATCCTATAGCTCTATCACTTCCAAATCATCCGGAACGAAGATTCTACCCTTGAAGTTCTCAGTAGCTTCACGGGTATAATTTTCTTTACGCGTAGCCAGCGTCTTCTCCTCCGTATGATAGAGGATGAGATTCTTCACGCCCAGTTCTGCAGCCAATTTTCCGGCATCAAGCGCCGTGCTGTGGCATTTCTCGTAAGGCTTAAACGTATCCCGGTCGGCATAGAGGCAGAACGCCTCGCACATCATCCAGTCAGCCCCCTCTATGTATCGGCGGTTCTGCTCATTATAAGGCTCATCGCCCAGACACGCCAAGATCAAAGGTTTAGCATGATTATCTTCTGAAGCATTATCGGATGCAGCTTTATATTCTGAAGCTTTATATTCTGAAGCCCCAGGCAACTCTGCACGGAACCCGAACTGCTTCTCCTTAGTAGATTGAATATCAAAGCATTCCAGCTTCATATCCCCCACCTCAAAGCAATCCCCATCTTCCAGCTGATGGAACACCACCCTTTCAGCCACCTTCGCCAGTTGCTTCTTGGCAAGAATCATGTCGATGATGGTCTTGATCACCTTCATCACCTTATCGTTTCCATACACGTGGAGCAATCCCTCGTAACCCTTGCATTGAGCCACCATACGGATTACCCAGATCACGCCCAGCACGTGGTCGGTATGCGCATGGGTAACGAAGAGATGATGAATATCAGAAATCTGAACATTCACCTTCTTCAGCTGCGAGAGAATTCCATTTCCTCCGCCCGCATCCACCAGCATCAGGGTACTGGAAGTCTGGAGCACAAAACAGGTATTATAAATCTGGGAAACCGTAGCATTTCCCGTTCCGAGCATCGTAATTTGATTCATCTTTTCGCTATTTTCGTTATTCGTTATTATACTTATGATACTTTATATTCACGTCCGCAAAACTACTCATTTTTTGATAAACCACCAAGAAAATGCCTCAAAAACTTTGCTTATTCCAAATAATAATCTTAACTTTGCGGCATCAAACAAAAAATGGTTTCGATTATGGCAAAAACAGAAAGAACATATAATCCGGATGCAGTTCTCTTTGGCAATACAAACAAGGGGATGAACTATTCGTTCACCCCCACTCTCAATTCATTGTTCTATCTTCCATTTGCCTTCCCCATACCATTTAACCACTTCACTTGCGGTATAAGGCTCAAAATCCCAGTCGCGGGAATGCATGAACAGGTTCGTCTTGGGGTCCCAATACCAATAATGGGTGGAACCTAGGCCATTGCCCAGATAGAGTCTGCATTCTTTCTCCTTATTAGGATGTTCCTTCAGATAGGCAAGCAGCTCAACAGTTGAAATCCATTTCTTTTCCATAAATTTCATTATTAAAATTCAACAATATAATTATTAAAATATCAAACACGTTGCAAAGATAGGAGATCCTATCGAAATGAACAAATCAATTAGATCTTCTTAGATCGATTCCCAAGAGTTTTAGATCTTCTTAGATCCTATTTAAAAATAAGATTACAAAACAACTTATAAACAAGACATTTATGATGACAGATAAAAATATTTTCAAACTAGATGGGAAAAGCCAGGAACAGGTAAAGAAGGCCTTCCTGGAATTCCTGAAAATAGACCATATCAAGCCCGGAGGCTATGCCAGCGTCGGCTCAAACAAGGTTATCTGCGAGGTGGCGAAAGAGGCCTGCGGGGTAAACTCGGTATTGGATATCAAGAATGTGGCAGATGCCACAGAAGTGAGCAGACTCTTAACCGCTAAGATAGACGAAGAAGAAGATTACGGCAAGAGGCACCAATTGGGAAGCCTGAGATGCCACGTTAGAAAATACATCGATTTTCTTGACTACTGCGAACGTCTGAAAGGCAAGCCAGTTTACGAATTTGAGAAGGATCCCGACAAGCCATTCATCAACGCAGGTCAATTCAAGAAGATAGTTTCCCTGCTGAAGGTAAAGAAGAACATCATCCTTGAAGGAGCCCCCGGCGTTGGCAAGACCTTCTTGGCAAGAAAGATAGCCTATCAGCTGATGGGAAAAATAAAGGATGAGAACATCGAAATGGTGCAGTTTCATCAATCCTACAGTTATGAGGATTTCGTGCAGGGCATCCGTCTTTCAGAGGAGGGTACTTTTGTACAAAGGAATGGCATTTTCTTTGACTTCTGCAGTAAGGCAAGACGTTCACCCGACCAGCAGTTTGTCTTCATCATCGACGAGATAAACCGAGGAAACATCAGCAAGATTCTCGGCGAACTGATGATGCTGATAGAGGCCGACAAGCGCAAGAAGCAGTATGCCATCAAGCTGACCTACAGCAACGAGGATGATGAACGCTTCTTTGTGCCCGAAAACGTTTATCAGATAGGCTGCATGAATACCGCCGACCGCTCGCTTGCCATCGTGGATTACGCCCTGCGCCGCCGATTCCGTTTCTGCCCCATCAAGCCGGAATTCAACGAGGCTTTCATCAGTTTTCTGGAAGGAAAAGGCATCAGCCAGAAGAATGCGGAACAGGTGGTGAGCAAGGTGAAAGCTGCCAACGAGGTGATTTCCAGTATTGACAGAGGGTTGGAAATCGGGCACAGTTATTTCTGCCAGACAGATGGCTGTGAAGATTTTTCAACCTGGTGGAGTGACATCTGCGAGTATGAGCTGTTTCCATATCTTCGTGAAATCTGCTTCGATGATGGGGATAAATATGAGTTAATCTGCAACAAACTGAAGTTCTGAGATGCAACAGAAAATTCCTATTGAGAATCTGTATTATCTGCTCTGTTATGCCTGGGGCGTAAGCGACCAGCTTGACAAGGTGAAGGTGGATGGCGAGAAATGCCATTCGCTGGAGAACCTATTGTCGATGGTTTTGCTCAATGTTTGCGACAGGTTATTGCGCCAAGGTCTAGTAAGAGAGTATCGATACGAGGAACAAGAGGTGGAGGGCATTCGCGGCAAGCTGAATCTTGCTGAGACCTTGAAGAGCGGTAAGTATCTGTATGGCCAAACTATCTGTCAGGTAGATGAGCTGACGCAGGATGTGGTCATCAACCGGGTTATCTTTTCTACCTTGAAGAGGCTGATGAGGATTGAGGGGATTGATGAGAATATCAGAGTGAGGTTGCGAAAGACTTTGGCAAGATTTCCTCATATTGCGGAGATTCGTGTTACTGAGGGGTTGCTGGGGCGGCTTCTGAGGCATCTTCCGGGGCGGTTTCAGGGTCATCGGCAAAACGGAGTTTATTCGTTGGCGCTGAATGTTTGCAAGCTGATCTGGGAATCTACGCTTCCTATCAAGGGAAAGGATGGACGACTGGAGTTTGTGGATTTCACGGAGGATGAATTCCGGATGAACTGCATCTTTGAGCGATTTCTCATGAATTTCTGCAAGCTAAATTGCAGGGAGGAGTTTCCAGAGGTGCACAGGGAATACATTGATTTCCAGCTTTCTCCTTTCGGGATGATGTTTAAGGAGGCTGGCGAGGCTCTGCCGATGATGGAGACCGACGTGACACTCTTCAATCCGGCAACGCAGGAGAAGCTCATTCTTGATGCCAAGTTTTATAGGGAAGCGCTGGTTTCGAAATATGGAGGAAAGGAGAAGCTGCGCAGGGAGCACCTCTCTCAGATTCTTTCTTATGTAATGAACCAGGAGGACCGGAGCAAGCCGCATACGCTGAATGCCTGCGGAGCTTTGGTTTACCCTACCGTGGATGAGGATTTCGACTTTTCTTATAGGTATAAGGAAACGGGGCATCGCATCTATGTGAGGACGGTGAACCTGGGGCAGCCGTGGCGGAAAATTGAGGAACGGGTGAAGGAGATAGTGAAAGGGGGATGGGGATAAAAGGCAAGCGAGGATGGACAGGCGAGGATGGACAAGCGAGGATGGACAAGCGATGGAATCGCTTGGAACGGAGGTGAGAGGGGGAGCTTTAATTATTAACTATTTTATTAGTAATATTATGGATAGAGATGAAGCTATAGCTAGAGGATTGGAAATACACGAAACCAAACACTCTATGAAACGCAGAAGCTCCTGGCATGATTACCATGGGAAGGGTACTTATATGCTGACTCTTGTAGTGGAGGGACGCATACCTCTGCTGGGGAAACTGGTGGGACGGGTGAATGCTCGACCTGGGGATGGTGATGGGCCTAAAGTGATGCTTTCGGAACTGGGGGCTGCTATCGTGAAGGAGGAAATTCCTAAAATTCATAAATATTACCCACAAGTGGAGGTTTGGAAGGTTTGCATCATGCCGGATCATGTGCACTTGATTGTGAGGGTGAAGGAGGACTTGAGAGGAGGACAAGCGATGGAATCGCTTGGAACGGAGGCGAGAGGGGGACATGACTCGGCTCAGACAAGGGAGAATGGCTCTGCCTTGACAAGGGAGAAGGAGGCTGCTTTGAGGATGGAGAAGACCCCTGCTTTGACGATGGAGGAGGCTGCTTGGAGGATGGAGAAGGGAGCCGCCACGATGGGGATGACGGTGAATAGAGGAAAAGAGATGGATTCGCTGGGAATGGTGGTGAAAGGATTCAAACTGGGATGCAACAGGGCTTACAGGAGAATTTACGGGATGAAAAAGATGACTGGAAAGGGGCTCTTTGAACCGGGGTATAATGATAAGATTCTGCTGCATGAAGGACAACTGAAGGGATGGATGAAGTACTTGGATGACAACCCGAGAAGACTGATGGTGAAGAGACTGAATCCCGAGCTTTTTACTGTGATGCAGGACAAGATGGTGGCGGGACGCAGATGCCAAATGGTGGGCAATTGCTTCTTGCTCGATATTCCTGATAAGGTGGCGGTGATTGTGCATCGCAGGTATTCTGAGGAGGATTTGTGCCGCCTGCGCAAGGAATGGCTGGCTTGCGGAGAACGTGGAGGCGTGCTGGTGAGCGCTGCTATTTCTATCAAGGAGAAGGAGGTTTTGCGCGAGGCTATGAACCGGGGATACCGTATCGTGCTTTTGAGGGAGAATGGTTTTCCGAAGTTGTATAAGCCTTGTGGGGAAAGCTTTGATGCGTGCTCAGAGGGGCTGCTGCTGCAGATTAGCCCCTGGGAGTATCATATGGAAAAGAAAACTATTACCAGGGAGGAATGCCTGGAACTGAACGAGATGGCGGAAAAGATTGCTGAATGGGAATAGGGATTCTTTTGGGGGGCTGAGGCGTATTGGGGAGGAATGAGAGGAGACAAGAAAGGAGACAAGCGATGGAATCGCTTGGAACGGGGGCGAGAAGGGGATGTTTGGCGCTTTTCTTTATTTAGAATTATAGAATTCTTGTTTTTTTTAGGATTTGTGTTAAAAATGTTACATTTTGTTGCTGAAAGGAAAATATTTTGTACCTTTGTACTTCGGACGGCCGTAATAACTTATTTCAGCTTTCCGAAAATAAAAAAAAGTAATCTATGAACGGGTTAATAAAAATAGCAGGAGTACAATATGCTGTGAATCCTAGTCACGAAAAAGGTGCAGATATAACTTCGCAAGAACAACAAAAAACTATTGAATTCCTGACCATGCTGGACAGGAAGCGCCCCTCTATAACAATAAAACCTGAACCCACTAACAAAACTGATGAAGAAGCTTTTGTTGCTCGCTTTATGAGCTATAAGATTGGGTATGTGCGCAATCTAGACAAGTATAAGGAGTTGGCTCTGGCTTCATTGAAAGCCAGCGGACGGGGGTATTTCCGCGCTCGCATCGCAAAGGTTTTTATTGACAAAAATGGCTATTTTCTTGTTACCCCAGAAATTGAGCCAACACAAATTGTGCCCATCGTACATAAAGATTATTGGAAACAATGGGAGTCGGACTTACCTTTATATCCCATGACTGAGGAATTTTTATGTATAGAAGATTCAGTGATGATGATGAAAGATATTCTGGGAAAAGAGGAATTAACTTCTGACGACGAAGAGGAGCTTCTGGAATACACGAAGGCTTTAGTAACAACGGGTAAACACGCTCTTTGGCACGAAGCGAAGGAAGGAATGGAGAGTATCATAATTACCATGGAAACGAAAGAGGGCGATAAAATGCGATACATGGTGAATGAAATTGAGCATCTACTGACCGGAATGTGTAATGAATGGCGCCAAAAGAAGCTTCGCGAAAAATGGCTACCACGTATTCTATCTGCACAGGAAGCGGATAGAGCATGGCATGACTGGTTGCTATTAAAGGGTGCGACCTGTCATGAGCTGGAGAATTTGCAAATGATGTCTTGGTTGGAAGAATTAGAGACAGAGCTCTCTAATATTTCAGCGTTGGCTCACTACTCCAATGATGATGAAGCAGCAATGCTCATACGCGCTCATTACACACGCATTCCATTGGATAAGTTTCGCCAATTGCTTACCGCTTTCGTCATTAGAGACCATCTGCGTAAGCGTTTGGGGCTGCCAACAAACGACTTTCCCCCTACCCCTTCTCTATCAAGCCAGATGGAAAACTACCTTATTGATACAATCATTAAGTACAGCCAAACTCTATCCAAGCGTGAAGATGTTGAGGTTTTGCAAAGATTCATCTACCACGAGATTTCATATTTACCCCCTGAATATAAACATCAGGTGGACAATCTGACTGAGCGTTTCCTTTCTGAAGAGGCAAGACAAGGCCTTCAGATTAAGGCCATTCACGAACAGACGGAGGCTTTAAAAGAGGTGGCGATGAAGCCTACGATTAAGGCAGAGCACTATCATGCAGGAAGTTCTACATTTGATGATCATAGCAAGCATTTGCATTTTGATCATCAAGTAACAGGGGGTTCGCCCCTGATACCGACAGAAATCTAGGCTTACAGAATTATTACAATTACAAGGAGAAATATTAAATGAAGAAATATGAGTAATCATTATTATGCAAATGATGCGGTAATTAATGACCAGCACAAAGAGCTGAATATCCATGGCAATCTGACTACGCAGCAGGTGTTGATGATTGCAAAGGATTTTTTTGCTGAAGAAACTATGGTGACGGAGGAGAATGATGAGGCAGAGGTGTATGAAAACAGCGCTGAAGTTGATGAAGATGCTAAGGCTGCTGAGACTACAGAACCTGCTAAAACTACTGAAACCATTGAAGCTGTAGGAGAAGCACCGAAGAAAGAAATCTTCCGCTTCGTGCACCCTGCACTGGAAGAAGAGGAAGAGTGGAGGGTGCATCGAGAAGTGGAACGACTGGTGAAACGATTTGACGTGCAGGAAATCTGCATGCGGCTGAACCAACTGAAAAAGGAGGGAAAGGTGCTCCTGCCTCAAAACACGAAAAATGCTCACGAGGAATTGAAACGAATGGGAATGCCCGCAGAAAAGGCTGGTTTCGAATACAAGACTTTCTGCAAATATTATAATAAAGATTAGAAGATGACGGCGACTGGTGCTTTCTTTATAACGACCGATACTTGATTTTCGTTCAGGTATCGGTCGTTTTTTTGTACCCCTATGCCAAGAATGCGATAATACGTAGAGAGAATATCAGAGAAAAACAGAGAACTTTAGAGAACTTTGGAGAATTTTAGAGAACTTTGGAGATGGGGCTTTTGAAAAGCATTTGTGCCAGGCTTTTTCTTCCTACTTTTGCATCCGTCGGAGATACAAGGCAAAAGCCGGAATGGTTCTGGCTTATCTTGAATCATCTCCGTATTCTTTATTGTTATGAACGCAAAATTGATGCGCGTGGTGCAGCAGGGCGAGGCCTTCGCTGTGCAGAGTCAGAAGAGTGAGAACGGACAACTCATGAAATGCAACATCGTGCTGCAGGAAATGGGCGGAAAGTTTGAGAACCAATACGTGGCTACTATGCTCGGAAACATGGCTATGTTCAAACTGGCACCGGGCGATGTGGTGGCAGTAACGCTCAGATTTTCTACACGTGAATATAATGGACAGGTGTTCCAGGATATTCTCCTCACTGATATGTATAAATTGAATTGATTCACTGTCTGCTTTAATTGGTTTAATTGATTTTCAACCAGTTTTATCAGTTTTATTAGTTTTTAATTATTAACCGAGTGGAGTGAGTGAAGGAATCTCCGGAGGTAAGGTAGCGCTACGTTTCTCGCTTTCTTTGCTCTTAAATTCACTAAGGTTATGAATAAGAATTTTAAAGAAATCCATCAGTTGATGACCAGCCAGCACACTCAGAAGAGCGGTATGGCTTATTACGATGATACTAATTACTTCCTGTTTGCTCCCGATGAGCCTGTAGTGGGAAGCATGCCTCGCTTCCACCGTCTCGGCATCGCACAGCAGTTGAACGACGGCTCCTTCGAATTCGTTCCGAAGCCGCAGCTCAAGACGCAGTCGCTGCTGATCAAGAAGCTGGCGCACGGTCGTGTGTCGAAGACCAAGGATGGTGCCATCCAGCTCACCCTGAAGGTTTACTGCGATGAGGGTGTGAATATCGGTGATGCCATCGCCACTGAGGCAATTATGGCTAAAGATGCCATCGTGGAGTATCAGTTGAAGAGATAAACCAAAGGATCTAGGGCTTTTTAGAGGAAGAGGATTAGTATCTGTTCCAGATGTTCCAGTTGTTCCAATTGTTCCAAAAAGGAAAAATAGGACAATATTCCTTTCTTATATCTATATAACTATTTAATATATAGATAGTTATATAGACAAAGAAAAGAATTGGAACCCTCAAAAAAATAATTGGAACAACTGGAACTGGAACGTTCCACCCTGCTCCACTTTCCTCTAAAAAGCTCATAATCAATAAATTAATATAAAATGAAAGCTATCAAATTGAAGTACGATATTTCAAAAACTACCGCTCCGAAGATGCCAAAACTGGGAAAAGGTACCGAATGTGTGCAACTTTTGCTCTCTCAGGTATCAAAAGACATGCACGAACCCCTGGTTCCTATGTTTTTCCCCATTCTTGGAGCACAGGTCAGTGAGACCGAATTCCAATATCCCGACCTCAGTTGGAAGGAGTTATGTGGTATGATGGGCAATCTCGTTGCCGATTCGGGCTGTAACAAGGGTCAACTGTCCAACATCGTGGAAGCCATCTGTCACAACTTGCGAGAGCACGACAACACGGAACTGGAGAAGCTCGTGGAATGGCAAAAACAGATAAAGACGAAGTCGGCCAACAAGGAGAAGCCAGCTCGCCCCGATGTGAGTTTCTGGTTTCCTCCTGCCGATGTAACGAATGCCGCCTTCATCCAGAATGCCATGGCGTGTGAGAAGCTTGGCGAGAGAACGCAATACCTTAACCTGCCCGAGGTGGAGATGGCTGACCGGATGTGCGGCGGGCACAAGCAGATTTCACAGATGCTGCGCAACATCTACGACCGCCAGCGCTCGGGAACATTAAGAGCTACAGCCGATGGTGTGACTGGCAATCCAGTGCTTCGTGCCAACCTCACCATCTCTTCCACTCCGTATGCCGCCCGAAAATTCTATAAGAACGAACTCTTCAATGGTACGTTCGGGCGAATGGTGTTCTCGTATAAGGCTCGAATGGGGCGTGATGGTAGAATCCCGAGACAGGGAAAATATGATGAGGGGTTCTATAAGAAGCTCGACGAATATCTGGTGAAGCTCAGCATCTGCAAGGGCAGATTCATCATCAAGCCACTCAATAAACTGGCTGACCAGCTGGCTGCAGACATGGCTTCGCTTGCCGACCTGACGGATGATGATATGCTCTGGGACATCTCGAAACGCTCTATCGTGTCGGCATGGAAGGCGGGGTGTCTGCTTTGGGTGCTTAACAACCAGACTTGGACGAAGGCGATGGGTGAACTGGTGGAGTGGATGGTTTATCACGACCTATGGAGCAAGATACAGATTTTTGCGGATTTGCTGAATCAGGAGGCAGACTCTGTAAGCGAGGTACAGCGCAGAGGTCCGAAGAACCTGCTTGATGACCTGCCTAATCCTTTCAATGAGTCGCAGCTGGAGGCTCTCCGCATTTCTCTGGGCAAGACGAAAGAGGGCACGAATGCGCAGATAAGGAAGTGGGTATTCCGCCATTTCATCACCTACAGCAACCAGACGGGGCTCTACACGAAGACGCAGGAGTATCTTACGGGGGCGCCGGGTGAAAAGGTGAAGGGCTGCACTAGCGTTGACTGCGGGAAAGGGACGAGCGATGGAATCGCTCGGAACGGTGGCAAGAGAGGCGACTTGAAAATGACTGAAGGTGATAGTGATAACGGATTGGCTTCGGATAAGAAGAGAATATAAGGGAACTGCCAAAATGGAAAAATATGAGATTCAGAAGCTGCGCGACCTTCCGATAGAGAAGGTCGCGAAAGAGATGGGGATGAAGGTGGAGCACCACAAGGCGCTCTGCCCCTTTCATGACGACCACCACGCCAGCCTCTCGTTCAATACGAGGAGGAACAGCTGCAGATGCTATGTTTGCATGGGGGATTCCGTGGGCACCATCGACCTGGTGATGAAATACCTGGGGAAGGATTTCCTCTCGGCTTGCCGATGGCTCGCAGAGGAACATCAGGTTCAACTGGAGGAGGATAGGAAGAGAGAAGCTTCTTCCTCATCTTCTTCCCCCGGAGACTCTTCATCCGGTGGTTCTTCCCCGAAAGATAATTCGGGTGGTTCTTCTTCGGAAAAATCCTCCTCCTTTGATGCGAGCAGGTATGCGAGATTCTTCGAGCATCCCTGGCTCAACCTGGCGGCCAGAAGGTTTCTCTTCGAGGAAAGGAAGATTGATGAGAGAGTGGCTGCATGGTGCAGATTGACTTCCTGGACGGATAAGAAGGGCGTGAACTGGCTGCAGATTCCATACTTCGACATGGAGGGGAAGCTGATCGGGATTCAAAACAGGAACCTGGATTACAAGAAAGGGGAATCAACTCCCCGATTCCGCTTTCCCTATGGTGCAAAATGCTCCATCTACAATCTGCCTATCGTGAGGGGGATGGCGCCGGGCGAACAGCTCTTCATCACCGAAGGATGCAGCGACTGCTGGGCTATGCTCTCTGCCGGACACAAGGCGATTGCCATTCCTTCTGCCACGATGCTGAAACCCGACGACAAGAAATGGCTGGCGGAAATCGGCTCGCAGCTCAAGATAGAATGGCACATGTTTCCCGACAAGGATGCGCCGGGCGAAAGCCTCTTCCTGCAACTCAAGGAGATTCTGCCCTCGCTGGTGCACCACCAGCTGCCACCGGAGTACAAAGACTTCAGCGAGTATTATCTGAAAGAGAAAAAATAGAGTTTAAGAAAAAAGATAGAGTTTATTATTTTTTTAAGCAAAATGAAAATGGAAGATTTCAAGATTCGTACGTACACCAAGAAGGAACTGGCCTTGATGTACTTTCCCGAGAGTTACCCTCGCACAGCTGTCAACCATCTGATGGTCTGGATTCGCCGCTGCGACCCTCTATGGGAGAAACTCCTGAAGATGGGGTACTGCAAGACGAGCAAATCATTTTCGCCTAAACAGGTGAAGGCCATCGTTGATTATCTGGGAGAACCGGGATAGGGTTTAAAGTTTAGAGTTTAAAGTTGATAGTTTAAAGTTGGTACTTTAGTATAAGCAAGCCCCAAGCGCCACCCAATTAGTTACTGGCGTTTGGGGCTCATTTATGACATTCAGGAAGCTTCAGATACTTCTCTTTTTTCCAATTCTTCAAGAAGGTCTTCAAGCACATATTGATCGCTCATGAGCTGCAACCCCGTGTTGGGATCAGACAACAGCTGGGCAGTTCTTGAAGAATAATAGATATCAAGAGCTTGCTCTGGAGTAATATTCTTCTTCTTTGCCAATAACATCACGATACGGCTTTGTTTACGCCAAAGTACAGAGTCTCTCATAATTTCTGAATTTGATAGGATGAAACGAATTGAAGGTATTTGTCGATGATTTGCTGATTACGAATACAGACTTGATGGTTCACTTGCTTATACACCAACTGTCCCAATGCCTGTTCCGCAGTAATTCTGCCATTTTCGAAATCCTCTACTGTGTCGATTACATTATCATTGGCTACACCACCCTCTACCAGGTCATATTGTTTTTGCAAATTACCTCCTCTTCTACAATCCACAACATATTGAAGCCACTCTATATTATATTCTTCAAATCTTTTAATACGAAAATCTGACTGATTAAACAAATCTTCGTTCAATTCAAACATATTGACGATTGGCCGAAAGGCAGGTCCTTTTCTGATAGCAATAACCTTAGACCATTTTTCTGCTTGCGACTTAATGCCAGTTAAATAGAACCCTTGCCCGAAATCAACTTTAGTACGCCCTTTACTGATTTCAGGATATTCTATTTTCATGTATGATCCATGGAATAATTTCATTGTGCCATCTCCCAGTTTTTGAGTGTTTCAACCGTAGTTCTTGCAACCCAATCTGAACTTTGGGTATGTAATTCCTCATAATATGGCAAAAGGAAATTATGGATGAGACCTTGCTTCTTCAAACGCATATACATGTTTTTAGAAGGAACATTCATCATTTTTGCTCCCTTCTCTATTGCCATGATAGCTAGATGTATATTGTTATAACCTACTTGTTCCATACGCTTATTTTTTTATACCGAGGCTTATGCCTCCTATTTTTTAGGCAAATATAATCAATTGTCTCGATATTAGGTCATTACTTAGGCTGATTTTATATTTTTTTAAAAAATGTGCCGCTATCTCACGGCATCAGCCACCATCGCACAACTGATGGTGGCTGTTTTTGTATCTTTGCATCGTGATTCAGAAAGCGCTGGAAAATCACTTTCCTAGTTGGAGAAAAATATTTCTCCAGTTGGAAAAATGAAAAAAGGCATCTGGGGGAAAGCCCGGATTGCTAGTATTAACATTTAAAAATCGTATTGCTTATGAAACAGAACATGAAAGCATTCATCAAGTATCTCATCGTGGCCGTGTGCTCTGCCATCGTCACCTTCCTCACCAGCTCGTGTACCGCGGGACTCGTGATCGGGAAGAACCAGAGGCAGCAGCAGGAGAACAATATCTCGACAAGGGCCGACTCGAGCCACTTCGTGCCTACTATCACCATACGATAGTCAGCTTAGAGTTAGAGTTAAAAGTTTAGAGTTAAGAGTTAAAAGTTTACAGAGTATTAACAATTTAAAATTCAAGTAATTATGTCTATCAATTTGAAAGCAAAGGAAACCCTCATCCAGGTGGGTGAGTTGAAAGGTAAGTATCGTTTCGTGCTCAGTACCGAGCTTTACAGCAAGCTCCCGGAGAGCAAGGTGATCAAGGAGGCGGCTCTGAGAAGTGGCGTGAGCCGCGGCGTGATGCAGGCGTGCTGGGATGCTGCCGGCGAGGTAATCAAGGCGTGGTCAACCGAAGGTCACTCCGTAGCTATCCCAGGTCTGGGAACCATGCGATTCGGCGTGCGCGCCAAGAGTGTGGCTACCGTGGGTGAAGTGGCAGGCAGCCTCATCACCGCCCGCCGAGTAATCTTCACTCCGAACGTGGATATCAAGGATGAGCTGCAGAGAACTCCTATACAGATTACCTGCATCGACCGAAACGGCAAGGTGGTGAAGAACGTTACCTCGGGCGACAGCGGTGACGTGGAAGACCCAGACAAGGATCCAAACGGTGGCGGCACTAACCCAGGCGGCACCGGAAACGGCGATAACCCTGGCGGCGGTTCACAGCCTGGAAATACCGAGGGAGGTAATACCCAAGGCGGTAATACAGAGGGCGGCAAGACCGATACCGGCGATACCGGCTCTGAAGGCGGTGGAGATTTTGTAGATATGTAACCGTACATCTTAGGATTACAAATCTCATTTTCCCATTCCACTCTCTATTTTCTGTTAAGTCTTTATACGCAGAATCCCCAATCCCAAGGCTCCATCGCGAGCCCCGGATTGGGGATTTTTATCATTAATAAGGAAACAGCAGCGGCAGGACGAAGGTCATCACCACGCCGATGATGATCTGCAACGGCAAACCTACCTTTACGTAATCCATAAACGTGTAGCCACCCGCCTTCATCACCAGCGCATTAGGCGGAGTGGAGAACGGAGAGGCGAAGCACATACTGGCTCCCAGGGTTACCGCAAAGAGGAAGGAGTATGGACTCACCCCTACCTGCTGGGCTGCCACCAGGGCAATAGGCGCCATGAGAACCGCCGTGGCGGTATTGCTGATAAACATCGTCATCAACGAAGTAGTGAAGTAGATGCCCGCCAGCAGAGCCGTAGGTCCCATCGCTCCCAGGCTATCCACCAGCCCCTGAGATACCAATGCCGAAGCACCCGTCTTCTCCAGCGCCGTTGACATCGGCATCATAGCGGCTATCAGCACGATGCTCTCCCAGTTGATGGTCTTGTAGGCAGCCTCCACGTTGCGGAAACATCCGGCAAAGACGGTGAGCAGTCCGGCGATGATGACCGCCGTAACCGGAGCCACCGGGATGAAATCGAACACCATCATGGCTATCATCAGCAGCATGATGGCAGCAGCCACAGGCGCCTTGTAATCCAGCAGAACCTTGTCGGCAGCCTTCTCCGGCTGATCCAGCACCACCCAGTTGGAAGTATCGGCAGTAAGATGCGCCAGGTTGGTCCATTCGCCCTGCACCAGCAGCATATCGCCCACGTGCAGCTTGGTGGCTATCAGATTATCCGTGATGTATTCGTTGCCACCTCTGCCACCCTCAGAAGAAGAGGATGATGAGCCGCCTCGCTTCACACCCAGCACGTTGATGCCGAATCGCTTGCGCAGGTTGGCATCGCCAATGCGCAAACCGACAAAGTTGGAGGTAGGCATCACAACGATTTCCGTCAGTCCCAGGTCGTAGAAATCTATCTTCACGTCCTTCATCCTCCTCAGTCCGTAATCCTGGGCAAAGCGCTGCATCTTCTGCTCGTCACCTATTATATATAGTATGTCGTGCTCCTGGATGGTACTGCTGCTCTTCGCCATGTTCTGGTTTACGTCCTGCACCAGTCCGAGTCTCGATTTCTTCTCGTTTCTAATCTCAATGATACTCACTCCATATTTCTTCTGGATGCTGAGTTCCTTCAGGGTCTTTCCCACGATGTTCATCGGCTCGCCGTTTTCATCCTTGGCGGCAGCGACAGAACGCCTGCCCGGCACGATGTAGCGATGCAGATTGTCGAGCAGCCGGTATTCATCCACCAGGTCGTCGAGCGACTTGGTTTTCTTCTTCTTTCCGCTCTGTTTCCTGCTGAGGAAGATTTTGCTGAGCGGCATGAGCACGATGATGCCGATGGCGATGACGATAATGCCCACGGGGAAGAAGGAGAAGAAGGCGAGCGGCTTGAATCCCGCCTCAGTAAGCACCTCGTCGATAACCAGGTTGGGCGGCGTACCGATGAGGGTGAGCATTCCGCCCAGGCTTCCGGCGAAGGCGAGCGGCATGAGGAAGCGCGACGACTGCATGCCCGAACCAGCTGCCAGACTCATGATGATAGGCATCATGAGGGCCACCGTTCCGGTATTGCTCACGAAGGCTCCGATAAAGGAGGTTACGAGCATCACCAGCAGGAAGGTGATGGTTTCGTTGCCGCGCGAGAGTGCCATCAGTTTATTGCCCGTCAGCTTGGCGAGGCCGGTCTGCATGATGGCTCCACCCACCACGAAGAGTCCGATCATCATGACGACGATGGGCGAAGAGAAACCAGCCAGAGCTTCGGCTGGCGTAAGAATTCCGAAAACCAGGAGTGCTGCCAGGGCTGTGAGCGCCACGATATCGGCTCTCACCTTGCCCCAAATAAACATGGCAACCGTAATGATCAAGATAATAAGCGTTATTGTCATGCTATAAAAAACTTTGATTTTTTTAAATATGATGCAAAGATACTTACTTTTTCTCGCTTTTTTGACCTCCGTAATGCTAATATTTCTAAAATTATAGCAGATTATAGGAGGAAACTGCACTTTATTCATCAGTTTTCAGTACCTTTGCCCTCAATTCAATCAATCGAATAAGTAGAAGATCAATCTCCGAACATCAATAGAAGATCAATCTCCGAAAAATAGAAAATCAATCATTCAATAAATAGAAGACTTAATAATTCATTAGAAATGGAACAGAACAATGTTAAACCAGCTGATGGCAAGCTGGGTATTATGGTTGTAGGTTGTGGTGCAGTATCTACTACATTCATGACAGGTGTGCTGATGGCCCGCAAGGGACTTACCAAGCCAGTAGGCTCAATGACTCAGTACGACAAGATTCGTGTGGGCAAGGGCGCAGACAAGAAGTATCTGCACTACAAGGACATCGTTCCTATGGCAGATCTCAACGACATCGTATTCGGCACCTGGGATGTTTATCCTCAGAATGCCTATCAGGCTGCCATGTATGCCGAGGTTTTGAAGGAGAAGGACATCAACCCTGTGCGCGAGGAGCTGGAGCAGATAGTTCCGATGAAGGCTGCATTCGACAAGAACTACGCCAAGCGCCTGGACGGCGACAACGTGAAGGACTGCAAGACCCGCTGGGAGATGGTAGAGGCGCTGCGCCAGGACATCCGCGACTTCAAGGAGAAAAACGGCTGCGCACGCATCGTTGTAATCTGGGCTGCATCTACTGAAATCTACGTACCTGTGGACATGGAAATCCACGGCACCCTGGCTGCTCTCGAGGCTGCGATGAAGGCTGACGACCGCCAGCACATCGCTCCATCCATGTGCTACGCCTACGCTGCCCTTACCGAGGGTGCTCCTTTCATCATGGGTGCTCCTAATACTACGGTTGACATTCCTGCCATGTGGGAACTCGCTGAGAAGACCCAGATGCCTATCGCAGGCAAGGACTTCAAGACGGGTCAGACCCTCGTGAAGAGTGGTTTCGCTCCTATCATCGGCACCCGCTGCCTGGGCTTGAACGGATGGTTCTCTACCAATATCCTGGGCAACCGCGACGGTCTCGTTCTCGATGAGCCAGCCAACTTCCACACCAAGGAGGTGAGCAAGCTCTCTACCCTGGAGACAATCCTGAAGCCAGAGGAGCAGCCAGACCTCTACGGCCACGGCAACGACGAGGACACCCAGTATTATCATAAGGTACGCATCAACTACTATCCACCTCGCAACGACAACAAGGAGGGCTGGGACAACATCGACATCTTCGGATGGATGGGTTACCCAATGCAGATCAAGATCAACTTCCTCTGCCGCGACTCTATCCTTGCAGCTCCATTGCTGCTCGACCTCTGTCTGCTGAGCGACCTTGCTGCCCGTGCCGGCCGTTATGGCATCCAGCGATTCCTGAGCTTCTTCCTCAAGGCGCCAATGCACGACTACACCAAGGGCGAAGAGGCTGTGAACAACCTCTACCAGCAATATACCATGCTGAAGAACGCCATCCGTGAGATGGGCGGTTATGAGGCTGACGAGGAAATCGACTAAGATTTTTTCGATAAAGGACTGAAGTGGATGATTTCACCCACACGCCCTGAAAGGGCAGAAGCTCCTAGCCCAGGGCAACACCCTGGGTACAAACAGCAACCATCAAGGCGCCCTGTAAGGGCAAAAGCTTCATTACCAATACTTTAAAGCTTTTGCCCTTACAGGGCGTATGTTTATAACACCGAACAACCCAGGGCGTTGCCCTGGGCTAGGAGCTTCTGCCCTTTCAGGGCGTGTGGAGCTTACTTGCAAGGGATGGAGCATACTTTCTGAGCATATGGAGCTTACTTGCAAATATTGACAAACATCTAATAAATATCAGAAGAATGACAAAGAAAGGTAAACATACAGTATTATTCATTTGCCTGGGCAACATCTGCCGCTCGCCTGCCGGAGAGGGCATCATGAAGAGCCTGGTGGAAAAAGCAGGGTTGCAGGATGAGTTTGAAATCGATTCTGCAGGAATCGGAAACTGGCACGTGGGTCAGCTGCCCGACAGCCGCATGAGAAAATGCGGAGCCGAGCATGGCTACAATTTCAACAGTCACGCCCGCCAGTTCCAGAAGTCAGATTTCGGGAGATTCGAAACCATCGTAGTAATGGACAACGAGAACTACCGCGCAATCACCTCCATGGCTTCCTGCCAGGCTGACAAGGACAAGGTGGTGCGCATGACTGATTTTCTGACCCACCATCGTGAATACACCACCGTGCCCGATCCATACTACGGCGACTACAGCGACTTCGAGCTCGTTATCACGCTCCTAGAAGATGCCTGCCAGGGATTGCTGAACAGCCTCGTAGAAGGATAACAAAAAAGAGGATGTGCCATAACTGCATGACACATCCTTTTTTCGTTTCTTCATAGATTTTATTCATCGGATTACGCTGAATAACAATTCCACCTTATTATATTTATACAGTAATTTCCCCCGAACCATAGCAGCGATGATGATTCTCATCATACACCACGCAGAACTGGCCGGGAGCCACGCCGTGGATCGCCTCTTCTGAATGTATCATCCAGCGGCCATCTTCGAGTTTTTCGATAGTGGCAGGATGATACTCCGGTGTATGGCGAATCTTGAACGTTACCTTCTGCATCGCCACCTCGCGGGTGAGGAAATGGAAATCCTGAAGCGGGAAATCCTTCTTGTACGCCGTCTGAGGGTCGTAGCCATGACTCACGTAGAGAATGTTCTTCTCCACATCCTTCTTGATTACGAACCAAGGTCCGCCGCCGAAGCCCAGCCCCTTGCGCTGGCCGATGGTATGGAACCACAAGCCCTTGTGGGTGCCGATTCGCTTGCCCGTCTCCATCTCTATCACGTCGCCCGGTTTCTCGCCCAGGTATCGGCGGATGTAATCGTTATAGTTGATCTGCCCCAGGAAGCAAATTCCTTGACTATCCTTGCGCTTGGCATTAATGAGATGTTCCTCTTCGGCTATCTCACGAATTTCATTCTTGATGTGATGACCGATAGGGAAAATCGCTTTTCGTAATTGCCAACTCTCTATCTGAGCCAGAAAATCGGTCTGATCCTTTACGGGGTCAGGACTCGTAACGAGCCATTTATCGCCGTTTTCATCCGTTTCGGTCTGCGCATAATGACCTGTGGCGATGAGGTCGTAGTTGTGGCCCATCTTCTCATCAAAGGCACCAAACTTGATGAGCCTGTTGCACATCACATCAGGGTTCGGGGTGAATCCCGCCTTCACCTTATCCATGGTGTAGCGAGTCACCTCGTTCCAGTATTCCTGGTGGCAGTCAATTACTTGCAGCTTGCAGCCATACTTGCGTGCCACGGCAGTAGCCATCTCCAGGTCCTCCTCAGAAGAGCAGTCCCATTCCTCCTTTTCTTCCGGTCCTATCTTGATATAGAAGCAGTCAGGGTGCAGGCCCAGTCGGGCAAACTCCCACACCACTACCGAACTATCCACGCCGCCCGAAAGCAGCACGGCCACTCGCTTGTCCTTTACCTCGGCAAGGAAGAGCTCGTCTCTGGTCTCCAGTTCCTTCTCTCTCGGAGTATCCGTTATCATCTTCTTATTATTATCCATTGTCTATTCGCTATTATTCAATTCTGAAGGCAAAGTTACAACAAATTCTGCGAAAAGCCGCCATCTTATGCCGAAAAATCTCATATTTCGCCTAAATGTTTTCTCCTGCGCTACATTCTCCCCGTTATCCGCTCCTTCCTCTATCGAAATTTCCAATAGCAGAAATCGACTCATTCCAACACCAATCCTTTTTTGCTTTCGATTTTATCCATACCTTTGCAATCGAAAATCAGAGAAATGCGGTTATAGTAAAAATCAATAACATAGTTTAATATAAGAACATGGATATCTTAAAAAATCTGTTTTATGGCTTCCCTGACCTATGGGGAGGCGGAGTAGCCCACTCCGTGCTGATCCTGGCGTTGGTCATCACCCTGGGTTTGAGTTTAGGAAAATTGAGAGTAAAGGGAGTTTCTCTCGGATTGGCTTGGATTCTTTTCATCGGCCTCATCTTCGGTCACTTCTCTCTCAATCTCGATGAGCATCTGCTCCACTTCCTCAAGGAGTTTGGACTGATTCTCTTCGTCTATTCCATCGGTCTGGAGGTAGGCCCAGGTTTCTTCGCTTCGTTCAAGAACGGTGGCAAGAGCCTCAACCTGCTCAGCATCATCGTAGTAGCGCTGAGTATCGTCACCACCCTTGCCATCTTCTCGTTCTCGGGAACATCCATCACCTCTATGGCAGGTATCCTCTCGGGTGCCGTTACCAATACCCCAGGACTCGGAGCTGCTCAGCAGGCATTCAGCGACCTGCGCCACATCGATGCTCCATCCATCGCAGCCGGCTACGCCATCGCCTACCCTATGGGTGTGCTCGGCGTTATCCTCTCCTTTATTATATTAAGGTATGCGCTGCGCATCAACAAGAGCGAAGAGGAAGCTGAAGCCAAGCGCGGTATGGGACACCTGGAGGCGATGACCCTGAACACCTTCTCCGTGCAGGTGACCAACCAGATGGTATTCGGCGACACCATTAAGCAGATGAGAGAAATCTTGAAGCGCGACTTCATGGTTTCTAAGATTATCCGCAAAGATAGCGACAAGCACGATGAGGTGGTAAACGGACAGACCCGAATCAACGAGGGCGACATCCTGCAGATTGTAGCCAACCCTACCGTAGAAGAGCCAGTCATCGCCCTGCTCGGCGAGAAGGTGCAGGTGAGCGAGGAGAAATTCGGCGAGGATTTGATTACCCGCCGCATCCGCATCACCAAGCCAGGCATCAACGGAAAGAGCATCAGTCAGCTTCAGATCCGTTCAAGCCTCGGCGCCAACATTACCCGAGTAAACCGCAACGGTGTGGATCTGATTGCTACTCCACAGCTGAAGCTGCAGTTGGGCGACCGTGTTACCGTGGTAGGAACAGAGCTCGCCATCGCCCATACCGAGAAGGTGTTGGGTAACCAGATGAAGCGCCTCAACTATCCTAATCTGATTCCTATCTTCCTGGGTATCATGCTGGGTTGCATCGTGGCAAACATCCCATTCTTCATTCCAGGCATCAACGAGAACCTGCGTCTCGGTTTGACCGGCGGTCCTCTGGTAGTAGCCATCCTGATAGGTTATTTCGGTCCGAAGTACAACCTCGTGACCTACAACACCATCTCAGCCAACCTGATGCTCCGTGAAATCGGTATCTGCATCTTCCTGGCTTGCGTGGGACTGGGCACCGGCGAACAGTTTATCCAGACCGTGGCATCAGAAAGTGGAATGACCTGGATTCTCTATGGCATCGCCATCACCATGATTCCAATCATCGTGGGCGGCATCATCGGAAGATACGTGTTCCACATCAACTATTATACATTGCTCGGAGTGCTGGCAGGCGCCAACACCAATCCATCTGCCCTGGCTTACGTACGTGAGCAGACATCAGCAGATGCACCATCTGTAGGCTATGCGAATGTTTATCCTTTCGCCATGTTCCTCAGAATCGTAACCATTCAGATCATCATTTTCGTATTCGGATAAATATATGACAGAAAAAAACATGAAAATCTGCGATTGCGCAGACAACAGCAAGAACACCTGCAAGGAAATCGCAGAAACTGAACTCAGAAGGAAACTCGACTTATTATTACGTACAGGCAGCATTCTCATGGAGAGTGCTGCCGACACCTCGCGCATTATGCGTACGATGAAGCGTGCTGCAGCGTTCCTCGGTCTCGACGAACGCTACATGCACCTTTACATCAACTGGAATGTGCTGATGGTGAACTACAGCGACGAGGAGCATTCCTTCTCCAAATTCCAGCGTTGCGAAAAGCACGGCATCAACCTTACCTCCATTTCGCAGGTAAGCAAGCTCACCTGGCAAGCCATCAAGGAAAACTATTCGCTCGAACAGTATGAGCAGGCACTCAACGATATCAAGGCCACTCCACGCAGCTTCACCCCTTGGCAGGTAGCCATCGGCGGCGGATTTGCCTGCGGCGGATTCTGCATCCAGTTCGGTTGCGACTGGCCAGCATTCTTCTTCTGTTCCCTGGCAGCCATCCTGGGCTTCCGCCTGAGAATGTTCCTGCCTACCAAGGGCTGCAACAACTATGTAGCCATCGGTATTTCGGCATTCGTGGCAACGCTGATTGCGTGGCTCACCTCCTTCCTTTCGCTCAATCCAGCCATCGCATCCGCCCTTCCGGGCTTCATGCATTCGGCTACCCCTTGGCACCCATTGATGGCGTGCGCCCTCTTCATCGTGCCGGGAGTTCCATTAATCAACTTCGTGAGCGACATGCTCGACGGCTACATCGAGGTGGGAATGGTTCGCGCCCTGAACACCCTGCTGATGATCTTTGCCATGGCATTCGGCATTGCCTTTGCCATCCAGGTTTGCCACATCGACAACTTCGTGAAGGATCTTACGATGACTCCTCACCACGAATACTGGGAGTTCGCCATCGCGGCAGCCGTATCAGCCATGGGCTTCTCTACCATCTTCAGCATTCCAAGACGTCTGTTGCCAGCTGTGGCTGTGGGCGGCATCATCGCCGTTTGCTTCCGCAACTTCGTCAACCTGGGTCCATCCAACGGCAACATCGGTCTCGACATGGGCTTGAGCATCGGTTCGCTTGCCGGTTCTGCGCTCATCAGCGTCATCGTAATCAAGGCACGCCACTGGTTCCACACCCCTCACCAATGCATCACCATTCCTAGTGTCATCCCAATGGTACCTGGAGTCTTGATGTATCGTGCCCTGTTTGCCTTCATCGACATGCACGGCGTGGTAGGCGAGGTAACCGTGGGAATGAACAACCTGATCAAGGCTTCGCTCGCCATCATCTGCATCGCCCTGGGTGTAGCCATTCCTAATGTATTCTTCCGCCGCTTCATCGCCGACAACCGCAAGCGCAAGCTGCTCAACATGCTGGTGGAGAGAAAGAAGAAGAATGGCGAATTCGTGGATCTGCACGAAGTGGAAATCAAGTAAGATTGTTTTTCATCTCTCACAGATTACAGGATTTATCTGATTATTTTGCCCGAAAGCAGGGCTAATTAAAATAAAAGTTTTATC
>ERZ1026866.435-NODE-435-length-25223-cov-181.277773_pt1 | contig 25223 bp, 31 predicted proteins | sample MGYA00380163_ERZ1026866 | MGnify/ENA primary metagenome ERZ1026866 (study PRJEB33269, sample SAMEA4719799) | human gut metagenome | biome: human-associated habitat; feature: organic feature; material: feces | place: Cameroon | collected 2013-10 ...
ACTTCCATCTCTAGAAAATGCTCCTCATCTGAAAACAGATGGGGAGTTTTTTTTGGCAGAAAGTCTGCATATACCAGGCATCGCCCATCGGTGCCACCTTATTAATAATGGCTATCACATAGTAAAATCGGGCTACTAAGCTCCATCCCCGAAAAGTAGCTTAAATAAAAGGGGAGCGGGAACTGTTCGCCCGATATACCAATATTTTATTCCATATATTTTCTGCCATACCGCTCACCTAGCAAGGCTTGCTTCTGAGCGATATGATATAGTTTCTTCCAATCCGCCTCCTTCAAAAGAAGTATGTATATCCTTCTCCGAGAAAATACTGAATCGCAAGAAATCAAAGAAAATCTTTTGTTGTTTCAACATAAAGTTGTACTTTTGCACGCATGAAACAAGCCATACGTATCATATTATCCTACATAGCAGCTATCATCCTCCTTCCGATAGCCTTGCTATGTAAGTTCTTCCGAAGAAAGTAATCCTACTTTTTTCGGAAAGGATCCTTGTATATTCCCAAGAGCTGCTTACCGAAGTAATAGAAGAACTGCATGTCATCCACGAAGTAACGCTTGAAGAGGCGCTTTGGTTCCTTCATGCAACGATACAGCCATTCCATACCAATCTTCTGCCAAATCTTAGGCGCACGTTTCAATGTACCAGCTTCGAAGTCAATGGTAGCACCCAGAGCCATGAACACCTTTACTCTAGGCATCTTATCACGATATTTCATAATCCATTTCTCCTGCTTAGGTGCACCCACACCAACGAGCAGTACATTTGCACCACTCTCGTTCACGATGCGAACCAACTCCTCACATTCATCCTCATGCTTCTCGAAGCCAAAGGAAGGAGAATGAGCACCAACCACCATCTGGCGACCTACCTTCTCATTGATACGTTCCATCGCCTTGGAAGCAATACCCTCCTTGGCACCAAGCAGGAAAATCTTGCAGTCAGCATCATCCTTATGATACATATAATAAGAAGTGAAGAAACTGGAACCCGGAATTGCTTCCTTGATTGGAGTCTTCAACAACTTACCGAACAGGTAGAGGATCTTACTGTCACATACCACCCATTCCGACTTCTGATACACGTCATAAAACTCCTTGTCCTTCTGAAGCTTAATCAGATGGTCAAGATTAGGAGTCACAAGAATACCCTCCTTCAGGTTCTCCAAGAGTTCCTGACGAGTAATGTTCTGAATATCTATATTTAATACTTTTACAGTTTCCATTGTATACTAACAATATTTTTTGTGTCAACAAATTTCAACGACACACAATTCTTTATAACTCACTTATAATTTTATCCAAGACATCATCAACCTTATAATAATTCAATCGTGCCTTTTCAAACAATTCTAGAAATCTTGCATAAGATCCATCTGTTTTTTCAACTCGTTATCTATCTCAACGCCATTTTCATTCACTAAAGCCATTGACATACTCTCCATGTCAAGATTGGCATTAAATCCCAAACTTCTTCTTGGTCCAACAATCAAAACCGATATATTACCAACCATTGTTTGGAATTCATTACTTTGGGAAGTTATATCCCACTTTTTCATACCTTCAGAATAGCCATCTATATTTTCTTCAAAACCTTATGATACCCTATAGCCACAACATACGATACAAGCATCAACACTACCCAATCTGCATAGAAAGGCAATATGCCTCTTGCAAATTTGAAGTAAATACTAAATATCAGTATATGGATAAGATACCACTCATACGATACCATGTTTGTATATTGGAAGAAACGATTAATCCAATTGATACTCAATTTATAAACAATGAGAGCCATAGACATATAGCCAATCAACGAAGGGATATCATTGTATGATTTCCAGTATCCACCAACGAAACCTGTTACGCCAGTCAACCCTAACCCAACAATCATTGCAACCAATAAAATACCAAACTTAGGCACTTTGATTTTCTCAGGATGTTCAAAGTATATCTTTGCCAACCACATACCAAAAACAAACTCCCAAAGATATTGCAAGAAGAAGCTATTCCAAATTCTTTCATCGTTTATACCTAAATAAGTAGTAATTGTTGCCCAAACAAGACTGATAAGTAATGAGATTCGCCCCCCCATATCCACTCTAAACAGTCTAACTATTAAAGGCCAAAATAGATAAAACTGGATAATTGTTGATACGAACCACATCTGACCGCCAAATGCACATTCCAAAGAAGGAACAAACATTTTATATAGAAAGACAGAACCCAACAAAGGGTTAAGCACATCTTGACCACATACTAACCAAAAGTACAAGGCACTTATGATTACTACAATAAGATAAGGTATATAGACCTTGGAGAATCTTCTTTTCAAGAATTGCCCATAAGTCAATGGTTTATATAGTGAAGACAGATACAATCCAAATCCACTACACAATATAAATACATGAACACCAGCGCCACCCAATGAAGTTGCCTTCTGCAAAAAGCCAGGTAAAGGATAACTCTGTACAAGATGCATTAAAACTATAGTAAATATGGAAAATCCTCGAAGGAAATCCACAACAACCAACCTTCTATTATTCATTTTTGTTATTTAACATGTTCAAATATAATGCTTTTAAATCTCCAAATACTTTCTTTGGGAAAAAGTCTTGTACTATATTGAAAGCATTATTGCCTTGTTTTCTAATCGCATCACGATTTTCTACATAAAACTTGATAGCATCAGCTATACCCTTTGTATCACCAGGCTGAACCAAGATGCCATTTTCACCACTTTTGATAATCTCAGGAATTCCCCCTACAGGAGTAGATATGATAGGATGGCTATATGCCATAGCTTCAAGGATAGCAATAGGTAATCCCTCGTTGTAGGATGGCAAAATATAAACATCTTCCCAATTCAAACAATCGATTTTCTTTTGACCTGCAATCCAACCTTCATATGTTATAAACGATTCCAAGTCATTCTCACGAATATAAGCCTTGATATCACCATCAACCTCATTACCTCCCATACGGAGTAAAAGCTTATCGGCAAAATACTCTTTATTGTCCACAATAGCTTTCAATAAGTCGAATCCTCCTTTTCGTTTGCTAATTTCTCCCATATACATCAGATGAAGTTTACCATCTTCAGTATGTTTATCTGGAGCTATCTCAGGAGGTGACACGATGTTGTTAAGAACATGAATTTTGTCCTTGGCCATTCCGATGGATGAAAAATATTCTTTCCATGATTGCGACAATACAATTAAGGCATCACACATTTTCAATGTATCAGTAATACCTTGTTTAACGTCTGAGCCATGATAATACTCTACGAAGTCAGCTGCATGCTCATGCAGAATCACCTTTTTGCCACATTTCTTGGCAAGACGAATAAATAACTTACATCTATCAAATGAAGCATTTGCAGCTCCATGAATATGCACGATTTTTATACGCTTGTCAAAAGTCAGTAAGAACCAAGTTCTCACCAATGCCTGTAAAGCATACCAAGACTTCACCAACTTATTGCCTAACTTCCAGGTTGGGATAAAACGCATGTTCTCAATATACTTATCATAAGATACAAGAACAGCAGTCATTCCTCCCTTCGTCTTCTTAGAGACTCCTAAAAACAAGACTTTGCTAGAAATATCCTTGTACAAATAACTATCCATATACTATTTATTATCATTCAATAATTTTATTGCCGCCCAAACTTCGCCAGAGCCTATGTAATCCAAATTCTCTTTACGATTTGACTTTTGTAAAACAACTCCAACAGCTCCTTCATCTAACGCCTTTTGAAAATCAATATATAAATCTTCTGCAGTACAATAACTATCTGCTTGTAAAACTGGCATAATTTTCTTATTTGTCAGAAAATGGTTTCTACAACACAATTTATTTACGCAATAGTTACCATACAAATAATTCTCAGAAAAACGATAACGATTTGCTAAAGCAAGTATCCAATTTTTAAAAATGGAATGTTTAGAAATATCTGCCAACATTTGCTTCATATTAGTTCGAACAAAACAAACAGGCATATCCATATAGTTATACTTATAAACTTGCCCCCTAGGAAGAGTTCCCCCAAAAATAGAGTCTATAGAACGACAGTAATCGGCATGAGCAACTTCTAACTCTGTATTTTCATTTCTAAAAAGTCGAAATTTGCCACCATTTATTAAGAGATTTATGTCTAATGGTTTCAAAAAAACTGATTCAGAATCGATATTAAAAACAGCATCATAAGCATCACCAATAACATCAAAGACTCCTAACTTACAGATTTGTTGCATAATCCATTCCCTCATAGGTATTGAAAATGGGCTAACGTAAAAATGATGCCCTAAAAGTTTAAATGGTAATCTTATAAAATAGGAAGGCAATATTGTAGATTTTTTCAAAACATGATGCCTACCATAATTTAATTCATTAAAATGATTAATATCTTCATCATTAACAAAAATAAAATGATCATAAGTATTAGCAAATATATCCATACTTCTACATAACATCTTACATTCGTTAAAATCAGGTTTATAAGTTTGTGTAATAAATGCAATATTCATTGTCTTTTTCTAATTATTTTTGCAGGATTACCTCCTACGATACAAAATTCTTCAACATCTTTTGTAACCACTGAACCTGCAGCGATAATGCTACCATTACCAATTATATGTCCAGGGGTCAAAATTGCTCTTACACCAAGCCAAACATCATCCCCAATAATAGTCTTATTTTTAGAATAATCTGGTCCTTGGAAACAAATAGGTATTTTAATATCTTCAAATCGATGATTATTTGCAACAATATGAACTTCAGGCGCCATCATAACATATTTTCCGATAACAGTATTGTTAGGAACAACACAATTTTCCCCAATACCACTAAAATCACCTATCTCCAAATCTTTACCATTTCCAAAATATGCATGTCTATCAATAGTAGATATTTTTCCACAACGCTTAAAGATTCTCTTACAGCAAAAGATTCTAAACGCATTGAAATATTTACCTACACAAGGAAAATAAGAACTCGGAAGATGTTGTGCAAAACCATAATAAAGAAACAAAAATAAGTACCTCATCATTTCTTAAAATATTTAATAAAAATTTTTTTAGGTGTTTTGCTGCTAAAAGTAGTCAACACACAACGCCAATAGCCAATACATAATATTTTATGATAAGTTTCTTTACCAAGGAAATAAACAACTCCATGAAAAGCACTCTGAAACAATACCAAGAACATCATAATGGGTCTTACATAAATCTGTTTCCAAAGCTTGCCATCTGAAAAATGGATTATTTCACCCATATATGCAGCTGGCTTAGTTGCCGCCTGTGTCATCGAAAGACTTTTGCAACTCATTCCTTCAAAATGAATTATTTCAACATTTGAATCAACCCAGCATTCATAACCCAATTTATTAATTGTTTCAGAAACAACAATATCTTCTGGACAAAAGAAATATTTTTCATCAAACCAGCCAATTTGCTTGAATATGTCTGTCTTAATTAAGAATGCAGATCCAACAATATTATATGTTTTAAATAAGCCTGTACCATTAACATAATTGTTATATAGGTATTTATTCAATCTGAAAACAGCCAGGACATTTAGAAACAAATTAGTAGGCTTATTGCCACAAGAATTAATATTTCCCGTAGAATCCAAAATTTTGGGACTTAGAATTGCAGCCTTAGATGACAACATGTCAAAATCGACTAACAATCTATCAATAACAGGCATCCTAAGCTCTGTATCATCATTAACGACAAAACAGTACTTTCCATGTGCCTTTTTCAAAGCTAAATTATTATTTTCAGCAAAGCCGCGAATCTCGTTACTTTCAATAAAAGTAACCCAAGGAAAATCTGCCTTAACCTTTCGTAAATTATCCTCATCAAACAAATAAGCCACAACAAAAGTCTCATAAGTTATTTCTGTGTATTGTTTAATACTATTTAAACAAGGATAAAGATTCTTCAGATTGTTCATACAAACAATCACAATTGAGACGTCTATCATAATCAATTATTAAATAAAGTTTCAAATTCACTAATATTTTTTGGAGATAGAATAAACTTTTCAAATATAGCAAAAAATTCAAAAATATCTTTATTTCGAGCATCATTCGTATATCCTAGCAAATAGAATAACGAAATTGGCGTAATACCATAAAGCCATTTTAAAGAAATTAATGCCGTAGAATAAAAACTAATAATATATTTAGCACGAATTTCACCTTCTAATAATTCTAGAGCTTTCGATTCTTTTACAATAGTTACCCTATTATCAAAATCAATAGTCAATGGAAATCGAGGATGTGGTTTTATATAAACCTCATATTTTTTAGAAACTAAGATATCAATTACATTTTTAACTATTCTAATTATATCTTCATTTACCTCTTGCAAGGCTATTATAACCCTATTTTCCTCTAAAGTACAATGCTGCTTAATAATTAAGCTCTTTTTATAAGCATTGATTGCCTTTTGGTTTTCAACTAACTCATTCTTTTTATAAACATATGGATTAAGCAATAATAATCTTCCATCCTTATAAAACAACTTTGACAACTTCAAATCTATAACGCTCTGAAATAGATGTAAAGAGAAGCCTTGTTCTTTTAATAAATACGGAATTTTATATTTGTTTAAATAATATGTTCCTGCACCTTCTTCAAAAATTAAAAATTTAAAAGAAAAGGGCGTATCATTTAAAAGAGCATAAGCTAGCTTGAAATTTCCATACCAAGGCATAGCAAAATATACAACATCTCTATTTGCTCTTCTAAAAGAAGATTTAAACAAGAACGGTATATATTTTTTTATTGTTACAGAAATATCATTATCTAAATAACATATATTATCTTCAATATTTTCTTTCAATAAATAACCATTAGAAATATGTGGCAAAGCGATAAATATTGGATTGACTATCTTACCACAATCTTTTAAATAATAGCAACATGCTTTTGCACCAACAAGATGCCATGGAGTCATACAAAAAGCAACAAAATTTATCTGCCGCTCATTAATATGACTTTTTAATTCACTTAACTTCATGCTTATATAATTTTAAACAATAGAACTCATAACAAATCAACATAAAAAATAAAACAGAATCATAGATTCCGTCATCTGTTACAGACATAAATAAGAGAGCTAGAAACAGAACTAATATAGAATATTTGCTAGGCATATCTAACTTCGAAAATAAAATTTTGATATTTGTTATATAATATAACAATACTAAAAGAATATATAACCAACCATATTCTACTAAAAAAAATGCCGGTCTACTATCAACCATATAATTTATATTTCCATATGCTACTTCAACATTTGCATAAGCGGTCTTGCCTCTTCCAAAAGGATTGTAATCCCAATATCTGCTTATTAAATCAGAAGACATTTCATCAGTAGTTGTAGATTTATTCTTTTTAGAAAACTTTTCCGATAGGCCTATTAAGTTTCTAGAAAACCCACTTGTTTCATCAGAAATATTTGTATCCGTCAAAGATAAAACTTTAACGAAAAGAATTGCACATAGAGAAATCATCAAAAAAATAAATCTCATATTCTTCTTATAATTAAAAAAAGCAGTAGCCATCATTACTAGAACAAATACAATTAACCCCAATCTTGAACCAGTAAATATGGTCAACAAGCCAAGTAGAATACTTACACATACAAACATTCTTGTTGAAATTCTTTTATGAACAAAGAACTCTGACGAGAGAATAGCTTGTGATACAACAAGGTATGCAGATAAATTACTAAAACGTTTAAATGTACCGGATGTATAAACATCGGCATATCCAATATCTCCTAAACCAGAAATATAGTGAAAAGCATATAAATGAAATCCTAAATAATGATTTGAAAATGCTATCAGTACCTCAACAAAAGCAACAACACAAAAAGTTACAGCAATCTGCTTAACAGTTGTTTTATCTATTAAGACTAAATATAAGATTACCAATATTTTTGTAAGAAAATCTTTTTGAGCAATGACAAAATCAAAGTTTGTATGATGATAACAGCCCCAAAAGATGGCATAAAAAAACAGAAATAATAGTGCGACAAATAAACCTGCCAAATTGACCTTAAATATTTTTAAATTTCGGAATTCTATAATTAAAAGTGCCAATAGCAATAAATTCAAGACAGCATTTTGTTGTCCGTAAGCATTTAATATGTCTTGGTCTAATATAGCACCAGTTAAAAATACAGGAATAGGCAAGCATAAAGTCTGTAAAATAAACCAAAAGCAAGGTATTAAGCCTTTATTTTTTCTATAAAGAAAAACACCTAAAACCAAAATTAATATTTGATATACTAACATTTCGACATCTTTTTAACATTTAAATTCTTTTCCAGTAATGCATTAGCTATTCTTCGTACCGCAATAACAACCAAAAACTGCGTAAGAACATATAATGAAGCTGTTATAAACAAGCTATATCTAGTAAAACAAAGAGATAAAAACAAATGCAATACAGATGATAAAAAAGTAATATACATAAGATTTTTTGTTTTTTTATAAAAAAATAAAAAATTCGTATATACGAAATAAAAACATACTAATAGACCATATAGAGCAAGTAAAGGAAAATATTTGAGTGCTGAAGAATACTTTGGTAAAATTATGGGCAATATACTAAAGCATACTATAAATACTGCTATGGCAACTACCAAATATAGTATCAAAAAAGTCCTTTTTTGTCTATTTACCTTTTGCAAAATTTCTCCTTTACTTAGGTTATTATCACTTAAAGTCTTAAAAATATCAACACTGTTTGATTGATTGAATCCAAATCCAACCATAGTTATTATATTAGATAAGTTTAAAGCAAAGCTGAAGAGACCAACATCGCCTATAGAATGATATGCATTGATTATATATCTATCACAGCCTTGCCTAATAAATGTAGTCGCCATATGTGGAATCAACGGTATTCCCCATAAAAGCATATTTTTCAGATAGCTCTTTATGTTTCTTGTAAAGAAACCTTTTTTAAGAAAATAGATTATACTAGAACCTCCTAGCAATAATGACATAGTGAACTCTGCATACACCCTTCCTTCCCAGCTCATTCTTAAATATTTTACCAAATAAATGGATATAAAAAAATTAAGCAAGGCTGTACCACAAGTTAACACTCCGCAAAATTTAACATTTTCATTCAGACGATAATAGTCAAGCCAAAATTGTCCAAAAGTATTAAAAAATGAAACAAAAATAGCAATATTTAAAATGTTCAAACTTAATTGAAGAATCGCAGGAATAAAATTGTGACCTATAGCCAGCACAATTTCAAAAATCAGCAACATGATTGTACTTATCAAAAGAACCGATGAAAAAGTCTTAGCAACACCATTTTTCCCTTCCCTAAAAAAAATAATACTTGTATAACCAGCAGTTGACATTGCTATAAAATAGCTTAGCACCATTCCTACAGTGGAATACAAATTTAAATAACCATATTCTTTTGGAGTTATATAAGAAGCCAATATTAGTAATAAAACAAATGATATGCCTCTATTTACGAAGGAAAAAATCGAAAAGAGAGCTCCATTAAGCATAGCTTTATTTGAGCATATTTTTCTACATTTTGCAACTATCATAAATTTCTTCAAATTAGACATTACTGCGCCTTTATATTGAATTCTCGATAAGAAATTATTTCTTTTGCAACAACTAAATCTAATGCCCCGTCTATATCCACAGAATCCTCTGCTGACATAATATAAGAAAGTGCTTTTGCGCCAAAGAAATGTTTTTGCTCTAAATACGAATCTGGCTTAGCAATAAAGATTGCGCCATTAGGAGAATAGTCTTTATATCCTTGTCTTCTATAGTTAGAAAAATCTGTATCGAAATACTTCAAACTCTCATCATCGTCAATAGGATTTACAAGAACCTTTGCATGTTCAGCTTCCTTCATTGATACTAAGAAATCAAAATGTTCTATCTTTGATTCAAATTTTTCTATAGCCTCTGTTATATGCTTGGATGTACGAAGAGGAGAAGTCGGCTGTAAGAGTACAAAATAGTCTATAGACTCATGTAGTCTATTCTTCAACATATCATCCAACACCATAAAGGTTGTAGCCTTATCATTAGATAACGCTTCACCTCTCATCATTACTTCTGCACCATAATGTTGAGCAATCTCTGCATAATGTTCAGAATCCGTTGATACTATTACATGATCAAATAAACCTGTCTCAAGTGCAGCTTCTATAGAATAAGCAATAAGAGGTTTGCCACAGAGATCTATAATATTTTTATCTTTTAAACCCTTTGAACCAGAACGTGCCGGTATAATAGCTATTCGTTTCATTCATTTAAACATTTAAAGGTTTGACATCAAAAAACTTTTTATACTTTGGCTTTTCACCATGCAGAATATTCTTTGTTGTTTGATAATACAATTCAGCAGAATGCTCTTTATAATAAGGAGTATCAGTTATTTGTTCATCCTTATGAGAAATAGTAAACCGAATTGCGTGAGTAATAGCTTCTGCAGTGCAACGTACATCTAAAATGCTACTACTTTTAACGCGACCTGTCTGTCTATCACCTATATTTATAGTAAAACTACCTAGAGAAGGAACTTCTATAATTCCACTACTTGAATTTCCTATAAGAGCGACTGACTGCTTTACAATATAATGGTAAGCATCTGGATGCAGATTGCTATAAAAATGGCAATTTTCATGTGTTTCACAGAATTGCTTTACTCTCTTCGTAATTTGATCAGCATGTGTGTCTGCATTTGAACCAATAAATACAAAGGTATAATCTGAGCTAAATGGCTCTACAGCTGTCAACACCTGTTCTACCTGTTCCAACGGAGAAACATCGTTTAAGGTCTCAGGATGGAAAAGCACAACAAATGAATTATTAATATTCAAAAGTTCTCCTGGGACATTATTTCTATCAATATGAAGACAGTTCTCTGCTCCTAAAGCACCAAGATAATATACAGTTTCTGGAGCCTCACCTAATTGTATTACTCGCTTACGATATTCCTCTGTACTTGTTATATGCCAATTTGCCATTTTGGTTATAGAATGACGGATAAACTCATCATAGTTTGCCTCTGTCAATTCACCACCATGGAGATGCAAAATTGGCACACGATGCATAGCTGCAGCTATTGATACTGCATAAATTTCATATCGATCTCCCAATATTATCAGAAGATCAAACTTATGGTCTGAGAAATATTTACTGAAATCATCCAACGTTTGAGCCATAATGTGGCAAGTATCATCAAGAGAGTCCATCTTTTGCGGGATGGCATCCTTATAATCTATTCGAAAACCATCTTGTTCGATGATATTAACAGCACTACCAAACTCAGAAGCCAGCAAGGCTCCTGTTGTTAATACAGAGAAATCTACTTCGTCATCAGCATTAAGCTTTGCGATATAGTTTCTTACGATTCCATAATCGGCACGCGAGCCTGTGACAAAAGCCACTTTATATTTTTTCATTCTATTTTTATTTTATAGCCTCTTCTACAATAGCCTTCAGATGCGTATAGCCCTTATCAGAGAAATGCAATCCATCCAAAGTATATTCAGAACGCAAATCACCAAACATATCAGACAATGGCTTCATGTCTATAATAGTTACTTGCTGTGAAAAGGCTGAGATTAAACGTTTATTTAATTGGTCTATACGCTTGTTTGACCTATCCAGCCGCCCATTTGTATTGGAAATTAAGAGAAAATAAATCTTTGCCTTTGAATTTCGTTGAGTAATATAGTCAAAAGTTTGAGCAATACTATCGACTATAAACTCATCAGTATATGGGTAAACGATATCATTTGTACCATGCATCACGATATAAGTATTTGACATACAATTGAGTAATTCACGATCCAAGATATATTGCTTATACTCTACAGAGGATATTCCTCTAATGCCACAATTGCGAACTTTCTTACCTGCAATTTCAGTACAGTTCCAATTATCCAATTGAGAATGACCAACCAAGCAAATCGTATCTTCACCATCACATTGTGTGAATATATCTTTTTTCTCTTGGATACGACTCAATATACTCTCTGTCAAGAGACTACGACCTAACTTTTTCTTCATCAAGATCAAAGCCAACTCGAATTCGTTTACAGAATTGACAACAAGAGCCTCAGACTGTGGCAAATCAAAATACGAGATTCTTTCTGTTCCATCTCCAATCATAAAGGCTGGCACGACTTCAACTTGAGAACTTTTATTAAAAGAAGGTTCAAGAAAATCTACGCCAGTAGTAACCTTTCCGACTATTGGTAAAAATGCCCCCCCCACATATGCAGAAACAGCATCTACCAGAGTTTCTCTAGTCAAGAAAATCGCCTTGCCAGAAATCAACATTTTGGGAGATTTATCTTCTGGTAATTGGCTAGTCACTTTAAAATCATATTTTGATGCGAGTTTCTTAATCTTATCAGAATTTGTCAGCAAATATTTTTCGGCAAAAATATCTGTTTCTGAAACTGTATCGCATACATACTCAAAGCAAGGTTTACCCCACATACTCAACGTATAAAAATCATTGGTATCCCCTTTATCTGAGCGACAATCAACATAAACCGTTAATACATTATTCATTGTGTAGATATTAAATTTCTATTAATTCATCTTCACCGAAATCACGCATTGCTTTCGTACCCAAAACATCATACCATCTCATTGGACTTACACCATTGCCCGGGCGCTTACAGGTAAGGTTCTCTTCGGTAAAAATTTCGCCTTTTCGGATTGCCTTACGAGCCACGATAGATTTACGGGCAATATTAATATTACGTCTTTCAGATTCTGTAACTTTCTTACCGCCCTCCCCGGCAATAACTTCTATACGACGAACATTTTGGCAAAGTTCCTTTAATTCTTCTGGTGTTGCAGAAGCCTTGTGATCTGGACCTGGCAAGTTCTTGTCCAATGTAAAATGCTTCTCAATCAGGACAATGTCCTTCATACAAGCACCAATAGCAGCTACATAGCCTACAGAATGATCAGAGAAGCCAATTTCTATATCCGGGAATTCTTGATGCAACGTATCTATTGCGCTTAGGTTCACATCCTTATCAGGTGTTGGATACTCAGTATTGCAATGAAGAATTATCAAATTCTTTGGATCTTCATACTTACAAATAATATCCACAGCTTGATGAATCTCCTCTATCGTGCACATACCAGTTGAAAGGATAATTTTCTTGTTTGGTATTTTATACTTAGCAATTCTCTCCAAAAATGGAAGATTGGTTACCTCCCCCGATGGAATCTTCCAAATTGCCTGCTTCTGCTGTTCCAGAAAAGCAATGGAATCCATATCAAATGGTGTAGAGAATGTATCAAGTCTTAAACTGACGGCATAGTCACGAAGCTTGATAAACTCATCATATGGCAGTTCCAACTTACGGGTCATCTCCAATTGATTCTCATCATTACCAGTTGTTACCTTTTGGTAATCTGCCTTTGGAGCATATTTCGATATAAGCTCTGCTGCCTTGAAAGTTTGGAACTTGACTGCATCAACACCACAAGCCTTAGCTTCATCTACCATTTTCTTTGCCAGCTTTGGATCTCCACAATGATTACATCCAATCTCTGCAATTATATATATATGTTTCATATTAATTATATTTATGACTTTTCGATTCTATTTCTTTTGCAGGAACCCCAACTACTGTAGTATGAGGTTTAACATCTTTAATGACTACAGCTCCAGAACCAACCAAAGCCCATGTTCCTATCGTCAACTGGCCATTTATAACAGTTCCTGAACCAACAAAGCTTCCATCCTCACAAATAACATCGCCATTCAATGTTGCATTTGTTGAGATATTAACATGATCTTTGATATGGCAGCCATGCTCAACCAAAGCTCTCGTATTGATGACACAATTATCACCAACAGAACTTCCGTGATTTAATATGGCAAGTTTTCCAATAAAACTACCCTCACCAATTGTTGCAGCTTGAGAAACAAGAGCTGATTTATCAATAACATTGATAAGAGATAGCTTTCTCTCTTTAAGTTTATCAAACCATATTTTACGTTTTGCATTGTTGCCTATTGCTACAAAATAAACATAATCCTCAGGATTTACAATACAATCAATTGTATTACCTAAAATAGGAAAGCCCTGATGTTTTTCTCCTTTGGATTTTATATCATCCAAGAATCCCACCATCTGGAAATTCATGTGGTCAACAGAATCCAATACGGATTTGGCGTAACCACCAGCGCCAACAATTATTAACTTTTTCATTTGTTAGAATTGATTTTCTATTTTCCAAACTCTTTAATTTTCAGTTCTTCTTTTAACGAACAAACAAGCAGTTGTCCATTCTTCTCGGCTACGATATAGCCATCCAAGCCTTGAACTACCACTTTGCTTTCATCGGCTGCATGAACCACACTGTTCTTGCATTCATCCAAGCGGATATTCTTGCCTACGCTGCAGCGATATAGCCATAGCCTGTTTCTGGACGGTTTGGCTTAATACCGATGGTAACGATGGCGTTCTTATCGGAAGTATAGTTCAATGCTTTGCTGAGCACTCGCTGATACTCTGAGGTATTAATCACCAGGGCATCGGATGGTGTCACCACGATGTTGGCATCAGGATACTTCTTCTGGATCTTCCAGCAGGCATAAGCGATACATGGAGCGGTATTGCGAGCCTCCGGCTCTGCTAATATGTTATCTACTGGCATGTCAGGGATTTGTTCCTTGACAATGCGAATGTATTTCTCGTTTGTCACTACCCACATGTTTTCGACAGGACAGATTGGCTTCAATCTATCTACTGTCAATTGAATGAGGGAATGGCCGACACCCATCACATCTATGAACTGCTTTGGGTTATCGGGGGTTGACATAGGCCAGAAACGGCTACCTACGCCGCCGGCCATGATTATGATTTGTATGTCGTGCATAAATTTTGTTTTTTACCACTTAGTCTCCTTGAGGAAATGTTTTTTCTAAAATCATCCCGTCCTTCTTTACCATTAAAGAAGGCTCCACCTCTCATCTCGGTCTTCTCCCCTCAGGGAAGAAGAGGGAAACCGCCCTACTCGGTGCTCGGAACCGCTACGCTCTAAGGTTGGCGGACCATCAAAGGTCTTCGCCAGATTGTGCGGGATGGGACCGCCTTAATGCAATGTTTTCAATACCTAATCTTAAGCCTTATTTACATGAATCAGCAAAAGCAGAGACTAGTAATAAATATATTGTTATCTCCTCATCAACCTAGCTGCAAATTCAAAGAAATCCGCAACATTCTTGAAATTATCAAACTGATGGCAATACATACTTGCATAAGGTTCAGGGAACCTACTGTGTATATCTGCCTTTATCATGCTTGCCAAAGCCTCCTTTGTGTAGGCTTTCAGTAATTCGTTGTATTGTTCCTCACTCATAATATTCTCTGATATTTCAACATCTTTGCTATAAACATCGCCACATAACTACGATACAACCAATCAAGAACAGCATCGGGAAATACAGAAGCAAAGTATTCTTTGCTATTCACTTGTTATTATCAGATGTATGAGACATATAGCTATTGTTGAACATCAAATTTTAAACTTTTTCTGTGACACATATTCTTGAAATTTATGTATCAGAAAATTCAAAAAACTCAAAGTCTTTTCCTTGTAGTCTTCTAATTCATTATAAGTTAACACTGAACCAACTCCAGAAAAAGACTTGTTTCCATGAGCCAAGTCATTTCTTTTACTTTTTATGCTCAAAAGAATCGCCCCAGTTCTCTTTAAATCGGGAATTCTCCCCAATTTCACACCTAATGTCTGACTAAGAGTAATTATTTTTTTCAAATCCAAATTTCCAGAGATATCACTTGGCAATTCGTTAAACTCCATTAACTCTGAAGTCAAAGAGTCTGCAATATTTTGGGATATTTTTCTTGCATTATCCAAGCTCAACTTAGAATGTATCTTTTCTCGGAACCAGACTTTCCGTAATTCTGATGTCAAATTCTCATAGTGCAATTTTTCATCTTTAATATTATCATAAACAAAGAATACACAATTTGAAAAAGTTGATTCTATCAAATTGTACAATACAATAATAGCTTCTGCTCTCAAACACTTTTGCATATTTCTCGTTAACATTAAACTCTTAGAGGTATTGGTATCTTTGATAGGCTTATTCTTGTAAGTTTCCACACCATCAAGAAACTTCAATACCTCGTAAAATGCTTTTACATCCGCAACACGCAGATTATATTCATCATTTAGTACCATGCAAAAAAGCTTCTTTTACAATATTAATGCGACTAAATATCTTCTGGCTCGTATGAGTTTTATAACGTCCTTCGATAGATTTATAGAAATCATTCCTGTTTTCTTTATCAACTATCAAACTGTCTGGTATAATCGTTGCGATATTCGGATTTTCCTTCAATGCCAAATACGAACCTATGGCAATTCCTTCAAAATAAGGTTTGGATATACCACGAGTCCCAGGCTTTTTGGCAAAGCCTTGATTAGGATACGTACGAGTTATAAAATCAACCATCATATTGAATGCTTTCGTTTTTTCAGTTCTCTCTTGCTCTGTAAATGACGTATTTTTCTTCTCTAAATAAGAATCCAAAAATTTTGCTACACCTTTGGATTCCACTTGATTATAATTCGGATAGCAATCACTAAAAGCAAAGAAACGCAGTAACAATTCCTCTTCCTCACGGCGATTTTCAAAATACTGTGTAACTGGACATAAAGCTTTAAAACGAGCAGATTTTGCCAATTCTATAATAAAGTCTGTAAAACTTCCACGATAAACTCCACGACGCGTTTCCATAGGAAGTAACGGTACACTACTCGTATTAATTCTATCAAACATTTCCTTTCTTACCTCTTCAGATGCATCAGCAGAAAGCACAACCATACGTATTGCAATATTCTTGAACATTCTTTGACGAGCAGAAGATAGTTGAGAAAACTTAGTTTTATTCAGTTCCGTTAATTTCTCAAGATATTTCAATTCCAACTCATCATTTAGATATGCAGCCATTGTACGAATACGTTGAGAACCATCAACTATTTCCAATCTTCCAGATTCTTTTATTTCTGCAGTAAAAATAAAAGGGACAGGAAGACCTAAGAAAAGTGATTCTATAAAACGAGATTGATGTTTTATATCCCAAACAAACTCTCTTTGATAATCAGGAACAAAAATTTCATTATCATCCTTATCTATATCTTTAAGATATTTGTTGACATACAATTCTATTGTCGGCTCACGCATATCAAAAGCTACAGATTTTTTCTGTTCATCTATTTGATTCTCAATATTCTTTAATTTTTCTGATGTTAAATCATCCATAATATTATATTTTGAAAAAGTTAGAACTTTTAATACTGATTTTACCGAGACAGCTTTGTCTCATACAATCTTTGAGATTACAATTATGCAAAATTGATCATTAACCCCAAAGTAATTATAGCGTATAATACGTTTTTCGTAAAGATTTCTATTGTCCAAACTCCTTAATTCTCTGCTCCTCCTTCAATGAACAAGCAAGCAATTGTCCGTGCTTTTCGACTACGATATAGCCATCCAAGCCTTGAATTACCACCTTACTTTCATCGGCTGCATGAACCACACAGTTCTTGCATTCATACAAGCGAATGTCCTTGCCTACCTTGGCATTGCCAGCCTCATCCTGTGGAAGCAAGGTACGGAGGCTGCCCCAGCTGCCTAAGTCGCTCCAGCCGAACTCGGCTGGCAAGGTATAGATTTCCTTCGACTTCTCCATTACGGCATAGTCAATGCTTAACAAGAACAACGTTTTATTAATATAAATCCACGTTGATATCAAACGGACTATCGAAGTCCTTCAACATTGCATGCTTCGTATCTTTCTCTGAGAGATTGGCATGTTCTGTTGGGATTTTCCAATCAATGCCGAGGGTTTCATCGAGGATACTGATACCTCCATCAGCCTCTGGGTGATAGAAGTTATCACACTTGTATTGGAAGACGGCTGTTTCTGAGAGAACGGCGAAACCATGAGCAAAGCCCTTCGGGATGAAGAACTGGCGATGATTGTCTTCTGTCAATTCTACAGCCACATGCTTGCCATAGGTTGGTGAACCTTTACGAATATCTACTGCGACATCAAGCACTCTCCCCTTTACGCAGCGTACCAACTTACTCTGGGTATAAGGTGGGCGCTGGAAGTGCAAGCCTCGCATCACACCATAGCTGCTCATAGACTCATTGTCTTGGCAAAAGTGTACACTGTGTCCCAGGATTGGGGCAACCTTTTCTTCAAACTCTCGCTCGCTAAAGCTCTCAAAGAAGTAGCCACGAGCATCACGGAAGAGGCGTGGCTCTATAATGAGTACGCCTTCAATATCAGTTTTGATTATATTCATTGTTTTCTAATATTCTAAATTCTTTTTTAGTGTTTGATTTTTCTCTTCAAGTATTGAAAGGAGATACTTGCCATAGTCATTCTTCAGCATAGGCTGAGCATTCTCTCTCAATTGTTCTGCTGTAATCCAACCTTGACGATATGCGATACCTTCCAAGCAAGCTACCTTCAAGCCTTGGCGTTTCTCCAAGACCTCGATAAAGGTAGATGCCTCTGATAGTGAATCATGGGTTCCGGTATCAAGCCAGGCGAATCCTCTTGCCATGGTCTGTACCTTCAGCTGCTTATCCTTTAGGAACTCCTGGTTCACCGTTGTGATTTCCAACTCACCACGAGCAGAAGGTTTGATATGCTTGGCTACTTCGACTACCTTATTAGGATAGAAGTATAAGCCTACCACGGCATAGTTGCTCTTTGGATGTTCTGGCTTCTCTTCAATGCTCAGGCAATTGCCTTGCTCATCAAACTCAGCAACTCCATATCGTTCCGGATCACTTACACGATAGCCAAAAACGGTAGCCTTGTTGTTCTGCTCGGCATCAACTACAGCCTGATGCAGCATCTGATTTAATCCTGCACCATAGAAGATATTATCGCCTAATACGAGGCAAGCGGAATCATTACCAATGAATTTCTCTCCGATAATGAAGGCTTGGGCTAAGCCATCTGGTGATGGCTGCTCAGCATATTCGAACTTGACGCCGAACAGGCTTCCATCGCCTAAGAGGCGCTTGAAGCCTGGCAAGTCGAATGGTGTTGAGATTATGAGTATCTCACGGATACCTGCCAACATCAATACTGATATTGGGTAGTATATCATTGGTTTATCAAAGATTGGTATCAGCTGCTTGCTGATTCCTTTGGTGATTGGGTACAAACGTGTACCGCTTCCACCTGCTAATACTATTCCTTTCATATAATTGTTTGTTTGTTATTCATAACATGTTTCTAAAATCATCCCGTCCTTCTTTAGCATTAAAGAAGTTTTTTCTAAAATCATCCCGTCCTTCTTTAGCATTTAAAAAGGCTTTTTCGAAAACCTACCCGTCCTTCCTTACCGTTAAGGAAGGCTCCACCTCTCATCTCGGTCTTCTCCCCTCAGGGAAGAAGAAGGAAACCGCCCTCCGGTGCTCGGAACCGCTGCGCTATAGGGGTGGCGGACCATCAAAAGTCTACGCCATATTGTGCGGGATGGGACCGCCTGGGGTGACGATGAGTGCTAGCACAAAAAAGAGACTTGTTATCGTAGATTTCTCTGCTTTCTTCAAACTATACTCATTTACAATTCAACCAATCATCCATAACGGTATTTATAATTCCTGCTTGATAAATATCTCGACCTCCATCTTTGCTACAGAGCTTTTTATTATTATCATTGAGATTGGTATAAATGACATTTGAGAGGAATACCCTCTTGTCAAAATAACCGCTATTTGCCTCATTACACAGATGACAGGCTTGATTTACAACATCACCCATCCATACCACATCATTCAGACCAGAGCCCTTATTGCCTGCTTTTATCATCAATGCTCTACCATAGTCCAAACCAACCCCAACTTCATAAGTCTGATAACCTCGCTTCTTTAATTTGAAATTCAAAATATCAACAAGGCTACATGCCTGAGCCGCCAAAGCAAAGACTCCATCAATATCAGTCTTACACTTTGTGTCGCAAACGCACCATACACAATCCCCATTTATGTTAACTTCCTTACAAGTTGGATGTCCATTCATCAATGCGACCATTTCTGAGATAAAACTTCGATATATCTTAGCTAATACAGGACGCTTATGGGCATCAGTCATATTACTACTGTCTCTTATATCAACAAATAAAGCTGTTGCTTTTACATAAAAGCCATTAGTATATGTCAGTTTTGATCTATCAACAATAGAGTCTGATTCCTCAAAAGAATCATTAGATGCATCTAAAATCTCATCAATTCGAGTTAAAGATGCATCGAAGTCGTAATTTTTGTTGGTTGATTCCATAATCATATAAACAAGTACAATATATACATTACTGCAATATTTAAAACTACAGCATAAAAATATCTTAAAGCTACTTTATAAAAGCCAAACTTCTTCGAACAAATTGAAGAGTTAATATATATCTGACTCATTAAATCTTTTTGATATTCAACACCTTCAAATTCTGAGAATTCCTCATAACTTTTACCTGATATTGTTTGAAAGAAAAGATACGAATCACTAAACAATGAAGGATTGAGTTTTAAAATTTCTTTAGCATTCAGTTCTGCAGATATCGTACGCAACGCATATACAGAACTTATCATACAGGTTAATATGGAAAATAACAAAGAAATTGAAAAGAAAAAACGACTACAGCATAATTCGTATTTTTTAGGCTCTTTAAGATACAGCATAAATGGTTCTATAATACTACTCTTCACAACATCAACAAAATCTGTAGCAAATAGTATCGCTAGAACTATCCCTATAGTCGCTAATAGCAATCCTGCCTTTTGGTCACAATTGCTTATCCAGGCATTGACCCGATCAAGCGACAGCTCCAGGCTCTCAACACTTTTGTGGTCTCTGGTTTCACACATAATGGATATTGTCAACTTTAAGGCAGTAAGCAGATAAACGCTCACAACCATTGGCTACAACTTTTTATTCTCCGAAAATTTGTCCTTCTTCTACATTATTCAATCTACGATAATGAGGAAAGCTACGAACTCTTGTTATAACGTATTTTCTCTTAATACTCCCATCCGCATTTTCTGTATCAATTATCTGAATGTCACATCTCAGAACATCACCTTTACTAAATGCGATATCACGACTATCCACTAATGCGAGAAAGCCCAAATCATTCATCTTCATCGCCCTTACTTTACCTTCATAACGTACTTTCCATTGAACAGACTTTGCTTCAAGAGTAGGAGAAACAATCTGCAACACAACATTAGGCACATTAGTATAATCCGTAACATCATCATCTGGAGCAATAGCTTGTGACAATTGGTGTTTATCTACTGTAACTGAAACTTCTTGATTATTATCATCCTTGTACTTCAAGGACAGATTAGTAATCTTATCGGAATTGATTACTGTAGAAGCGATTTTATTAACGGAATCACGAACAGCTCGACTTCTAGCAATTTCAGTACGCTCAATATTTACTTCCTCTTGATGAGTTCGTAATTTAAAAATATCACCATTAGTCGTTAAATACCACAGTATTAAACCGGCAATCACTTCTTTTCCTATCGGAGAAACAAATTGCGAACATACTTTTTTAATACATAATGGTATTTTTAAACTACCATGTTCAAATCCAATGACTTCAACAGTCACTTCATCAAATCCACAGGTGTAAACTTTATTAAGAGACTTGTTTAATGAAACTGCAATACACTGGACGCCATCCAATAATGAAATTACATCCGCAATAGGTAAAGAACTATCATCTACACCAAGTGACAACTCAAGATATTCTGAACTATTCATATATTGATAATATTACAAGAACACTGTATGTTATAAACGTTACAGCTTCCAAACTGTTGATAAAAGCTTTGTATCGATCTAAGTGTGAAAGATTGCTAAGCTTATACCTTCACTTCACCTTCATTCAATATAGTAACATGGAAACATAGATTTTATTCCCATAGCTATGTGTTCGAAGCGTTACTCAATGCAAGCTAAAGGAACTTTTGCTCTTCTATTACCAACTTGTTCAATACTGGCAAGAGCTTCTCTATCTTGCGGCACTTTACCTTATTATAATAGAAGTCTATATCGTCGAGGAGATCATATGCCTGGTCTTCGGACATATCACCTCCATATCCGCCAGCGACAATCGTAATAGCGGCTAGCTTGCGAGCATCTAAGTGAATACGGAAATCGTACATGCTTCGAAGGATTACAGGAAGGGTATTGTATATGACGTTACAATAGTGCAGCAAGTCTTTGAAATCTTCTGATTCCGTTAAGTAGGCTTCGAGCATTTCTTCCTGATATTGGCGGAGAAGCAATAAGTACTTTTCCTTTCCAACCTTACCTTTTATGTTTTGGGTCATCACCCAGAACAGGGCATGAGATAGGACGATTTTATCTTCGGAAGGGTGGTAATAGAAGAGGTCGTCTTCTGGGCTATTACTCTTAGCCCATTGTTCTTCTAACTTACCGATTATTTCCTTTCTAAAGGAATTTCTATCTTCTTTATTCATTGATATATTGCTATTTTATAATGTTTCTTGTCCCCATACTGCTACCAGACGGTCTTTCCAGAGTTTCAGAGGGCAATGGGAATTGAGTTCTAAATACAAATCGTTGTTGGCATCGAGGAACTTGCGTAAGCCTATCTCTACCAACGGATGAAAAGGAAGGTAAGTTGGAGCGAGATTGCGATAATCTACGTTCTCGATATCCATTCCTAATCCCATGGTCTGACCGGCATTGGCTGACATAACGAATATGTTGTCGGGATGCTCGCTTTGCCATATCTGGACAAAGGTTGGGCACGGACGCTTCATTATACCAAAGAAATGCTCCTGATCTTTGATGCTTGAAAGATGCAAAAAGTAATCACCCCAATCGGCATAAAGAGTAACGGAGTTTTCTCCGCCCAACATCAAATAGACATGGGCATAGTAGGTCTTGCCGGATGGTGTCTTGGTCTTGTAAATGATCTCGACATCATCTTTATGATAGACGAGGGTGCGGGAGCTACCTAAAAAGAAGGTCGCTCCTGGCTTTATTGAGAAATAAGATTTCATGATTTTATATTTGGTTCCTCATTGCAGTATCGCTCTGCACTGGTCGTCGCTCGAATGAGGATGTTATCTTATAAATATTGTTGCACAATATTTGCTAGTTCATCAGCATAAGAAGTTGTATCTTCTACATATCTCTTATTTACAAGTATATATAAGGATAAATCATTTCTTCTAAAATGCTCGAACTTGTCATCAGAAACTGTTGAAAGAACAAAACGACGATAAAGACGGAAACGACGGGATACCATTCCATCCTGATCTTTTTCGTCTTCTGCTCCAATAAAAAAGAATGAAGCTTTTTCGTCTCGTTTCAATACATCTAACATTATATGAAACATTGTATAGAGTATCGTTCTAACCTCGAAAGTATTCGAACGAAGACTAAACTTATTTTTGCTATTGATGTTTGCCTTATCAAAAAACTTGATGCAATAAGCATGTTTCTTATAACATTCAACTCTTACGATATAGGCATGATGGGATTTGTCTGACTTAAACCGATATTGCAAGGTCTGAATCAGATACTCATCACTCTCACTTTTATCTATCATTTGAAAGATAAAAGGATAACCATCAGACATCAATCGCTCCATTAGATTAACTTTTTGTAAACAGGTATTGCAACCTTATCCATTTCTTCTTTCGAAACCTTAACAACTCCGGGAGTTGCATCGAAATAATCTACAGGATAACGATACTTGCCATTTGGCATCAAAACTTTAGTTACACGGCGAAAGAGAGATATACCCTCTTCTGTAACTATCTTTGTTATCGTCTTATCTATGATTTTTCCCATAATTCTTTATTTTTATTTCAATTTCTCCTGCAAATATAAGAGTTTTCTATGAAACTACCAAATTTTTGGAGGAGTTTTTGCTTCAAGCATATCACCAATACAGCGTCTCTACTAAATTACAGGTAGTTACAGCTATCAGTTTTTTTTTATATTTGTTCCTCATTGCAATATCGCTCTGCACTGGTCATCTTTCGAATGAGGAGTTTTTTCTTTCTAATGTTCCACAGATTGAACAGATTAACACAGATATTTAGACCTGATTGGTCTGGAGTTTTATCACACGCAGATTGCGCAGATGACGCAGTTTTTTTAATTACTCCGACAGATACCTAACTATCCAAGGTTTCAACTCAGGAATGTCTACTTCTATCGTATCCCATAGACTTTCGGGGTCTATTGTATAATAGCCATGCACAAGGACATGGCGCATACGCTCAATCTGACGCCAATTTACATCAGAATGAGAATCACGAAATTCTGCTGAAAGCATATAGACAGCCTCGCCTATTACTTCCACCAATTTGGTAAAGCCATAAAAGATGAGCTTATTCTTCTTGATATCTTCAAAAGTATATTGAGCATGAAACTCCTCTATACTTTCTATCGCTTCAAGAATATGCTCTAACCTTCCCCTATCTCTAACTTTTTCTCTCATAAATCAAGAATTTATCTTGGTTGGCTGTTTCTTGAGCAAAAGGGAGGAGACGATTAGCCTCTACTATATCCACCTTGCGATGAAGCAAGTCTTCCAAATTCAACATAATACCAGCTATTTTCATCAGAGAAATTCGATTATGCTGACGATCATACTCTACAAGAATGTCTATGTCACTATCAGTAGTTTCTTCTCCTCGTGAGCATGAACCAAAGAGCCAAGCCTTTGTTATTGGCTGGCTACCAAAGAAATCTTGTATCTTTGGAATCATATTTTGTACATTCTTACTAATCATAACAGCGTAATTTTATTGTTTTTAATGGAGCTTATACTCCATTTCTCTGTTCATTGTGCAAATATAAGTTTTTTCTTTGAAACTACCAAATTTTTGGGGGAGTTTTTGCTTCTTGCTCTAATCTCACGCAGATTATATTCCCATAGCCTTAACATGAAGACAAGGGAACTTGGATTTTTTCGAAAACCTACCCGTCCTTCCTTACCGTTAAAGAAGGTGTTTTTTCTACCTCTCCGTCTCTCCTGCAAGGAGAGCTCCACTTGTAAATCACCGTTAGAACGTAACTACTGATTTTCAGCAGTTAGCACATCCAACAT
>ERZ1026866.439-NODE-439-length-25086-cov-6.427550_pt1 | contig 25086 bp, 18 predicted proteins | sample MGYA00380163_ERZ1026866 | MGnify/ENA primary metagenome ERZ1026866 (study PRJEB33269, sample SAMEA4719799) | human gut metagenome | biome: human-associated habitat; feature: organic feature; material: feces | place: Cameroon | collected 2013-10 ...
GTGTCATATTCTTCCGTAGTTCCTGTGTCTTCCCGGTCCGCTTTGATCTTCATCGCCACTTTTTCCGGACTCTCCAGTTCTTCAATGACATTCTGCTCATTCTCACTTCCTGCGTCATCGAAGTAATCATTATAATACTTCAATGCATCGATCCGATCCTCTTCCGGAATATCCAGAAGCAGTCTGGACAGCGTCTCCATAAATTCTATTCTGTTCATTCTAGTCTACCTCCCTCAAACAATTCGCTGATCTTCCCGGAATATTCTTTCCATTCTTTCTGATACATGGCAAGCTGGATTCTTCCGCTTTCTGTTACTTTATAATAACGTCGGTTTCTTCCGTCAAACTGCCTGTCATAGACTTCCAGATATTCCCCTTTCTGCAGTCTTCGAAGCACCGGATACAATGTAGATTCTGATACATCGATTGCTTTTCTTACATCCTGTGTAATCTTATATCCGTACGTTCCTTCATCTTCCCGCGATACTACCGCCAGCACAATTGCATCCAGAAGAGCTGCACCTGTATTAAAAACCATGCTCTCACTCCCTTTCGCACTATTATCTAATATTATTTTGTTACGCATATTATACGTCGTATAATATAGTATGTCAACACATATTATGTATGTTACAAAATTGTAAGATGCTGATCATATGACACTAGCGGATTCTTCCAAATACATAACGCAAAAAGAAGCACACCCCGACTTGGGATATGCTTCTCTTTGTTATTTTATATAAATTTCTTTCTTCAAAGTAAATGAATATATAATCTTTTCTTTAACCTTTTTTCCTGTCATCTGTTCCAGTGCCTTAGCATAATAGCGCAGCTGCTCCTGGTACTTCTCTGCCAGTTCTTCTCCTCTGTCTGCCTTATCCGTCTTATAATCCAGCACAATCAGTCCATCTGGTTCTTCAAAATAAGCATCAATGATTCCCTGTACCAGGATCAGTTCCCCGTCTTCTTCCTCCGGATACAGCTCTTTTGCATTAATTCCAAGTACAAACGGCTGTTCTCTCCAGAGCTTCTGATTTCTGTCTGCTTCCTGCATCCGTTTTCCCGAATCACATTGCAGAAATCCCAGAATATCTGTCCAACGGACACATGCTGCCGCCTCTTCTTCTATCCTTCCTCTTCTGACCTGTTCCTCCAGCCATCCGGTGAACCATTGTTTCCACGGCTCCTGCATACCGGAAAAATCCAGTAACTCCATCACACGGTGATACGCCGTACCTCTCGGTGCTCCTGTCAGTCCCTCTTCCTGCTGCATGAATTTCGGTAAAAGCGGCACCACTTCCGGTTCTTCGTATAATAAATCACCCTGGCCTTCAAGTTCTTCCCGGCCGCCATCTACCGCAATCTCATAAGCTCTTTTTTTCAATTCCGTAACGGTGAATTTCAGCTTTCTTTCACTGCTCTTTTCATATGGGTAGGAAAATGCGAACTGTTCCTGCAGCATCTCGTGCAATTCCGGTTCATAGATTTCTTCTACATTCCAGTTTTCAAGAATGGCTCTTGAAAGACCGCTCTTTTCTTCTTCCTCTATGCTTTCTTTTATCAGATCCTCCATATGCAGGATCTGAAGTCTGAACAGTTCTTCTTTCTGACTCTTTAATACCGCCGGAAGTATCCAGTCCCAGTATGTGGAAGCATGGCTAAGCTGGGCGAATGATAATGTTCCGTCTGCGTTTCCTCCAAACATCTGATATCCGGTAATCTTATCCTCTGGTTTTGAAAGTGTTCCTGTAATGATCAGCTTCTCTTTCGCACGCGTCAGGGCTACATATAATACACGCAGTTCCTCCCCCAGACTCTCGAGTGCTTCCTCTTTTTGTATCACTTTCTTGATGATACTTGGAATCTTCGTACGATATTCCAGATTCACCGCATCCAGTCCGACTCCCATACCGGCATGGAGTGCCACTGCACTTCTTGCATCCTGCATGTTAAAACGTTTTCCCATTCCTGCAACGATCACAACCGGGAACTCCAGACCTTTACTTTTGTGGATCGTCATTACGCGCACCGTATCCGCATGTTCATCTTCAATACTTGCTTCACCATAATCCACATCATATTTCTGCAGCTGTTCGATATATCTTACAAAATGGAACAATCCTTTATAGCTGGTTGCCTCGTATGCCCTGGCTTTTTCGATCAGCATGTCCAGATTCGCTCTGCGCTGTGCGCCGCCGGGCATCGCTGCCACATAATCTCCATATCCGGTTCGATCCAGTATCTTCCATAAAAGCTCATGCATCGGTGTATATGGTACAATTCTACGTAATTCGTCCATCTCTCCCAGACACTTTTCCAGCTTTTCCCGGATCTTTTGTTCACTTCCATGTACTCTGTACTCTGCAACGCTTTCAAAGAACGGCTTATCCAGATACGCACACCGGATCACTGCCAGTTCTTCGTCTGATATTTCCGCAAATGCCGAGCTTAATACTGCTGCCAGCGGAATATCCTGTCTCCGGTTATCCAGAACCCTCAGATAATCCAGAAGCACGCCGATCTCCTGTGTCTGGAAATATCCTTCACTGGTTCCCGCATAGGTCGGGATTCCTTCACGGTTCAGCACTTCCGTAAATACATCGGCAAATCCTTTAATACTTCTTGTCAGGATCACGATATCCGAATAGCGGACATCTCTCAGTTCTCCGGTCTCCTTATCCGTAACTTTCTGCGACCGCAGAAGTTCCCGGATACGCATGGCGATCATACGGGCTTCCAGCTCTCTCTCGGAAACAATTCCCTTTCCCGTATCTTTATCCGTATTACCAGTGCTGTTTTCTTCTTCTACTGCATCATTCTCCTGATATCCATCCAGATCACCGTCCATCACCAGAATCTCTGTCTCCAGATTCTCCGTCTTCGGATATTCTGCTCCCGGATATAATGCTGCCTGCTTATCGTAGACAATCCCGCCCAGTTTCTCCGTCATAATCTGCCGGAATATCGCATTGGCACCTTCCAGTACTTCCTTCCGGCTTCGGAAATTCTTGTGCAGGTCAATCCTCTGGGTCTGACTTTCTTCTATATTATATGTGTGGAATTTCTCCAGAAATAATTCCGGTCTCGACAGACGGAACCGGTAAATACTCTGCTTCACATCCCCCACCATGAAGATATTGTACCTTCCGCTTCTGCAGGTCGATACACTGGTAAGGATTGCTTCCTGGATCAGGTTGCTGTCCTGATATTCATCGATCATGATCTCCTGGAACTGTTTCTGGTATTCTTCCGCTATTTTTGACGGTCCAAGTCCCGCTTCAGTCTTCTCTGTCAGGATACGCAGTGCATATTGTTCCATATCCGAAAAGTCGATCATATTCTGTGCACACTTCTGCTCCTCAAACTTCTCCGCAAACAGCCGCACAAGATCTCCCAGTCCTTCCATCGCCGGGGCACATAGTTTCAGATCCTCTACCAGTTCCTGCGGACTTTCATAAAAATACTGCCCGCTGATATTCTTTACAATTCCTTTTACCAGTTCACGGATCTTCTTAACCTGCTCAATCTTTTCTTCCGATACCGTCTTATCTTTATTTGCTGCGATCCTTGCCCATTTTACGTTCGCAAATGCTTCTGCCATCTTCTCATAAGACAGAATCCCGGACAGCTCCTCGATCACCTGCATGTCTTTATCCAGCGTTGCCTCATACACCGCCGGACCATCCGGACTTAATGCGATCTTCTCCGCATGAGCCAGCAGTTCTCTTGCATCATCCAGATTCTTTCGGATATCTGTCATCACCTTTTTCATGAAGCTGCTTTCTTCCAGCGTCTTCACATCCGGTATTCCATATACTTTCACACAGGAATCCAGCCATTCTTCACTATCCGGATAACTTCTGGAAAATTCATAGATCTTCAATATCAGATCTTCAATCTTTTTATCATCTCTTCCGGTGCTGTAAGCTGCCGCAAAATCAAGAAACCGTTTATTTCCTTCCTGATATTTCTCCTCCAGCATCTCCTCCAGCACATCATGTCTTAACAGCTTCAGTTCTCCTTCTTCACCGATCCGGAATCCCGGATCAATATCAATCGCATGAAAATGATCGCGGATCACAGAAAGACAGAAGCTGTGGATGGTTGTGATCTGCGCATTATGGATCAGGGTTGCCTGTTGTTTCAAATGCTCATCTTCCGGGTATTCCGTCAGTTTCTTCTCAATTGCAAGACGAATCCTTTCTTTCATCTCTGAGGCTGCCGCCTCGGTAAATGTCACGATCAGAAGTTTATCTACATCCACCGGAGGGTCATCTTCTGTCAGCATCGTGATGATACGTTCTACCAGAACAGCTGTCTTTCCGGAACCTGCTGCTGCCGACACCAGAATATTACGATTTCTCAGTTGTATGACCTTCTGCTGTTCTTCTGTCCATTTCACACCCATTCCTGGTTTCCTCCTTTCCTGTCATTTTCAGATTCACGCTGTTCTATCCGCATTGCCGCCATGACCTCTTCTTTTCCCATTGTTCCGATATCACGGTATTCATATCCCGGAATTTTAACATCGAATCCACAGACATGCCTGTATGGACAGTAATCGCATCCACTTTCCTGCCCACGCTTATAAGGAAGGGCTCCTGCTTCACCATTCAATATCTTCGTTCTTGCATCTTCCATCTGCTTTTTGGCATGAGTCATCATTGCAGAAAAATCCTCTCCCGCAACCACTTTGGAATACCCTGATACGCTGCCGTTCTTATTATATTTTACCGGAACTGCCAGAGATTCACCCGAAGTATTATGATCCAGATGTTTTAATATCTCTGTCCCAAGCGGAATGATACCATCCGGCTTCAACTGCTTTAGAACCGCACGCTCTGCTTTTTCTTTGTCTTCTGTCTTATCCACCAGAGGATCCTGAATACGGTAATAGAACACACCAGCCGGGATTACCTCCTTATCCGGATGGCGCTTTTTCTGAAATTCGACTGCTGCATCCATATAGACCATAAGCTGTAATTGTAAGCCATGATACAATGCAACCACGTCAAATGCCTTACTTCCGGTCTTGTAATCCATAACTTTGACATATATCTGCTCTTCCGTCTCACATATATCAATGCGGTCAATCTTTCCTCCGAAGAAACGCAGTTCATATGCCTCCGGCACAAAGTCCCCGGCTTTCAGCTGGTTCGTAAGTGCCCATACTGTTCTCTCCAGCATCTGCTTCATGCGCACGATCATCTGTTCATTTCTTGCCGTACTGTATAATACAGAATTGCCATAATCTGTAATCGCTTCTTCCACACTTGCATCGATCAGCTTTTTTCTTTCTTCTTCCGGCAATACTGTCCAGCCGCCCGCCTCCGACGCCTTTTTCGAAAACAGTTCCAGGGCCCTGTGACAGACATTTCCCAGATCGACTGCTTTAAATTCATACAGCGGCCGTTCCTTCAGGCGGAGCCCGTAAGCAAGGAAATGTGCACACGCACAGGTCGCATACCGTTCCATTCTCGTGATGCTTCCTTCGAAATTCTCTCCATAAAGTTCTCTTGCTACACGTTCCGATAATGGATCTTCCGGACGTCTGTAGTACCATGCGCGCAAAATCCGGTCCACCGCAGCTTTCCATTCCGGAGATTTCTGATACCAGGTATATAATTCCTGCCAGGTGAGGTCCAGATTCTTCTCCTGCAGTCCACGGATCAGATAAGCAACTCCACTTTTCTCCGTCAGTTCTTTTTCCTTTAGTTTTTTTGCTTCTTCATCCTGAACCTTTAACTTTGGATATAATCTTGATAATTCCTGTATCAGATAAGACGGACGCTGTGCTTTCCCTCCAGCAGACACTTTACTATAATAAATCTTCAGTTTCTCCGACGGCTTAGTCAGGTTCATATACAGGTAAAACTTTTGGACATATGCTTTTTCCTTTCCGCCTGCCGCCAGCGCATGATCCGCCTGCCGGAACTTCTCTCTGTCCTGTTCTGTTAACAGACCGGTTCTCATAAGTGCTCCGGGAAGGAAGCTGTCATTGGCTCCAAGAAAAAAGAGTGCCCTGATGTCTTTTAATCTTGTTCTCTGCATATCTCCTGCCACTACCTGATCCACACTTGGAGGAATCACACCGACTCTTGCCTCTTCCAGTCCTGCATCCAGAAGCTTACAATATTCGTTCAGTCCCACCGGTTCCTCACCCAGAAGTTCTACAAATTTATCAAATAATTCTATGATAATCCGGTAGACCTGTGAATATTCCTTCGCCAGTGCCAGCTCACCTGCTTTCTGAAATTCTTCTTCTGTTCTTTGCAGGCGTTCCTGGATATTTTCCTTCACCATGAACTCATATACTGCCATCGTGATATCTCGCACCGTTTTCCTCTTTTGTTTTAATACAAACATCAGGTTATCCACTTTTTCTACCAGTTGTACACGGTAATGATTCAGCCGGTCCAGTTCCTCTTCTTCCATCCCCTTCAATCTGCGGATCCAACGGTTCTGCCAGCCTTTATATCCCCTGATTCCCAGTCCGAGCACATAGTTTTCCAGTTCATCGACTTCCTCGCAGGCGAATCCTGCAAGATTCGTTCTTAAGAAGCGGAATACACTTTCATAAGAGAAATTCTTTTCCGCCATATTCAGAAGACTCCTTATATATTCTACAAATGAATTCAACAGGATGCTTCTCTTATGATCCATAAACACCGGAATCCCGTAATTCTCAAATGCCTGTTCCAGATAGTCTCCATATACATTCATATCACTGACGATCACACCGATATCTCTGTATCTGTACTGCTCTTTACGTACCAGTCTGCGGATTCCCTCTGCCACTGCATCTGCTTCCTGTCTTGGGTTCCCTGCTGCATGGATTTCCAGATTCTCCACAGCTTTATCATACCTTCCAGACCCGTACCGGAAGATATTTCTCTCCAAAAATGCAAGTTCCTGGTTCTTTTCAAATCGTTTCACCGGATATCCATACAGGCAGACCGGTTCTTCTACCTCTATATGATCTTCCCCCGCCATTCTGACCAGTGTCGTTACCATCTGCTTACTCAGTCCAAACAGCTGATATGGATGTTTATAAGTATACGGATTCTCCCGTTCATCCATCGTAACTGTCACCCAGACTTCCTTGCAGCACCGCATAAGTTCCAGTATCAGCCGGTTCTGCACCGGTGTAAATCCGGTAAATCCGTCAAGAACTACAACACTGTTTTTCAAAAGTTCTGATTCTTTTACCTGACTGTTCAATACATCCAGCAATTCTTCCTTCGTGATATACCGCTCTCTTAAGTAATCCTGAAAACCTTCATACAAAAGCCTGATATCTTTTAACTTGTAATACAATCTGGAGTCTTCATCCAGATGATCCAGCATCTCATCCATCTCTTCTTCCCCGATATCATACTGTGTAAATTCGGATATCACGGATTTTACCTCACTGATATAGCCAAGTTTCTTAATATTCCCTTTCAATACCGTCAGTTTGTTCTCATAATCCCCTGCAATCTTTCTGAGGATCAGGTTTTTTCCCTCATCATCCAGAACCTGCATCTGCTTTGTACCGGTCTCTTCAAATACCCGGTAAGCAAGTCTTGCAAAACTCAGTACATCGATATTCATGATACCGTGTCTCGGATGCATACTGACCAGATCCTTCTGCGTCTGCATTGTGAACTGTTCCGGTACGAGCACTATGAAATTCTTCAGTGGGTATTTTTCTGATTCTTCTATGACATGCTGATATAAATAAGTTGATTTTCCTGAGCCGGATGGCCCGAATACAAATTTTAAAGGCATAAGGTTTCCTCCTTATGCCCTAGTATAACACGAATATATGTTTGTGTATAGCCGTAAAACCTGCTTTTATACTGTCATTCACGACAGCTTTTGCAAGATTTCCCCGGTATCTTATAATGCACGCAGTCTCTCTGCGAATTCATTACTAAGTGTCATTTTCGCAACGTAGAACACATCTCCTGTCATGTATACATTCCAGTCATCTTCTACTTCTACCTGGAGTTCTCCTCCCGGCATATGAACGATCACTTTACTGTTCGTAAGTCCCAGTTTGTACGCTACACCTGCTGCCGCACATGCTCCGGTTCCGGATGCTCTGGTGTATCCTGCACCACGCTCAAAAATCTCGATCGCAATATTCTCTTTATCCATCACCTGCATGATCTGTGTATTGATTCTGTTCGGGAAATATCTTGCGATCTCGGAATAATCACCGATCTTGCATACCAGCGGTTTGGAAATCTCACGCATAGGGATCACGCAGTGTGGATTACCGATGGATACACAGGTAACCGGATACAACGTCCTTCCGAATACCATGTCCTCGTTGATCACTTCACGCCTCTCGCCGATGACCGGGATCTCATCACTCCAAAATGATAATTTTCCCATAGATACACGCAGCCGGCTTCCATCTTCATTTAAGAATGTCACTTCCACCGGACCGTTTCCTGTATATAATTTGAAATTCTTTTTCTGTACGTAACCGGCATCTTTCAGATATTTTGCAAAAATACGGACACCGTTTCCACTGGTCTCTGATTCACTTCCGTCCGGATTCCATACTTTTACATGCATACCGTCTTCTTTCAGGATCGGTCCTTCCAGAACTCCGTCAGCGCCAAGCCCCTCATTACGATCACAGATCATTTTTACATTTGCCTGATCCAGTTCTAATTCATTATGATTCGGATCAAATACAAGATAATCATTCCCCAATCCATGATAACGTTCCAATACTACTTTCATCTTTCTTCCTCCTGATTTTTAATCCCCGTCTTTAATTACATTTAAAAATTTCTTCTGTTGTGTTTTTATTTCTTTTGACTGTATATAGTTCACACAGAGTATTCGCCGCTTACTGCATCTGTTAGCTGCATCTTTCTCTTTATCCATATCATAACAGGCATTATTTCCATAATCTACACAAATAATGCCCTGTTTCTTGCAAATAATGCCATTTTCCTATAAACTGATTACAGATACTATTTGCAGCTTTTTATCTGTCTCGAATCACTCTGATTTTGATATTGTATTTTTAATAATATATGGAGGATATATATGGAACAATACGAGAAAAAAGGATATCTGAACAGTGAATTCAGACTTTTTCACCTGACTGATCAGGATACCAAAGAAATAGATTACCATTATCACGATTTTGATAAGATTACAATCTTTATTCGGGGAAAGGTCAATTATATGATCGAAGGACGCTCTTACGACTTAAAGCCTTATGATATCGTTCTGGTAAAACAGGGAGATATTCATAAGCTGACAGTAGACAATTCCTGCCCTTATGAGAGAATTATTGTCTACATCTCTCCGAATTTTATGAACGCATATCAGACCGAAAGCTACGATCTGAGTTATTGTTTCCAAAAAGCTGATCAGGAGCACTCCAATGTTCTGCGCATCCCCTCTCCGGAAAAGAGTTCCCTGTTCCGTTCTATCTCTAATCTGGAACATTCTTTCACTGACGGCGGCTATGCCTCCGAACTCTACCGGCAGGTAATGTTCCTGGAATTCATGATCCATCTGAACCGTGCGGTAAGAAAAAACCGGCTGGAATACATTGACACGGATAATTGTAACGAAAAGGTGCTCGACATCCTTGATTACGTCGGCGAGCACCTCTGTGAGAACTTATCGATCGACCTGATCGCCGGGCAGTTCTATATCAGCAAATATTATATGATGAGATTATTCAAGCAGGAAACCGGTTATACACTGGGACAATATATCTCCCAGAAGCGGCTCCTGCTTGCAAAAGAACTATTATCTTCCGGTGTGCCGGGCACACAGGTCTGTTATGATTGTGGATTTAAAGATTATTCTACGTTTTCCAGAGCTTATAAGCAATTGTTCGGTGTAACGCCTTCCGGACGTACCTGCCCATAAAGTTCTGCCGGAACGAATGCCCGCACGAAGATACCATCTTCCCGGTACTCTTCCTCCTGAAGTTCTCCGTACTTCCGGATCTTTTGGATCTTTCCGGCTTCTTTATATGGATACAATGCCTCAATCTCCACTTTCCGCTCCCTCAATACAGCTTCTATGGACTGAAGAAATCCTGTAATTCCTTCTCCCGTCTTTGCCGAGATTTTTACATGATAATCTGCACGCAGGTCTCTCGGAACCCAGGTATCTTCCATTCGGTCAATCTTATTAAATACCGTGATCACCGGCTTATCTTTCACTCCGAGATTCTGCAGTGTCTCATATACGGTATACATCTGTTCATCCATCTGCGGATTCGAAGCATCCACTACATGCAGGATGATGTCCGCATATTTTGCTTCTTCCAGCGTACTCCGAAAAGCTTCGATCAGATGATGTGGAAGCTTTCTGATAAATCCTACCGTATCTGTCATGAGAATTTCCTGACCGCTTGGCAGTTTCAGATCCCTGGTAGTAGGATCCAGAGTTGCAAATAATTTATCTTCTGCAAGAATTCCTGCACCGGTCAGAGCATTTAACAATGTAGATTTCCCCGCATTCGTGTATCCTACGATTGCTGCTACCGGAATATGGCTTCTGCTTCTCTGCTCTCTGGTCACTTCCCGGTGTTTTTTGACATCCTTTAATTCACGGTTCAGTTGTGCGATCCGGCTTTTGATCAGGCGGCGATCCATCTCCAGCTTCTTCTCTCCCGGTCCTCTGGTTCCGATTCCGCCTCCCAGTCTGGACATCGCTCTTCCCCAGCCGGTCAGTCTGGTCTGCTGATACTTAAGCTGCGCCAGTTCTACCTGTATCTTACCTTCACTGGTCGATGCTCTTGCCGCAAAGATATCCAGAATGATCAGGGTTCTGTCCATGACTTTCACATCCAGCTCATCCTGCAGGTTCTTCATCTGCGCCGGAGACAATTCATCATCACACACAATCCCGGTCGCACGCAATTCCCAGATCATATTTTTTAATTCTTCTATCTTTCCCTTCCCGACATAAGTTGCCGGATGCTGCTGCTCCCGGTTCTGGATCAGCATTCCTGCCGTCTCCGCCCCGGCTGTCGATACCAGATCTTTTAATTCTTCCAGTGATTCTTTTGTATCATCCTGATCCGAGAGTGCAACTCCGACCAGAATCACTTTTTCTGTTTCATCTTTTATTTCTATCATATTCTATTAACGCGTCTCCAGGAATTCTGCTTCTTTTTTAGCTGCCTTGTCATTTGGATAACTATCCAGATATTCTTCCAGTTTTACTTCCGCACTCTCCCAGTCTTCCATCTTCTCATAAGCAACGATGATGTTATATTTCATTTCTTTCTTCATCTTCTTGCTGACGTCATCCTGTTCCAGTCCGAGATTATAATAGTTCAACGCTTCTTTTGCTTTTCCCAATTTCAGATCACAGTTTCCGATGAGATTGTAAATTGTTCCTGTCTTCTCAGCATTATTATCCAGAGCCTTCCTGAATGCATTTCTTGCCCCTTTATAATCTTTCTGTTCCCATTTCACAATGCCGATTCCTCTCCAGGCATCTCCGGTATTCTTATTCTTTTCTATTGCCTGTTCAAACTGTTCAACCGCCTGATCGTATTCTCCTTTTTCAAGATACTCGACTCCTTTTTTCGAAGGATTTCCACAGGCAGTCAGTAACAGACCTGCACTGAATATTGCAAGTAGTGCTTTTCCTCTTTTCATACTTTTTCTATATACTCCTCATTTACTCAATCTGCCAGTCAATCGGTTCTATTCCGTGCGCTCTCAGATAATCATTTGTCTGACTGAATGGCTTACTTCCAAAAAATCCGCGGTACGCAGACAGCGGACTCGGATGCGGTGCTTTCAGGATCAGATGCTTCGGATTATTCAGCATCCTCGCCTTTCTCTGCGCCGGCGCTCCCCATAAGATAAACACGATCGGACGATCCTGACTGTTAAGTGCCATGATCGCCGCATCGGTAAATTCTTCCCATCCGATATCCTTATGGGAATTCGCCTGATGTGCCCTTACGGTTAATACCGTATTCAACATCAGCACACCCTGTTCTGCCCATTTAGTCAGACAGCCGTGATTCGGGATCGTACATCCCAGATCATCATGTAGTTCTTTATATATATTCACAAGCGAAGGCGGCACATCCACGCCTTTTTTTACCGAAAAGCAGAGTCCATGCGCCTGTCCTACATTATGATATGGATCCTGCCCCAGAATTACTGCCTTTACATTATGAAGCGGTGTCAGATGAAATGCATTGAAGATATCATCTGCCGGAGGAAAGATCTGTCTTGTTCTGTATTCCTCATTTACTGTCTCGAATAATTTCTTATAGTATGGCTTTTTGAACTCTTCTTTCAGAGCGTCCAGCCAGTCATTATTGATTGCTGCCATTGTCTTTTACACTATCCTTTTTATTTTTTTATCCTCGCTGTCATACAGACTGCAAACTATAGACGGACAGATACACCTTTTTCTCTTAAATATTCTTTTACTTCCCTGATCTCCAGCTCTTTGTAATGGAATAAGGATGCCGCCAGCGCTGCATCTGCCTTTCCCTCTGTCAGTGCATCGTAGAAATGTTCCAGATTGCCTGCCCCGCCGGATGCGATTACCGGAATACTCACTTCTTCTGCGATTGCTCTTGTAAGTTCCAGATCATATCCTGCTTTCGTTCCGTCGCAGTCCATACTGGTCAGAAGAATCTCTCCTGCACCAAGCTTCTCCACTTTCGCTGCCCATTCCACAGCATCAATTCCCACATCGATACGTCCGCCATTCTTATAGATATTCCATCCGCTTCCGTCTTCTCGTTTCTTTGCATCGATCGCCACTACCACACACTGGCTTCCGAACTTTTCCGCCGCTTCAGAAATTAAATTTGGTGTATTGATTGCAGATGAATTAATAGAAATCTTATCCGCACCCTCTCTCAAAAGAGCTTTAAAATCGTCCACTGTACGGATTCCTCCACCTACCGTAAACGGAATAAACACATTTTCCGCTACTTTGCGGACCATATCGACAACTGTACCTCTCGCATCCGAAGATGCTGTAATATCCAAAAATACCAGTTCATCCGCCCCTGCCTTATCATATGCCTTTGCAATCTCGACAGGATCTCCCGCATCCCTTAAAGATACAAAATTGACTCCTTTTACCACTCTTCCGTTATTTACATCCAGACATGGAATAATTCTTTTTGTATGCATTGCCTTGTCCCCCTATAATTCCACAAAGTTCTTTAAAATCTGAATTCCTATATCACTGCTCTTTTCCGGATGGAACTGGCATGCAAACACATTTCCCTGTTCTACCGAAGCATGGATATGTGTACTATACTCTGTTGTTGCAGTCACAATATCTTCATTCTCTGCTTTCAGATAATAAGAATGTACAAAATATACATAGGAATCTTCCGGAATATCTTTAAATAATCTTCCGTTATTTTGGAATTTTAGTGAGTTCCATCCCATGTGAGGGATCTTAAGTCCTTCCTGATCCGGGATTCTTAATATCTCTCCCTTCAAGATCCCAAGGCCTTCCACACCCGGAGTCTCATCACTTCGTTCAAATAATAACTGCAGTCCGAGGCAGATTCCAAGAAATGGCGTTCCTTTGGCTGTTACGTCTCTGATTACTTCATCAAGTCCATACTGTCTGAGTTTTCCCATCGCATCTCCGAATGCTCCGACTCCCGGAAGGATTACCTTATCTGCATTCATGATCGTCTCTCTGTCTCTTGTAATTGTTACTTCCTGTCCCAGAAGCTGGATGGCTTTTTCCACACTCTTTATATTTCCTGCATCGTAGTCAATAATCGCTATCATCTCGTCGTCCTGCCTTTCGTATGTGATCTGGGACTCTCCGGCCATTCATTCCGTGCCCATTATTCTTTATTGTACATCAAGTTCAAACCAGAATTCAACTCCATTATCATAATTCTTTACTCCATATTCCTGATGGAAAGATTTCATAATCGCTTTTACAATAGAAAGCCCGATTCCATTACCGCCATATTCGCGTGTATGCGCTTTATCGACTTTATAAAATTTATCCCAGATATGTACGATATCTGCTTCTGGTATCGGAGTTCCGGTATTAAATACGGATACCCGTACTTTACCGTCTTTTTGAACCATTTTTACCTCTATCACCATATCCCCGCTGACATGATGACATGCATTGCTGACATAATTTTTCACGACCTGCTCTACTTTAAATTCGTCTGCCCATGCATAGATATCTTCTTCTGTATGCAGGAGAATTTTTGCACCTGCCTGATCTGCCATGATTTCCATACTCTGGAGCACGCCTCTTACAAGTGCTGTAAGATTAAATCTGTCAAACACAATATCCTCATCGCCGAATTCCAGTTGATTTAATGTCAGAAGATTCTTAACCATCTGATTCATCTTGGAAGCTTCATCCATGATCACCTCACAGTAGAATTCCCTGCTCTCCGCATCTTCATTCACACCCTCTTTTAATCCTTCGGCATATCCCTGGATCAGTGCGATCGGCGTCTTTAATTCATGCGATACATTTCCCAAAAACTCATTTCTCATCTTTTCCAGCTTATCTTTCTGTTCAATATCTTTCTGCAGGCTGTTATTCGCCTTCTTGAGCTCCGAAATTGTACTTTCCAGTTTTTCCGACATCCGGTTAAAGTTCTCACCAAGTTCCCCAATCTCATTACTTCCACCACTGGTATATTTCGCATCAAAATCAAGATCTGCCATACGGTCTGATAATCTTGCCAGTTCGCGGATCGGTTCTGTGATACGTTTTGCAAAATACCAGATCAGCAGGATAGATACAACCATCAAAATACTTCCTATATATAATAAGAAACGATTCGATATCGCCGCACTCTCCCGCATACTTTCCACCGGACTTCTGAGCAGGAACTGACTGCCATCATCCAAGCTTCCCCACATATCTACATAATAGTTCTGATTCCATGGATCCCATGACTGATTGATCTGGTAAACTTCCGTGGAATCCAGGATTCTGCTTTCTTTCTGTGCCTGATTCAGAAAATATCCCATCATCTGATTCTTCAGCATATTCTTATCATGCACATTTGTATGTACATCATTATCTTTTTCTATGACCAGATAAGAAATATTATTCTTTTCAGCGAAATGAATAAGTGAACTGTTTTTCCTTACACTGTTCCACTTTTCTTCATTTGATACATTATTCAGCTTTTCATAAAGTTCTATAAAACGTGATTCCTTCTTACTGATATAATATGGTTCCAGAAATTTTCCGTTGATGAACATTAATGTCACTACCAGGCAGATCAGCAGCCCTACAAATGCCATGATCATCTGCGTCTTGATCGAATGATGCCTGTTTTTGATCTTTGCTTTTTTTTCTTCACTTATGATCTTCATTCTTCATCAACCTCAAATTTGTAACCCATTCCCCAGATTGTCTTGATATAATTTCCTTTTTCTCCGAGTTTGCTTCTCAACTTCTTAACATGTGTATCAATGGTTCTTGCATCTCCAAAATAATCGTAATCCCATACGTTATTCAAAATTTTCTCTCTTGATAATGCAATGCCCTGATTCTCAACAAAATATGTCAGAAGTTCAAATTCTTTAAAACTTAATTCAATCTCCTTATCATCAATCTTCACCTGATGTGCCGCTTTGTCGATCACAATTCCGCCGGCATTGATCTCATTACTCTCTCCTATTACATTGGCTCTTCTTAAGATTGCATTCACTCTGGCTACCAGGATCTTCGGACTGAATGGTTTTGAGATATATTCGTCGACACCAAGATCAAATCCCTGTAATTCGTCTCTTTCTTCTGATCTTGCAGTCAGCATGATAATCGGAACTTTGGATGACTGGCGCACTTCACGGCATACCTGCCAGCCGTCCATTCTTGGCATCATCACATCCAGGATGATCAGCGCAATATCTTTTTCATCATAAAATTGTTCCATTGCTTCCATACCATCTCCGGCTTCGATCACCTGATATCCTTCTCTTTCCAGGAAATCTTTCACCAGTTTCCGCATTCTGCTTTCATCATCTACTACTAATATTTTGATCTTATCCATAAGACCCGTCCCTCCTCTTAAATCTATATTTTCATGATATATTTTTCTTCTATCTTTATTATTATAGCAGAGAACTATGTAGTCTTTGTGAATTTTCCGGTATATAGAATAAAAAGTACCCGCGATATCATATTACTTATGTTATCACGAGTACTTTTTCTCAAGTTACTCTAAGCAGTAATCATTATTTTTACAACTTCTATTACTTATTCTTCATCTTCTCTTTTCTTTCTCTTAAGTGAGAATCCTCCGATTCCGGCTCCGAGAGATGTTACTGCAAGTCCTAACCATCCAAATAAGCCAGATGGATCACCCGTCTTTGCGGCTTTTCCATTATTTGTATTCGATGCAGATCCTGATCCTGCCTTACCGGATGTGCCACTTGTACCATTCGCTTTCTTTCCTGCGTCCTTTTTCACTAGTGCACTGATTGCTTTATTCAGATTCTCAGTTGCTTTATCCACTGTAGCCTGATCTTTCTTCTCTTTCAGTGCTGTATTAGCCTCAGTCAGTGCTGACTGAAGTGCTTTCCAGCTGTCTGCTGTATAATCCGATTCTTTTAAAGCGCCTGCTGCTTTGATTGCCTTTTCAAGTGCATCTGTTGATACTTCTTTTGTTGGCTCTTCTGCTTTTGCAAGTGCTGCTTTTGCTTTATCCAATGCTGTTTTTGCCTGATCTACTGCTTCCTGGCTTTCTTTTGCTTCCAGTGCTGCCTTAGCATTTGCAAGTGCTGTCTGATATGCTGCCCAGCTGTCTGCCGTGTAGTCGGATTCTTTTAATCCGTCTGCTTCAGCGATCGCTGCTTCCAGTGCAGAAGTATCAATCTGTGAAGGTGCCGGGGTTTCACCAGCTACTTTATAAGTAAATGTGAGTGGTGTTGTATAGCCTGTTGCAGTTACTGTGATCTGGAACTCTTTTCCTGCTTCTGCACCAGCGAATGGCGTTGCATCTGTCTTAAGTGTTCCATCTTTATCAATAATCGTTACAGCTCCTCTTCCACTTGCTGCATAATCTTTTCCATCTACATTTACAGATGAAATATTTTTGATATAAGCGTTTAACGCATCTGCATCAGATCCTTCTGCCTCTACAAGTTTCTTATTTTCTGTATCATAAGCTGCCGGCATATCTTTCGTTGTTAACAAGAATGATACTTTGATATCTGCGTATTTTCCTGCTTTATCTTTTACTGTAAGCGTATATTTTCCAGGTGTAACCGCATCTGCTTTCTTATACGTCAGTGTGCTTCCTTCTAACGTAACATCTAATCCATCTACGCTATACTCTGGGTCAAAATCATCCGGAAGATTCTTCTCTATTGTTGTCTTTCCGTCTGAAACATCTGCATCGGAAACCCTCACTGCACTGTCAGCCTTTGCAAATTTAACCGGAACATAAAGATCAGCGATATCCATTGTGTAGATGCCATCTGTTGTATAGTATTCGATACTGTCAATGGTCTTGCCCATCATAGATTTGTAATGTTCGGATGATGTCGGGCAATTGTGTACTGCATCTGTAAATCCTGTACTCCATGCAAGCTCATTTCCTCTCCAGATATTCTCCAGATGACGCATACCATAAGATGTTCCGTCGGTTGTCTTTACAACTACTGCGTTGACATTGGATGATGTGATCTTATTCTCCGGAAGTCCGTCAAGGTTCAACTGGTAATCGCCATAAGAAGACTCTGTCAAGAGTTCTGCTGTCACGCCTTCAAGCTTTGTTGCTTCCTGCCCTTTTACTTCGCTGAACACAAGATTCCCTCCTGCATCAGCAGATACTTCCTTGTAATTAACAGGTGTCTCTGACAGTGTATAGTATGCATAGCTTTCATTCTCAAACAGTGCGTCTTTTCCTTTGTATTCGGTTGTGGTTGTCTTTCCACGGTTTGTCACTGTGATTGATACCGAATCGGAATCTGTTACCTGTTTGTACTTGCTAAGATCTACAGAACTGTCTACCTTTACCGGATATGTGATTCCTGTGATGTCGCTTCCGTCTGCATTCACATGGTAGGAACCTCCTGCAAGGGAACCTGTACGTGTCTTATTCTTTGTGGCTGAAGTAAATGCATCCACTTTCACATCATTGTTTGTTGTCTCAGCTTTGTAGAATACATCGTATGGAATGTTCATGAGGACATATACATCTTTTTCTGCTTTTACAAGATTATTGATTGCATCTGTCAGATGTGTAGTCTGCTCTTTTACTTCTGACTCTGTTGGTTTGTCTTTTGCAAGCAGATCTTTTGATTCTGTTAATTCTGTCTGCAGATTCCTCCAGCTTTCTGCTGTATAGTCTGATCCGTTCAAGGCTTCAGCTTCTGTTACCTTTGCCCGCAATGCTGCAATCTCTTCTGCTGTTGCTGTCTGTTCTTTTGCTACGATATTTTCTGCTTTTGCTTCAAACTTATATACGTAATCTTCATATCCAAGTGCTCGTACTGTCAGTTTCCAGTATCCTGTTCCATCTGTTCCTTCCGGTAACTGGCATCTGAGCGAATCTGTCAGTCCAAGCTGGATTCCCATTGACTTGTGCATCCAGTTATCGGATGCGAATTTTGTTCCGAATGTTCTCAGTGGCGTGCTATATGTGCTGTCATTTCCATAGTATGTCCATGTCACTGCCTGCATGTTTGCTCCGAGATCTCCGTAATTCCCGTTAATGTCTACTCTCAGGAATTCTCCGTATGATCCACTTGCATCTTTTACTGTAGGTTCTACTCCTGTTGCTGTCTTTAATGCCTGGTCTTTGATTCCGGATTCTGTTCCTTCGTTCTTTCTTTCTGTGAATGTGAATCCATCTCCTGATTTTACCGCTTCTTTCAGTCCGTATGTGTTAGCTGTTACGTTTGCTTTCTCTGTATAAGAACTCAGTTTTAGCTCTCCGAAGCCACCAAACATTGTCTCTCCGTTTTCTACTACTGTGTATTTCTCTTTTAATGATGTAAGATCTGATGTTTTTACTTTTACCGGTACATATTTCAGACCTGATACTTCATAATGATCCAATGTCTTTCCGGCTATTGTTTTATTCTTTGAATCAAACGCTACTGTACTTCCATCTGTTAATACAAGCTCTGTCTCCGATTTCCATCCTGCTAATTTATAAACATTTCCTTCTACGTCATATATTGTTGCTATACACTGGAAACTTCCTCTGTGTAAACCGTGGTTTGCTGTTGCTCTGGTTACAACATCAAATGCTCCCTTATCAGATTCACCACGTGAATCTTTTTCATTCGATGATGCTGTGTTTCCTGCCTGGTATACGCCTTCATTTGCCCAGTACTCTGCCCATGTCATTCCTACATATACATAAGAGTACGTTTCTTTCGCTACTGCCTTCAGGTTACCGATCGCACTATCAAGATTCCTTTTCGCTGTATCAACTGCATCCTGCGATTTCTTATCAGCAAGTGCTGTTTCTGCGGACGTAAGTGCTGTCTTTAATGCACTCCATGTTTCAGCTGTATAATCGCTTTCTTTTAATACTTTTGCTTTCGTGATTGAAGCTTCCAAAGCTGACGTCTCAACGGTTACTGCTGTACTCGCTCCCGGTGCTGACTGAATTGCTGCCAGTGCAGCTTGTTTAACAGCATGTGAAGTACACGTAGCTTTGCTTACAACATCCCAATTATTAATGGTATCTTCTGTAGCAGCTTTTCCAATCAGAGATGTATATCCCGGATAAGTAACTCCTTTTATCGTTTTTCCATCTTTCGCCCAATTAAAATAACTATCACTTTCTTTGTCATATGTAGCTCCTGGTGTTACTTCTATTCCTGCAATTTTTCCTCCACTCACCTGAACAGAAACATTTACATCATATTCGCTCCACCTTTCCTCTTGTTCATCAATAACATGCTTTGTACTGGTATAAGTTCCATCTTTTGCCACCTGATCTTTCGTTACCGCCATCGCCGGTACCGCCGGACAAATGCTGGCTGCCATGGTTGCCGACATCGCAACTGCCATTACTTTTGTCTTCATTTCTTTCTTTTTCATAAAAGCCTCCTTAATGAAAGTATTTATTATTAAGTTAGTATTTTCTAACTTATAATCAAAAAAATTTTACTAATCAGACATGTGCATTTTCCACACATGTCTGCATATTATGTTATTTTATACTCCAAGCCAGATACATAATCCAAGTAATATCAACGCTCTTAAAATTGTAAACCAGATTTCATTGCCTCTGATCTTTTTCACTCCGCAGTGAATATTCCTCTTCGGACATGTATCTATACATTTCTGGCACTGGAAACAGTCGCCTTCTACTTTCCAGGAACCATCCGTCGGAAGTCCGATATTCGCCGGACATTTTCTGGAACATGCACTGCACTTTGGAATGCAGGATTCCCGGTCTCTGTGAAGCGCAAATATCGGTAACACCGGAATCAGTGAGAATACGGCTCCCATCGGGCAGAAATTTCTGCAGAAAAATCTTTCCTCCAGACACATTCCGACAATCAGAAGTACCAGAATGACCAACCCTATGAGATATCCATTCAGTTTAAAATTTCTTGCATGTATCATGGAAAATACATCCCAGGGACTTGTTCCCTGCGCTTTACTGTATACACCGCCATAACACATAAATACGATAATTGCCAGGATTACATATTTCAGATATACAAGTCTGTCTGCAATCCGGTCCGGGATCTGCACCGGTTTCTTTTTCATCTTTTTACAGATCAGTCTGTATAATGCATTCACTCCATCGCCAAGACTTCCAAATGCACAGGCAAATCCACAAAAGAATCTGCCGAAAACAGCAGTATATATACACACCACGATAAGTACAGTAACAAATGATGTCAGCGCCACTTTTTCACCCGCACCAATCTGTGTAAATATATATTTCACACCTGCAAATGCTGCCGTGTATACCGACGGAATAAAGATAAAATACAGCAATTGGATGATTGCCCTTATCCATATATGTATCTTTTTCAATTGTTTTGCATTCATTTATTTTACCGCCTTTTCTAATGCCTGTTTTGTCGCATTCTTAATTCCTGTAGAACTGAACGTCGCACCACTGATCGTATCTACTTCTGCACTTTGCGCATCCAGAATCTTCGGTATAATATCTTTCGCCATAGTCAAATAAGAACCATCTTCTCCGTCAGCAGAGACAATATTTACCTCCTTAATCTTCTGCTTTTTTACTATTACTTCCACTTTAACAGTTCCACCAAATCCATCCGCTTCTCCGGTATATGTCCCGTCTTTATAAGAACCATTTTTTGACTCCTGATCTTCTAGACTTTCCACATTTTCGATTTTGGCATTCAGCTTTGCAATTTCCTCATCTTTTGCTCTGGTTTCCAGCACGGAATTATATCCCAATATCAACCCGACGATCACTACAGCACTCTTCAGGCGCATCCAGAATTCTCTCATTCTTCTCTTCCTTTCACTTGGTCTCTTTTTACTGTCTTTTTGCAGAAAGCAATGCGTTCTCACACGCATCCAGAATTGCTTTTGAAGTGCAGGTTGCACCCGATACTACATCAATTCCTTCTGTATTACCTTTCTCGATCAGCTGGCTTGTCACGCCTTTTTTATTCGATGTTCCGTTTGCCGCACGAAGGATATATCTGTCATTTGATGAATCGCCGTCCCCTTTTACATCGGTAACAGCAACAATCTTGTCATCGCGCACTGTCACTTGTAACGTCAGATTATAGGCCATGAAGTCTTCGTCCTCATCCGGTCTGCACAGCGCACGTCCTTCATAGATACCATTTTTATATACTGTAGTATCGTCTTTGCCATCGTCTTTTTTCTCCAGTAGTGCCAGTGCCTGGTTCAGATTCTCAAGAGCCTGGTCCACATCTTCCTGACTGATCTCTGTCTTATCTGCATCAAGCAGCTTCTGTGCGTCTTCCATTCTGGTCTTAAGAACCGCATAGGTTGCTTCTGTATAATCCTCTTGTTTCAGTTCTTCTGCTTCTTTCATCGCTTTTTCAAGTTCTGAAGTATCAGCTTCTTCCTTATCCGGCTCCGTTGTCTGTCCGTTTGTTACCTTTTCTGCTTCTTTTAATGCATTCTTCACTGCATTTATAAGACCATTTGAACTGTAAGTTGCTCCGGATACTACATCCACATCCGTACTCTGTTTTTTCATAATATTTTTTACTACATCCATTGCACGGTTAAAGAATTTTTCATCATCATGATTCTCTGTTACGAGTACTGCCTTGATTGATTTATCCTGAAGAACCACTACTGCTTCTATCTCACCGTTATACCCTTCTGCCGTTCCGTAATAAATACCTTCTTTATACGGGAAATTGCCTTTGACAGTCGTATTGTCTTCTGTCTTAGAAGTATCTTCCGTCTTCGCATTCACAGACTGTGAATTACCGCTTACTGCAGCCTGACGGAGTGCATCTCTTACTGCACTCTTAATTCCGTTCGAACTGTAAGTCGCCCCGGAGATTACATCTACATTTGTACTCTGCGATGAAATAATATTGCCGATCAATGCTTCTGCGCGATTCAGATAACTGCTGTCATCATGATTCTCCACAACCTCAATAGATGTAATCTTTCCTCCGCTGATCACAACCTTAACTTTCAAAGTTCCTCCGAATCCGGTTCCTGTTCCATAATAGGTTCCATCTTTATACGCTGCCGCATCCTGTACATCAGCCAGTGACAGCGCACTTCCCTGTGCCGCTGCATTTTCGGACTGGGACTCTCCCGTCTCTCCACTGTCTTTTTCTCCTGTCAATGCATTCTTCACCGCACTGATAATGCCATTAGAGCTAAATGTTGCGCCAGACACCACATCCACATCCAGCGTCTGTCCTGCAATGATCCTGTCTATCACTGCTTTTGCACGGTTAAAGAACGCTGCATCGTCCGAAGAACTTAAGATATCAATTGCCGTAATTTGTTTATCTTTGATCGTTACCGCAACAGTCACCTCGCCGGCATAACCGGTTCCTGTTCCTTTATAGATTCCGTCTGCCAGATCAAAAGAACCTTTTGCCTTGCTTTCTGTCTTCTTCGCTTCCTCGGCATCCGTTGTCTTTGTCTCTTTCGTCTGTGCCTGAGCTTCATAAACCGGTGCCTGATAGCCGCTTAACGACACCCCGATACAGGCTGCAACTACAATCGCCGAGGTAGCCGGTGCACCCTGTTTTATTTTTTTGATTACTTTTTCTTTATCCATGTCTTCCCCCTCTACTTTTTCATTACATTTACCTTATAATCCGATTGAAAATCATCTGCAATTCCTTCTGATACATATAATTGATCGTCATCCGTAAGCAGGATCACATCAAATTTATCACTATATTTCTTCCAGAATTTCTCTGCTTTTTCTTTTCCCATGATAAAAAGCGAAGTAGATAATCCATCCGCAAGTGTTCCGTCATCACTTACGATTGTCACAGAAGTCAGTCCATTCTCTGCCGGATAACCGGTAGACGGATCAATGATATGGTGATAGTTCTTCCCATTTTTTTCAAAGTATCTCTCGTATCCGCCCGATGTGATAACCGCCTTGTCCTTTGCCTGCAGGATTCCAAGATAATTTCCATCTTCTTCCGGACTTTCTACCGCAACCTTCCATGCACTTCCATCTGGTTTTGCACCAAGAAGCTGTACATTTCCTCCAAGACTTACCAGACCGCTCGTCACACCGCACTTTCTATAAATCTGCATAATCCTTGACGATGTATATCCCTTTGCAATGCCTCCAAAATCAATTTTCACATTCTCAGGCAGCGTGATTTTTTTTGTCTTTTTGTCGTATTGGATCTTTGATGCGTCTACATTCTTCAGTAACGCACTTAGTTCATCCTCCGCAGGGATCCGGTAATTCTCCGTTGTAAATCCCCATGCATCCATGACCGGATAGATGGATATGTCAAATACTCCTTTTGTCTGTTTATATATTTTTTCAGAGCGTTCATACAAGTACGCCGTGTCATCCGAAACAACAGCTTCCCCGTTTTGATTTAATTTATACACTTCACTGTTTTCATTTCCGGTAGACAACATTCCATCCAGTCGTTTGATCTCTGTCTCGGCTTTCTCTACTGCTTCAGATGCATGCTCTCCATAAGCTGTTACCGTCATATACGTATCCATCGCAAATATATCGCGGCTCTGCTTTTCTTCACTGGATTTTTCGGAATTTTCACTTTTGGAATCTTCTTTTTTATCTGTCTGCGTCTGTGTTGTCTTGGCAGATGCCGTACTGTTTCCACAGCCGATGGTTCCCATCGACACTGCCGCACATAAAATGGCTATTACAATCTTTTTTTTCATTCTTATCCTTTACATCCATAGTTAACTTCGTCTATCAATAGTTAGCTTATGTTATTTTTAGTTTTATACTTCTAACTCATTAAATGTACCATATGTTTTTTTCTGCTTCAATTCTTTTTTTGATATTGATATTTGTTATCATTTATTTTCACTGTTGATTTCTTGGAAAATCGAGTAGGAGGCGGTGACTATCCGCCGTCCTCTCACAGCTCCTCTCACAGCACCGTACGTCAGACTGTCTACAATTAAGAAAAATGCTATAATAAAACTATCAAATTGGGATATATTTCCTGCACTAAAAAAACGCCACAAACTGTGACGTTTTTAGTACCATCTATATTTCAGTGAGATTTCTTGATTCTAAAACTCACTTTTTCCATACTTTACAGTTACCACTGCAACAACTTTTTCATTTTCAAGCACTTCATAAACAATAATATAATTTTCTACAATCAACTGCCTATACCCTTTAAAAGCATAAAATCCATATTTTCTTTCCGCCCCTCGATATGGCTGTTCTTCCAAACTTAAGTTTCCACTTTCAAGAAATAAAAAAATGTGTATTTTTGAAAGCGGTGGGGAGATGCAGAAGATTTTTTAGAATTATGATAATGTCGAAGAGGCACAGAATCTTTTGACGTATACTCGCAAACCAAGCTGTCACTCATTGCCCGAGTGACAGCTTGGTTACTTGCTATCCCTGATACCTTATTCTTTCAACCAGCGTTTCCTTTTTCAGATTACTGCTTAAAACGCAGGAAAGTACAATCTGCA
>ERZ1026866.446-NODE-446-length-24945-cov-4.188027_pt1 | contig 24945 bp, 16 predicted proteins | sample MGYA00380163_ERZ1026866 | MGnify/ENA primary metagenome ERZ1026866 (study PRJEB33269, sample SAMEA4719799) | human gut metagenome | biome: human-associated habitat; feature: organic feature; material: feces | place: Cameroon | collected 2013-10 ...
ATTTTAGAAGAATGAATAAATTAAATATGCATATTTGTTAAGGAATACTGGATCACACATACTATGTGAGATGTAAACTTCAACAATTACATTTGATCCAGAAACAAAATTGAGAAAATTGAATTCCTAGATAGACAATTAAGAGGAGACAAAATTGAATTATGGCATTATCTAATACGGCCACCCCGAAATACTACGGTCGTTTTAGAGACGCCGTAATGCGTGGAGAGATACCTGTGAACCGGGAAATCTCCATGGAAATGAATAGAATAGATGCATTAATAGAAAACCCCGGTGTGTTTTACGATGATAAAGCAGTCGAGGGTTTTATTAATTATTGCGAAAGTGAACTTACTCTGACAAACGGGGAAGATCTTCATCTATTAGATTCATTTAAAGTGTGGGCTGAGGAAATTTTTGGGTGGTATTATTTCGAAGAGCAAAGTGTTTACAGCCCTAAAGAAAAGCGGTATGTCCGCAAATCAATAAAGAAAAGGCTTGTTACAAAGCAGTATTTGATCGTAGCCAGAGGTGCTGCAAAGTCGATGTATGCTTCATGTATTCAAAGTTATTTCTTGAATGTTGATACTTCAACAACGCATCAGGTTACAACAGCACCGACGATGCGACAATCTGAGGAAGTTATTGCACCGATACGAACTTCAATCACCAGGGCAAGAGGACCGCTGTTTAAATTTCTGACAGACGGGTCGTTACAGAATACCACTGGTTCGAGGGCGACAAGACAAAAGTTAGCCAGTACTAAAAAAGGTGTTGAGAATTTCATTACTGGATCACTATTAGAAATTCGTCCGATGAGTATCGATAAACTTCAGGGCTTGAACAGCAGGATTAATACAGTGGATGAATGGCTCTCTGGCGATGTTCGTGAAGACGTTATCGGTGCTTTGGAACAGGGCGCTTCAAAGAACGATGATTATTTGATATTGGCAATCAGTTCGGAGGGTACTGTTCGAAATGGTAGTGGCGATACTATCAAAATGGAATTATCAAAGATTCTCAAGGGTGAATACATTAACCCGCGAGTATCAATCTGGTGGTACAAACTGGATTCTGTCGATGAAGTGGCAAATCCAGAAATGTGGATTAAAGCAAATCCGAATATAGGACTGACAGTTAAATGGGATGCATATCAACAGGATGTGGACAGGGCTGAACATGCTCCTGCAGTAAGAAACGATATTCTTGCAAAAAGATTTGGAATACCAATGGAAGGTTACACCTACTACTTTACGTATGAAGAGACAAAACCTCATCGAAAAAGAGAGTTCTGGAGTTTGCCTTGCGCATTGGGAGCTGATCTTTCTCAAGGAGACGATTTCTGCGCATTTACATTCTTATTCCCGCTTACAAACGGGACATTTGGTATAAAAACCATTAACTATATTTCTTCCCTTACTCTTCAGAAGTTACCTGCGGCTATGCGGGAAAAATATAACGATTTCATGAAAGAGGGAAGTCTGATAGTTCTTGAAGGGGCAATTCTGGATATGATGGAAGTTTATGAAGATTTGGATAAGCATATCATCAATTGCAATTACGATGTCCGCTGTTTCGGATACGACCCATATGGAGCAAAAGCTTTTGTGGAACGTTGGGAACTTGAGAATGGTCCGTTCGGAATCGAAAAAGTTATACAGGGAGCAAGGACAGAATCAATACCGCTTGGGGAACTGAAGAAGCTTTCCGAAGAACGTATGTTACTGTTTGATGAAGATATCATGTCTTTTGCTATGGGTAACTGTATCACTCTGGAAGATTCAAATGGTAACCGGAAATTATATAAGCGAAAAAGAGAACATAAGATCGACTGTGTAGCAGCTATGATGGATGCTTTTGTCGCTTACAAGGAAAACAAAGAAGCATTCGATTAGAAAGGAGATACGAATATGATGGAGTTAAAAGATACTGTTGAAATGATGAATAGTTCTGATTATAAAGAACGATTTAAAGCTGAATATTATCAGACAAAAATCAGATATGAGAAGTTACATTCGATGTTGATCAAAAATGAGGCTGGAGTTTTGGAGTTTAAACCTACTTGTCCAGTCGCTAAGTTGGTAGAACAGAAACGGTATATGGGCGAATACCTTAGAATGCTCGAAATACGGGCAGCTATCGAAGGTATTGATTTGTAAACGAGGTGTATAAAATGAATTATTTAATAACAAGAGAACCTAATTCTGATTATATTGAGCATCATGGTGTTTTGGGCATGAAGTGGGGACATAAAAGAACGAAGTATACATCAGCGTATGAACAAGCAAAACGAAATTTCAAAGACGAAAAAAAGTATAGGAACGCTGGTCATATTGAAAATCCAAATGCAGCAAAAAATGCTTATAAAAGTGAAAAAAGAAAACGTAAAGCGACTTTGAATAAAGAAACCACCAAAATGTGGTTACATGATGTAGTTTCAAAATCTGGGCTAATATACTCACGTGGTACGTATAGTAAAGCTGCGAAAAACATGATAGATAAGGGTATGAGTAAGAATGAGGCTTTACGTAAGGCAAAAGTGGAAGCTTGGCGCAACACGGGAATTGCTGCGGTAGCTGGATTGACATATAGCAACCGCGATAAATTAATAAATGTTGCTAGAAAATATGCAAATACCCGTTCTATCCAAAAAGCAAATTCCAGTTTAGCGAGAATAGGAACCATGAAACTTGTTAAAGTCGCCGGTGATGTATATGAATATCGAATGAAATAGGAGCGCGAGAAATGAACAATGAAATGCTTAATAATCAGAGAACCTCTACTTAGAGATAAAAATGGTAATCTTTAAGAAAAATAATAATACGAGGATAAATCAAAATGGAACTTAATTTTATGACCAGGTTGAAACACTCCTGGAACGCCTTTATGAATCGAGATCCGACATATAACTCATTTCGTGATATTGGTATGAGTAGTTCATTCAGACCGGATCGGCCGAGACTTACAAGAGGTAACGAACGAACTATCATTACAGCTATTTATAATAGAATAGCGACTGATGTTTCCAGAATTAACATCAATCACTGTAGAGTGGATGGAAACGGAAGATTCGTAGAAAATATCAACTCGTCGTTAAATAATTGTTTGACACTTGAGGCAAATATTGATCAAACAGGTAGAGCATTTATTCAAGATGTTGTTATTTCAATGCTGGATGAAGGCTGTGTTGCAATGGTTCCTGTGGATACAACAATAAATCCAGCTCTTTCTGGATCTTACGAAATCGACTCTATGCGAACCGGAAAAATACTCGAATGGTATCCACAGCATGTGAAAGTTCGAGTTTACAATGAGAAAACAGGGCAAAAAGAAGATATTACTCTTCCGAAAGCTTCAGTTGCAATCATCGAAAATCCGTTCTATGCGGTTTTTAATGAGCAAAACTCAACAATGCAGCGACTTATCAGGAAACTTAATATTCTCGATATTGTGGACGAACAGAGTAGTGTTGGAAAATTGGATTTGATTATTCAGTTACCATATGTAACCAGATCAGATACAAGACGACAAGAAGCTCAGCGCCGTAGAAAAGAAATGGAAGATCAGCTCATGAACTCCAAGTACGGTGTAGCGTATGCAGATAGTTCCGAAAAGATTATTCAGCTGAATAGATCTCTGGATAACAATCTTATGAAACAGATCGAATCTTTGACCAATATGCTCTATAGTCAGCTCGGTATTACTCAGGCAATCCTAGATGGATCTGCGAACGAACAGGAATTACTGAATTATAACAACCGACTGATTGAGCCGATTGTATCTGCTATAGTCGATGAAATGAAAAGAAAATTCTTAACGAAAACGGCACGCTCACAACTCCAAACAATCAAGTTCTTTCGGGATCCGTTTAAACTGGTTCCAATCAACAATATTGCAGACATTGCTGATAAGTTTACTCGTAATGAGATTCTTACATCGAATGAGATCCGCCAGATTATTGGTATGAAACCGTCTAATGATCCGAAAGCAGATCAGCTGATTAACAGTAATCTCAATCAGCCGGAGGATGCCATGAAGCAACCAGTCGATAGTGATGGATTGGAAGAAAATCCGGAGAACTATGATCAGCCAGAAGAGCAACATAAAAACACTTCTCAAAATGAAAACGTATCTATCATGGATATACCAATATCACAATTACCCAATTATGCTTAACAACTAAATAATGGAGGCAAATCAAAATGGCAAAAAAGTTTGACATTAGTGGTTGGGCTACCAAAGCTGACATGCTGTGTTCTGATGGTGTCATTATCAAAAAAGGCGCTTTCAAAGACTGCGATGGTATAACCGTACCATTAGTATGGAACCATCAGCATAATAGTCCAAACGAGGTTCTTGGTCATGCTTTATTAGAAAACCGAGACGACGGTGTTTATGCGTATTGTACGTTTAATGACACGGACGCCGGACAGACTGCAAAATTACTGGTACAGCACGGGGATGTTAACCGTTTCTCTATTTATGCAAACAAGATTAAACGCAGAGGATCAGATGTAATTCATGGAGTTATCCGTGAACTCAGTCTGGTTTTAGCTGGTGCTAATCCAGGTGCCGTAATTGATACGGTTATGATGCATGGCGAAGATTCTTATGAAGAGGGATATATTAGCTCAGGCGAATATATAGAAAACGTGGAAAACTTATTCCACTCAGACGACACTGCTACGAAAGGAGATAAAGAAATGGCAGATAATAGTAAGAAACAGTCAAGTGACCATGAAAAAGAAAAAACAGTTGCTGATGTATTCAATGAATTTACCGATGAGCAGAAACAGGTTGTTTACGCTATGATCGGACGGGCATTAGAAGATGCAGGTGTTTCTCTCGATGAGGAAGAACCTGATGATGAAACCGTTGCGGATGTGTTTAACAGTTTAACAGACAAACAGAAGCAGGTTGTTTACGCTATGATCGGACAGGCTCTGGAAGATGCCGGAGTAGATGACGATGAAGAAGATGAAGAAGACGAAGATGAAGGAGGAAACAACAACATGAAACACAATGTATTTGACAATAGCGATTCCATGACAGGTGCTGCAGATGACAGAGAAGTTCTGTCTCAGTCTGAATTCAATGACATTAAGGAAGAGGCAAGAAGAAACGGTTCTATGAAAGATGCGTTCATTCAGCATGGAATCACCAACATTGATTATCTCTTCCCGGATGCACAGACAATTGATAACGAACCTGGATTTATCAAAAGAAAAGATGACTGGGTTGCTAAAGTAATGAATAAGGTTCATCACACACCGTTCAGCCGGATCAAATCTGTATTCGCAAACATTACAGCAGACGAAGCTCGTGCAAAAGGATATGTCAAAGGTAAAAAGAAAGCTGATGAAGTATTCCCTCTGTTAAAACGAGTTACTACCCCGGTTACTGTGTATAAGAAACAGACCCTGGATCGTGACGATGTTGTTGATATCGTTGATTTGGATGTTGTAGCTTGGTTGAAGACAGAAATGAGAATGATGCTGGATGAGGAACTGGCACGTGCGATCCTGGTTGGTGACGGAAGAAATCAGTCTTCCCAGGATAAGATCAACGAGCAGAACATCCGTCCGATCTGGACAGACGATGACGTGTATACAGTTAAAGCAGCTGTTCCGATTACCAAAGAAACAACCGGTCCGGAAAAGGGTAAAGCTTTCATCAAAGCGGCAATTAGATCCAGAAAAGAATACAAAGGTTCTGGAAATCCGGATATGTTCATCGATGAAGATGTGCTGACAGAATGTTTACTTCTGGAAGATACCAACGGTCGTGTTATTTACGATACTGTTGAAAAACTGGCTACAGCGCTGCGTGTTCAGGAACTTATTCCGGTGCCTGTTATGGAAAACATGAAACGTGAGAAAGGTGCAAATACTCATATTCTGGCAGGTATCTATGTAAACCTGAATGATTACAATGTGGGTGCTGACAAAGGCGGAGCAGTTAATATGTTCGATGACTTTGATATCGATTACAACCAGCAGAAATACCTGATCGAGACCAGATGTTCTGGAGCAATGGTTACACCATATGGTGCAGTTGCAATCGAGTTCGTAGGAACAACTGCAGATCTGACTCAGGCAGCTGCGTAATTTTTATCTGATCGATTATAAAACTAAACAGGCATAATTGCGAGTCCAACTTCAAATCGGAGTGAGGGCTTATTTTTATGCCTAAAAATCAAAATGGAGTGACGAACAATGAATAAATGGTGTGGGAAAATCGGGTTTGTAGCGTCTCAGGAAATCGAACCAGGAATGTGGGTTGATGAGGGTATTGTCGAAAGGGAATATTTCGGTGATGTTTCCAATAATCGATGGAAACGCCAAACCACTAGCGAAAAACTTTCAGATGATATTAATATGTCAAACCAGATAAGTATCGTAGCTGATCCATACGCCAGAGATCATTGCTCGAATATGGCGTATATCGAATTTATGAATGAAAAGTGGAAGATTACCGATATAGAAGTGCAATACCCAAGACTAATCTTGAGTATCGGAGGTGTGTATAATGCGTAGCCGTTTGGAATTACAAACAAAATTGGAAGAAATCTCAGGCACCAAACATGTCTACTTTGCGCCACCTGCGTCGCTAAAAATGGAATATCCGGCAATAAGATATGCACGAGGAAAAATAGATACGAGATACGCGGACAATAAGAAATATATTAGTAAGACTCGTTATGTTGTGACAGTTATTAGTAGAAGACCAATGGATCCATTAGTCGACAAGATTATGGAACTTCCATACTGCGCCCACGATAGGGATTATGAGATCGATAACTTATATCATACTTCGATGATTTTATATTTCTAAAGTTAAAAGTTGGTTGGGAATCACATATGAAATGGGACGAGCTGAAAAAGCGGGTGTGATAAAAATAATTCAAAAGGGAGGAAACCATAATGCCAAGACTCGAATGGGATAAAGTTGGAGAAAGACTTTATGAAACTGGTGTAGATCAGGGTGTTTTGTATGTTCAGGATGAAACCGGCGCGTATCCGGAAGGCGTAGCGTGGAGCGGACTTAGATCTGTTTCTGAGAGTCCATCTGGAGCAGAACCATCACCACTGTATGCAGATAATATCAAATATCTGAACCTGTTATCTACAGAAGAATTTGCAGCAACAATCGGAGCGTACTATTCTCCGGAGGAATTTGATGCTTGCGACGGAACTGCGACTCTCGCAAAAGGAGTAACGATTGGACAGCAGAAACGTAAAACTTTTGGTCTGTGTTATAGAACCAAAATCGGTAACGATATCGATGGTGACGAACATGGATATAAAATCAAAATTATTTACGGTGCTCTGGCAAAACCGTCTCAGAAAGAGTATCAGTCAGTTAACAATGATCCAAGCGCTATCGAACTGTCCTGGGAAGTAAGTACCACTCCGGTTAAAGTGACTGGTATGAAACCTACGGCTACTCTGGAAATCGATTCCACAAAGATCGAACCTGCAAAACTGAAAGCGTTGGAAGATGTTCTGTATGGAACCGGCGAAAATAAAGCAAGACTGCCACTTCCAGATGAAATCAAAACTCTGGTAGGAGTAGCGGCGTAAGATTTACCGAAGACCCCATCTTAAAAAGCGGTGGGGTCTTTTATTTTACATTTTGTCAAAGTTGAAAGGAGATAAAACTATGTTAAAAAAACCGATTAAATGCAAAGATTATAACGGAGTAGAAAGAGAAGAAGTATACTGGTTCAATTTATCAAAGGCTGAAATTGCGGAAATTGAACTGACGACTACGGGCGGTTTAGCAGAAATGATTCAGAACATTGTAGCCGCCAAAGATACACCGGCGATCATTAAAGTATTTAAGGATCTCATTTTAAGGGCATACGGTGAAAAGAGTCCTGATGGTCGATACTTCTTAAAACTCGATGATAATGGAAGACCGTTGTCAACTAAATTTGCACAGACTGAAGCATATTCAGTTCTGTTTATGGAATTAGCTACAAATACTGAAGCAGCGATCGAATTCTTCAACGGGATTTTCCCGGAAGAATTAAAGAAACATGCTTCTGAAGATGCGAATACGGTTGATATGACGGCATAAATCAATTGAAAATGAGGGGTGGTGAATGAATTGCTTCCTATTATAATACCGTCACAACCAGACACAGAGCTCTGGGACGAAGCTAACGAAATATTTATACCAGTAAAAGGTATGAAGGAACAGAAGTTACAATTGGAGCATTCTCTCATTGCCCTTTCAAAATGGGAGTCAAAATGGTGTGTTCCATTTTACGGTAACAAGGAATTAACAACGGAAGAGACTCTCGATTATATAAGATGCATGACAATCAATAATAACGTTGATCCGAGAGCATACAGCTATCTGACACGCGATATGATAAATGACATATATCAATACGTATATGCCCCGATGACCGCGTCCACAGTACCTGATGAAAGAGGTAAAAGTACTGGAGAACAAATCACATCGGAGCTTATTTATTATTGGATGATCGCTTGCGGCATTCCATTCGAATGTGAAAAATGGCATTTGAATAGATTGATCATGCTTATAAGAATTTGCAACTTTAAGAATAGTGATCCGAAGAAATTGAGTGCGAATGAATTACGAAGTAAGTACGCATCTATAAATGCGGCTCGACGTAAAAAGTATGGCAAACATTAGGGGATAAAATGATTACATTCACACATAAAGGCGACTTTTCAAAAGCCACACGATGGCTCGAGAATATGAAGCAGAATGTCCATCTTAGCATTCTTGATAAATATGGAAAAGAAGGAGTGGCAGCACTCGCATCTGCTACTCCTAAAGATAGTGGTTTGACCGCGAATTCATGGGGGTACAAGATAGAGCACTCATCTGGATCAGATAAGATAATATTTGAAAACTCGAATATAAACAAAGGTGTGAACATCGCCATTATATTGCAATACGGTCATGGTACTGGCACTGGAGGCTGGGTCGAAGGAAGAGATTATATCAATCCTGCGATTCAGCCTCTTTTTGACACATGGGCGGATGAAGCGTGGAGGGAGGTCACTAAGCTATGAGTACAACTGTTGATAGTAGAGTACTTGAGATGCGTTTTGACAATAAACAGTTCGAAAGTGGTGTGGCCACTAGCATGTCAACACTCGAAAAATTAAAACAAAAATTAAATCTTTCCGGAGCAGCGAAAGGAATGGAAGCCATAGGAGCCGGCGTCGAAACTGTTCAGGCTAAATTCTCTGCTCTTGGAGTTGTTGGTGTAACTGCGTTAGCAAACATTACAAATAGCGCAGTGAATGCGGGCAAAAGAATCACTGCGGCATTGACTATTGATCCTATAAAGACCGGTCTCGCAGAATATGAAACGCAGATAAATTCTGTTCAGACAATTTTGGCAAATACAGAAAGTAAAGGAAGCACACTTCAGGATGTAAATAGAGCTCTAGACGAACTTAATACGTATGCCGACAAAACTATCTACAATTTTACTGAAATGACAAGGAATATTGGTACTTTTACTGCAGCTGGTGTCGATTTGAAAACATCAGTTTCTTCCATAAAAGGTATAGCAAACCTTGCGGCGGTATCTGGTTCAACCTCACAGCAGGCATCAACAGCTATGTATCAGCTGTCACAGGCTCTGGCAGCTGGAAAAGTTCAGCTCATGGACTGGAACTCTGTAGTAAATGCAGGTATGGGTGGAGAAGTATTTCAAAATGCATTAAAGAGAACCGCAACCCATATGGGTAAAGATGTTGACGGACTAATTAAAAAATATGGTTCGTTTAGAGAATCTCTTACTCAGGGTAATTGGCTTACAACTCAGGTTTTAACTGAGACGCTTACACAGCTATCAGGAGCTTATAGTAAAGCCGATCTCATCGAACAGGGATACACCGAAAAGCAAGCAGATGATATAGCAAAACTTGCCAAAACGGCTGTCGATGCTGCTACAAAAGTAAAAACATTTAGTCAGTTGTGGGACACCTTAAAAGAAGCAGCTCAGTCTGGATGGACTCAAAGTTGGGAAACGATCATTGGCGATTTTGGAGAATCAAAAGAGCTACTTACATCCATCAGTGATAGTGTTGGGGCGATGATTCAGTCGTCTGCAGACGCTAGAAACAAAGTACTGAGTGAAGGACTCAGCACCGGTTGGAAACAAATGCTAGATCAAGGCATATTCGATGAAGATACATTCAAAACAACAATAAAAAAAGTTGCTGAAGAACATGGTGCAGCTGTTGACGAAATGATTGATAAGGCAGGTTCTTTCGAAAAGTCGTTAAAAGAAGGATGGGTTACAGGCGATATTTTAACTGAATCCATCGATAAAATGACTAAGAAAATGTCAAAATTGTCAGGTGAACAGCTTAAAGAAAAAGGTTATACGAGTGAGCAGATTGAAGGCCTGGAGAAGTTAAATGAATCTATAAAAAATGGTTCTCTGAATATGGATGATTTTGCTAAAAAAATGGCGATAGCATCCGGACGAGAAAACATGATAGAAGGTTTAAAAAATATTTTCACAAGCATACTTGATGTGATTAAACCTGTAAAAGAGGCATTTAGAGATATATTTCCAGCAACGACTGGCGATCAACTTTACGCATTCACTGTCAAATTTAAAAAGTTTTCAGAAACTTTAAAAGTTAGCGAGGACACGGCTAATAAAATAAAAACAACTTTCAAAGGTTTATTTTCTGTATTGGATATAGGTGTTGAATTATTCAAATCAGTAGGTAGCCGAGGGCTAAAAGCACTAACGGGTTTGACTGGGTACAGTGGCGATATTCTTGATATGGCAAGTGCGTTCGGAGAATATCTTATAAATCTTCGTGAGTCCGTCATTGACGGAGATGTGTTCGAAAATGCTTTAGATAAAATTTCTGACCTATTACAGAAAGGTGCAGATAGAGCGAAAGAATTCGGAAATTCTATTAAAAATAGTTTTTCTAATTCAGATACTGCCCAGGGCTTTGTCGGTATGATACAAGGGTTATTTGGAGTATTAAAATCAGCTGGCTCATCAGTAGTCAAAGCTGTGCAAGAAATATCCAAAGTGTTAACGGACATGCTTGGCGGTGGAAATTTATTAGATGTTCTCAACAACGGATTGTTCGCAAGCATTTTATTGTCCGTGCATAAGTTTGTGAAAGATTTATCCGATCCGCTTAGTAAATCGGGTTTTCTTGAAAATGTAACTGATATACTTGATGGTGTAAAAGACTCGTTGGAAGCTTATCAACAGAATATTAAAGCCAATATATTATTAAAAATAGCTGGGGCTGTTGGTATATTGGCTGCATCATTATATGTGATATCCGGGATAGATTCTAATAAAATAACTGAATGTTTATTTTCAGTCGCTGCATCTATCGGTATATTAGTCGGTGCTATGGCACTTATGAATAAATTAAATGACAATGATACAAAACCACTCAGCGGTATTGTAAATTCATTGTCCGATATATCAAGAACTATTCAAATGATAGGGCTCGCAGCCGCAGTCGCTATATTAGCTGGATCGATGAGAATAATTTGTGATCTCGATTGGGAAAGTCTGGCTAAAGGAATGGCCGGCTTAGCGGGAATGGTCACAATGCTTGTTGCTGCAGCTAAAATCATGAACAGTGAAGGTAAAAATATAACCAAATTTGCAGGTCAAATGATATTGATGTCAGCTGCGATAGCCGCACTTGCCGGTGTAGCCAAATACCTCTCTTCAATGAGCTGGGAAGAACTTGCGAAAGGTGGAGCCGGTCTTATTGGTATTATTTCAATGCTTGTCGCTGCAGCTAAAATCATGAACGGCGAAGGTAAAAATATAACAAAATTTGCAGGACAAATGATATTAATGTCAGCCGCAATAGCTGCTGTAGCGGTTGCCGGAAAATACCTCTCTTCAATGAGCTGGGAAGAACTTGCAAAAGGTGGTGTTGCACTGCTCGGGATAACCACTTTACTTGTAGCAGCAGCCAAAGTTATGAACGATGGATTTACTTCGATAACAAGATTCGGCGTTCAAATGGTATTGATGGCATCAGCTATGGCGATTATGACACCTGTGCTAAAAAATCTCGGTAGTATGAGTTGGGAAAGCATAGGAAAAGGTCTTCTTGTGATAGGTGTCTCGTTAACAGAATTTGCCGTCGGATTGAAAGCAATGAGCGGTTCATTAAGTGGATCGGCAGCATTGTTAGTAGCTGCGGGAGCTATAGCTATATTAACACCGGTGCTCGAAAGGCTTGGTAATATGAGCCTTGAGAACATTATAAAAAGCTTGGTAGCCATAGCTGGAGCATTTGTAGTAGTTGGAGTTGCAGGACTGGCTTTGCAACCATTAGTTCCGGTTATATTAGGATTAGCAGGAGCGTTTGCCTTATTTGGAATCGCCACACTCGGTATAGGTGCCGGAATATCGCTGATAGCTGCTGGATTTGCGGCGTTGTCGACATCTGTATCGACAGGAGCCATCGCTCTTGTAGCCGCACTTGGTGTAATTATCACCGGAATACTTGGGCTTGTTCCTGAAATTATTGAAATCATTGGCCGTGTAATTATCGGTGTGTCGACCGTTATCGGGGACAGTGCACCGCAATTAGCTGCGAGCGTGCTAAAATTAATTTCTGGAGTTTTATCGTCACTTGCTGAATATACCCCGCAAATTATTGATTCTTTACTGACATTTTTTATCGGGTTGATCAACGGAGTGGCTGAACATGTACCGGAAATAATAAGTGCCGGGGTTAATTTAGTTAATTCAATAATCAGCGGAATCATTGAAGCTTTTAATAATCTTGACGGGGCTAATCTGCTACAAGGAGTAGAAGCAGTTGGTTTAATGACAGTGCTGGTCAGTGTATTATCTGGGATAACGACATTGATACCGAGTGCGATGGCTGGATTAGCTGGAGTTGGTTTACTCGTTGGCGAATTATCATTAATCCTGATGGCTCTTGGTGGTTTAGCACAAATACCTGGTTTAGAATGGCTTGTAGAAGAAGGTGGAGATCTCCTTCAAAAAATAGGAACATCCATAGGTCAATTTATTGGTGGAATAGCCGGAGGTATAGCCGAAGGAGCAACGTCTACACTTCCTAAAATAGGAACATATTTGTCTGATTTCATGACAAATCTGGAACCGTTCATAAGTGGGTCAAAGTCTATTGATTCTTCTTTAACACAAGGGATCGAAGAATTGTCAAAAGCTGTACTAATGATTACCGGAACGGGATTTATAGCTGCAATATCTGACTTTATTACCGGAGGCAGTACGTTTGGTAAATTTAGCTCGTCTATAGTTAAATTAGCTAACGGTATGAAAGAATATTCGGATATAGCTACTGACATAGATTCAACAGCTATTATGAAATCTGCTGTTGCTGCTCAGGCACTATCAAGTTTACAAAATTCCTTGTCCGAATCTGGTGGCTTAAAACAATTATTCACTGGAAAGCAAGACTTAGGAAAATTCGGTGAAAAACTTGTTCCGTTTGCAAAAGGATTGAAGGAATACTCAGACGCAATACAAGACGTGGATGTTACAGCTATTCTCAAGTCTTCTGTCGCTGCAAGTGCATTGGTAACCTTATCGAATGCATTGCAAGATACAGGCGGGTTAAAACAATTATTTACTGGAAAGAAAGACCTTTCAAACTTCGGTAAAAAGCTTGTTCCATTTGCTAAAGGAATGAGGGAATATGCAGATGCGGTAAGTGATATTGACTCTACAAAAATTTTGGCGTCAACGATAGCTGCACGAGCACTGGTATCGGTAGCTAATGCCATCCCACCGGAAGGAGGCTTTTGGAGTCTCGTTGATGGAGATAAGGATTTAACTTCATTTGGATTAAAACTTGTGCCGTTCGCCAATGCAATGAAACAGTATGCAGAGTCGGTATCGGGAATAGATGCATCTTCAATATTGTCTTCAACAAATGCGGCTCAAGCTATCATATCGGTCGCTGATGCTATTCCGACCACTGGAGGATTCTGGTCGTTAATTGATGGTGATAAGGATCTCGGTTCGTTTGGATACAAATTGGTGTCGTTTGCATATGGTATGAAGTCATACGCTGATTCAGTAAGTGGTATAAATGTCGAACCTATTATGGCTTCCATACCTGCTGCTAAAGCTCTGATATCGGTTGCAGATGCTATACCAACAACTGGAGGATTCTGGTCATTAATCGATGGCGATAAGGATCTTGCTGGATTTGGTAGGACATTAATTCCGCTCGGAACTGGTATGAAAATGTACGCCGATTCCGTAAATGGAATCAATACAGATGCCATTGTGCAGTCAGCAAACGCGGCAAGCGCATTAGTTAATGTTGCTAATGCGTTAGAACCCAGTGGTGGGCTTGGGAGCATTATCGATGGAAACAAAGATTTATCAAATTTTGGATATAAACTTGTCCCATTCGGAACAGCGATGAAACTTTATGCGGAAACCGTGAATGGGATAAATACATCATCTATTCAAACGTCTGTGACGGCAGCGAATGCTCTTATAGAAGTGGCGAACGCAATACCTCCATCAGGTGGTTTTTGGTCTCTAATTAACGGAGATAACGATCTTGGCTCGTTTGGATACAAATTAGTATCCTTCGCGTACGGAATGAAATCATATGCTGAGTCAGTATCTGGGATAGATGCAAACTCAATAAGCAGTTCTATACTGGCTGCAAAAGCACTAATAAGCGTGGCGGAAGCGATACCTCCCTCAGGTGGTTTCTGGTCTTTAATCAATGGTGATAATGACCTTGGGGAATTTGGTCGAAAACTCATACCTTTTGGGTATGGAATGAAATCATATGCCGCAGCTGTTAGTGGAATCGATACTGCTAGTATTTCAGAATCTGGGACAGCCGCTCAATCTTTGGTGGCTTTATTTGATGCCATACCGGAAACTGGTGGCTTCTGGTCGCTAATCAACGGTGATAAAGATTTGTCTAGATTTGGGGATAGTTTAACACCGCTAGGCGAAGGAATGAAATCATATGCAGAATCGGTAGAAGGACTTAATATTGAAGCTATAACCGCTTCTGTAGCAGGTGCTGAAGCAATCGTCGGAATTGCGAAAATAGTACCAGAAGATAAAGGTCTACTTGGAAAGCTGACAGGTGATGTAGATCTTGCGAGTTTTGGTGAAAAATTAACCCCCTTCGGTCGAGGCATGAAAGAGTATGCCGAAGCTGTAAACGGATTAAATTCTCATAATATAACTGCATCTGTTTCTGGCGCACAAGGATTCGTTGACATTGCAAAAACCCTAAACGGAAATATATACGTCGCAATGAGTGGCGAAAATTTAGCAGCCATTGGTGTGAAAATGGTATCTTTAGCCAATGCGATGAAAAGTTATTCAATGGCCGCGACTGGCGTGGATGCCTCCGCAATCACGAATTCCGTGCCAGCTGTGAATGCACTTGTCACAATGATTAATACAATTTCTAGCACAACAGTTGGTGATATGGAGCCATTTGTATCGGCTATCAACACACTCGGAAAGGCGCAAATAGCAGATTTGTCCAAAACATTTGGTAGTGCGGCTATACAGATGGGTAGTGCTGCTAAAAATATTATGACTGCGTTTTCAAGTGGTGTAAAAGCAAATCAAAGTCAGGTTAATTCATCTGCGAATACGATGATAAATGGAATGGCAAACACTCTGCGCAGCAAAACATCAATGTTCCATGCAATCGGCGCTACTCTTATGATAAAGTTTGTAGCTGGAATGCGAAGTCAAAATAGCAATATATCTTCATCAGCCACCGGAGCATTGAATCTTGCGGCGAGTAGACTTCGTAGTTATTATAACGTGTTCCGTGGAGCTGGCGGATATGTTGCGAGCGGATTTGCTTCTGGTATCCGTTCTGGCATCCAAGCGGCGGCAAATGCGGCGGCTCAGATGGCATCGGCAGCATCCACAGCAGCCAGAAAAAATCTAAAGGTAGCTTCCCCATCGAAAGTCTTCAAGAAGATTGGTGGATATGTTTCTCAGGGATTTGCGATCGGTATCGCCACTTACGGATCAATGGTTCAGAGATCTGTTGGTAAAATGACTGACACCGCTGTGAATACTTCTCAGAAAGCAATGACGAGAATTCTGGAAGCGGTTAATGGAAGTGTTGATTCTCAGCCATCCATTAGACCTGTTGTTGATTTGAGTGAAGCAAAGACTGGAATTCGTGCACTGAACACTATGCTTAACACAGCTGATCAGAGTATCGGTGTAAGGGCAGACTTGAGCGGTATCTCATACTCAATGAGTACCAGAAATCAAAATGGATTTAGTAACGATGTGGTAAGTGCTATCAATAAACTGAGAAGTGATCTGAATTCTATGGAAAGAAACAGCTACACAATCAACGGTATCACATACGATGACGGAAGTAATATAGCTGGTGCAGTAGCTCAGATTGTGCAGGCAGCTAGAATAGGGGGTCGTGCATAATGGCTACATATACAGTAAAAAAAGGTGATAGTCTTTATAGTATTGCGTATAGGTATCTTGGCAATGGCGACAGATGGTTGCAATTAGCCGATCGTAATGGAATACCACGGAATAAACCAGTTATTCAAGTCGGTCAGGTACTTAATCTTGATGTAGGGGGAGTAGCAGCCCCCTCTCAAGTAGTATCGCAGAAAGCAACTGCATCACGACCAGGTATAAAGTATTTTGGTTTACAAGCGGGTACTGATAAAACAGTATTTGCTATATGGGATTGGTTTCGCGACTATACCGACCATTATCAGGTATGGTGGGAATACGATGCCGGCAACGGAATATGGTTTGTTGGCGATACAAGTACAACACAATCAAAACAAAGTATTTATACAGCGCCTTCCAATTCCTATGGAGTACGTTTTTGTGTAAAGGCATTTTCACAGACACACACGGTAAATGATGTTGAAGTCAATTACTGGAATGGGGAGTGGACCACATACCTGACATATTACTTTGAAGAAAATCCACCAACCGTGCCTACCAATTTAACTCTCGAGATCGATAAATATAAACTGACGGTTGAAGCACAGTACACTACCTTGGTACCGGAAGCGACCGGGATACAGTTTCAAATTGTAAAAGATGATGAGATTGTATTCGACACTGGTAATGCTGAATTAAAAACTACGGCGGCATCGTATTCTTGTACGATCGTTCCGGGCAGTAAATATAAAGCACGTTGTCGAGCATATAGAGGTTATCTCTACAGCGAATGGTCTGAATATACGAGTAATACCGATAGTATGCCGGATGCTCCGAAATCAATAACTACGATACGGGCTGAATCAGAAACCTCGGTATATTTGGAATGGGAAGCTTCAGAAACAGCAAAAACTTACGAAATTGAATATGCCACAAAGTTGGAATATTTTGACGGATCAGACGCTACGTCAACAGTATCAGGCATAGCATATACTCATTATCAAAAGACAGGACTCGAGTCAGGAGAAGAGTATTTCTTCCGAGTAAGAGCGGCAAATGATAAGGGGACATCTGGATGGACTGAAATAAAATCTATATCAATAGGAAAGAAACCAGCATCCCCTACGACTTGGTCTTCGACAACGACAACTGTTATCGGAGAGCCACTGAATCTGTATTGGGTACATAACGCTCAGGATGGATCTGCGGAAACCTATGCCGAATTGGAATTATATATTGGTGATGAAAAAATTACTGAAACGGTTCGGAAAAGTGCAGATGAGGAAGAAAAGTATAAGACCAGTGTATATGCCGTAGATACGTCAAAGTATACGGAAGGAATCAAAATACGATGGAGAGTTCGAACCTCTGGTATTACAAAAGAATATGGTGAATGGTCAATTCAGCGTACTATTGATGTATACGCTCCACCAACACTAACGCTTAATATTTTAGACAGTGATGGAAAAGATATTGAAGTGTTAGAATCATTTCCAATATATATAAGAGGTTTTACTGGTCCGAATACTCAGAAACCGATCGGATACTACGTGACAGTTGTTGCGAATTCTGGTTATGAAATGACGGATGGTACTGGATTCAAGAAGACTATATCAAAAGGTAGACAAATATATTCAAAATACTTTGACACCTCTGATACCCTTATGGTCGAATTATCTGCTGGCAATATCGTTCTTGAGAATAATATCGAATATACAATAAAATGTATCGCTTCGATGAACTCTGGTTTGACTGCAGAAGCATCTGTATCATTTACTGTAGGATGGTCAGAAGAGGGCTATGAACCAAGTGCCGAAATAGGTATAAATAAAGAAACACTTATGGCATATATCAGACCATTCTGCGAGTATTATCCATATATTTACTACAAAGTGAATTATGATGGTGCAAGTTACATGCCGACAGAAGAAATAATAGAGGCATCTGATGGAATATCTGTCGATGGTGTTCTCACAACAACTGGTGAAATTGTATATTCTGGAAAACTATCATCTGGTGAACAGGTATATTTCTGCGCTCGAATATCAGAAAAAGGAGAGCCGGTACCGGATGTATCATTATCAGTATATCGTAGAGAATATGATGGATCTTTAACAGAACTGGCAACCGGTATCGAAAATGGGCAGAACACTTATATTACTGATCCGCATCCAGCATTGGACTTTGCACGGTATAGAGTAGTAGCGATAACGAAAACTACCGGAACAGTGAGCTACTTCGATGTTCCCGGCTATCCGGTTGATGAAAAAGCAGTTATTATTCAGTGGGATGAAGAATGGCAGGAGTTCGATACAAAAGAAGAAAAGGAACTTAGCAAGAAACCATGGTCTGGTTCCATGCTGAAACTCCCATATAATATTGATGTATCTGATAGCAATAGCTCAGACGTATCTCTCGTGAAATACATCGGAAGAAAGCGACCAGTTAGTTATTACGGCACACAGCTTGGAGAGACTTCCAACTGGAAAGTCGAGATCGCAAGGGAAGACGTTGACACTTTGTATGCGTTGAGAAGACTTTCAGTGTATATGGGTGATGTGTATGTCAGGGAGCCATCTGGAACTGGATACTGGGCTAGCATATCAGTATCGATCAGCCAGACTCATTGCGAAGTAACCATTCCGGTAGAAATCAGTGTAACCAGGGTCGAGGGAGGGAAGTAATATGCCAAATTGGTTTGATTCTATGCAACAGACATTTGAGTATTACATCGTCGATCCTGGAACATGGATGGATACAAAGCGACTTACAAATGTGAAGTCATGCAGCATAACCAGGGATTCAACAGTTGAGACGCTCGGATCGGCAATTATCGATATTGAGAAAGCTATCGGTGAGAATTACATTCGAGCATATCTTGTTACAATTCAAAATGGAATTACTGAGAAAACTCCACTTGGGACGGTTTTGGTACAGACACCGAATACGTCTTTCGATGGTAAAGTTTCCAGTGTATCTATGGACGCATATACTCCTTTGATCGAGCTTAAAGAAAATAAGCCACCATTGGGGTATTTTTTATTAAAAGAAGAAAACATTATGGATTGCGCTTATCGACTCACTCGTGATCATGCAAGAGCCCCGGTAACCCGTACAAGTAACGAGAAGAATCTGTACAGCGATTTTGTTGCCCAGACAGATGATACATGGCTTTCGTTTTTAACTGATCTATTGGCAAATGCAAAATATTCGTTTTCTCTGGATGAGATGGGTCGTATTGAGTATATGCCGAAACAGGATATAGCTTCCTTACAGCCGGTCGTTGAATTCAATGACAGTAACAGTTCGATTCTATATCCGAAAATCACGTTGAATAGAGATCTATACAATGTTCCGAATGTTGTAGAAGTTTTATATTCCAAGAATAATGAAGCTTATTACGCAAGGGTTGTGAACGATGATCCTAACAGCCTAACATCAACGATCGCGAGAGGACGGGAGATCGTATACAGAGTGTCCGATCCTGATTTGATTGGAAATCCAACGAATAATCAGATCCAGGAGTATGCAGAACAGCTGTTAAAAGAACAGTCTTCTCTGGAATGTACAGTTTCTTATTCACACGGTTACTATCCGGTAAGGGTAGGTGATTGCGTAAGATTAAATTATGCGAAAGCCGGGATTACCGATATAAAAGCCAAGGTGATAAGTCAGACAATTAAATGCGAACCAGGGTGCCCTGTAACAGAGAAGGCAGTTTTTACAACAAAATTATGGAGGTGATAAATCATGGGCTTATCGAGTGAGTTAATTTCTCAGTTGGTGAAAGTGACTCAAAACAATGGACCGAAAGATAAAGATAATAGTGCTTATGGTACCGTTATGATCATAAATGGTCAAAAGTACGTTAAGCTCGATGGTTCTGATTTATTAACTCCTGTTACATCAACTGTTGCCGTGGATAATGGCGATAGAGTGCTCGTTGAGATCAGGAATCATTCAGCAACGGTAACCGGAAGCACCTCATCCCCATCAGCCAGCGATAAAAAAGTAACCGAGATTGGTAGTAAGATTTCGGACTTTGAGATCGTTATAGCGGATAAGGTAAGCACGAAAGAATTCGATGCTCAGGTTGGTCGGATCAACGAACTGACTGCTGATAATGTTACAATCAAAGAAACTCTTACTGCAAATAAAGCCAGTATCGATGAATTGATAGCTAAGGATGCTGAGATCACCGGTACTCTGGAAGCAAACAAAGCAAAAATTGATGATCTGGAAGCAAAAAAACTGGATGCTGAAATAGCTGATATTAAGTATGCGAGTATCGATAATTTGGAAGCAACAAATGCTAATCTGAGAAATCTTAAATCCGATTATGCGGAATTCGAGAAAACAACTACTGGCGAATTGGAAGCAACGAATGCGAAGATCAATAATCTGGATACAAAGTATGCAAATGTTGATTTTTCCAATATAGGTAAAGCAGCCATTGAACAGTTTTATGCCACATCCGGTATTATTAAAGATCTGGTTGTCGGAGATCAAACGATTACTGGAGAACTGGTTGGTGTTACAATCAACGGCGATCTTATTAAGGGTAATACGATCGTAGCTGATAAATTGGTCATCAAAGGTTCTGACGGTCTGTATTATAAGCTGAATACAGACGGAATGACGACGGAAACAGAGCAAACAGAATATAATAGCCTGAATGGTCAGATTATCCAGGCAAAATCCATAACAGCCACCAAGATAGATGTTCAAGACTTAGTTGCTTTTGGCGCTACGATTGGTGGCTTTCATATTGGGCAGGATTCTATATATTCCGGTGTGAAAGAATCGATTGATAGTAAAATCCGCGGTTTGTATATGGATAATGACGGGCAGATCGCCATCGGTGACTCGAATAATTATATCAAATATTTCAAAGATACCGATGGAACGTACCGACTGAAAATCTCAGCGGCAAGTCTGGAATTTAATACTTCGGGAAGCGGTGGAGACGAGTCGACAAATTTTGAAGAAGTAATCAACAATCTCGATAAGAAAATCGATGAAATGAAAGATGAGGTTTTGGTAAATCTTTACATATCTTCTTCAAAGGGGCAAGTCTTTAAAAATAACGCAGTGTCGACAACTTTGTCTGTAACAATTTTTAAAGGCAAAACACGAATTACAAACATCGATCAACTCCATGAAGAATTTGGAGAAAACGCATATCTTCAATGGAAATCTCAGCTTGATGAAAATGACGATTACTTATTAATACCATCCATCGATGAGCGAATCAACGAGGGTGGTTTCAAATTTAAAATAAGTCCGGATGATATCGATACAAAAGGTGTATATACATGTGATTTGATGGACTGATTTATGAAGGGAGAAAATTATAATGGCAATTAAAGCAACCGCCCAAACTACGATTATCGACGTAACTGATGCGTATAACGTCATCCTTACGTCAGAGGCTTACACATTTGTTGGAAATACTACTGGAGCACCGTCTGGGTTAAAGTGTCAGACACAGGCCGTAGCATATTGCGGTACAAACCAGTGTTCAGTAGTAACTGTCGATCAGAAGGCTATCATATGCCCTACTGGAATTTCAGCGGTAGTTGAAAATAGCGGTGGATCTTCCCCAACGATTACATTTACGACGACTGGCACCGTAACAGCAGCGTGCGAAGCAACGATTCCGGTTGTTGTAGATGGGATTACGGTTAACAAGAAATTCTCATTTGCAGTGGCTAAAACAGGTCCAAAAGGCGATACAGGAGCAGCTGGAAAGAGTATCACAGGAGTGACCAATCATTATTTGGCATCGGCATCAAACACTGGAATAACCACTGCTACGGATGGCTGGACAACTACGATGCAGTCTACGGATACTACAAAGAAATATCTGTGGTGTTATCAGACAATTACATATTCCAGCGGTAATCCTACGAATACAGTTCCAGTTATCATCGGTACTCACGGAGCTACCGGCGGGACTGGTGCGACAGGAAACGGGGTTAAATCTGTAGTCAATTATTTCCTCACAACATCGGCGTCTAAGGATGTAACAACTTCGACTACTGGATGGAGTACGACACCGACACCTACTACCACTACAAATAAATATACTTGGTGCTATCAGCTGATCACATATACCAACAGTGCCACCTCTAAGACAACACCTGTAATCATCAGTACACATGGTGCGACCGGAGCTACAGGAGCAGCCGGAGCAGATGCGCTTACAGTTACTGTCACAGCAAGTAACGGTACAGTGTTTAAAAACAATTCAGGAAGTACTATTCTTACTGCACATGTATTTAAAGGTGCTGTAGAACAGTCGATTACAGATGCTGGTGTATGCGGCTCACTCGGATCGATTAAATGGTATAAAGCCGGAACCACAACCGCCGTAGCAACATCAAAAACTCTTACAATATCGGCAGATGATGTTGATAATACGGCTTCTTATATCGCTCAGCTGGAAGCATAAGTAATTACAACGGAATACGAAAGGGCCTTGATCTATATGATTGGGGCTCTTTTTATTTGAAAGGAGAAATCAAAATGGCAGTAAAAGCGTCAACTCAGATAAGCATTGTCGACATATCAGATGCTTATAATGTCATTCTTACATCTGAATCATATACGTTCGTAGGAGATACTGATGGTGCTCCGGCTGGATTATCGTGTGAGACGCAGGTAATTGGGTATTGCGGAGAAACTCAATGCGAGAGCGTATATATAGGATCAATCACACGACCGAACGGAATTTCCGTAAGTGTTACGAATAACAACAGCAAGTCCCCAACGATCACGTTCAGAACTACCGGAGTAATAGATTCCTCACGCGAGGCGGTTATTCCGGTAACCGTTGACGGAGTGACCATAAATAAGAAATTTTCATTTGCTGTGGCAAAAACAGGAGCTACTGGTAATGGTATCAAAGCAGTAACAGAGCATTATGCAGTTTCTTCTTCAAATACAGTGACCCCAACAGAATGGTTTGAAGATGTTCTTGTAACAGATGTGGTGAATAAATATCTCTGGTATTATGAAACACTTACTTATACCAACGGAGCCAGCGTAGATACAAAGAAACGTGTGATCGGCACGTATGGTGATAAAGGCGATAATTTCGGGTGGAACTTATTCAAAGGATCATCCATGATAAATGGACAACGATTAAAATGCGATGACATTACTAGTATGAATAGTATTACTACAAAAGAATATACAGATGAAGGATATCACATTATAACGCCATCAACCGGTAATCTAAGTAATGGTGTTGGCTTTAAATATGATTATAAAACATTAGGTATCAAACAGGGTGATACGATCACATTCAGTTGTGAAGTTAAAGGAACGTCAGATTCTAATGTTCCGTGCATATGTATTCGATTTGGTGCTTTTAATGAAAATAATGTGGTATGGTGGGGAAGCAGCGCACGGAACTCCGAAAAAACATATTTCACCCCTGCAGATGAATTTCAAAAAGTTTCAGTAACTTATGCAATTCCGAAAGAAGACGGTTGGAAATCGAATTATGTTTGGTTTGCAGTTCATGGCAATTTTGAATCCGATTTATATATCCGTAACCTCAAACTTGAACTTGGTTCGACTGCAACAGCATGGACCCCTCATCCTGACGATTTGATCGGAGCTGACGGAAAAGGGATCAAATCCACTACGGTAACATATCAGGCGTCAAGTAGTGGTACGGCAGTTCCGACTGGTACATGGCAGACAAGTGTGCCGACGGTATCTGCAGGGCAATTCTTGTGGACCAGAACAGTTATTATCTATACAGATAATACAACTTCGACTTCATATAGTATCGGAAAGATAGGCACAAATGGAACAGCGGGGAAAGGCATTAAATCTACTGCTATCACCTATCAGGCTGGAGCGTCTGGAACTGCCATACCAACCGGAACATGGGAGACTCAACCTCCAACTACCAGTGCAGCAAAACCATATTTTTGGACAAGGACTGTCATCACATACACTGATAACACCACTTCCACGTCATATAATGTTGGTAGTACCCCGGATAGTGTTCAGGTTGGAGGACGAAACCTTCAGCTGGGTTCTGCCAAGTGGGACACGACGGCGTGGAACGTAAAAGGAGCCATTACTGTTGATGGCGATACCGCGATTATGTCAGCAGATGCACGCCCATCATGTTCATCAATAGAAGTGAATATCAACAGCGTATATACTGTGAGCATTGACGTTAAAGCAGACGTGACTGGCACTATAACTCCTGATTATGGATTAATACTGCTCGGTTTTTATAACGAATCATCAGAGCTTGCCGAAAGTATATGGGTTCCCGGGCAGTTAACTTCTGAGTGGAACAGAATCGTATATACGTTCACAGTTCCGAACAATAAAAATATAAAATACCTGTCGGTTGGTCTAAGAAATGTAAACGGCATCAAAAATATTTACTTCCGACATCTTAAAGTTGAAAAAGGCAATAAAGCTACCGATTGGACACCTGCACCAGAAGACATTCAGTCAGACATTAAAGGCGTATCCAATAAAAC
>ERZ1026866.447-NODE-447-length-24911-cov-42.912657_pt1 | contig 24911 bp, 18 predicted proteins | sample MGYA00380163_ERZ1026866 | MGnify/ENA primary metagenome ERZ1026866 (study PRJEB33269, sample SAMEA4719799) | human gut metagenome | biome: human-associated habitat; feature: organic feature; material: feces | place: Cameroon | collected 2013-10 ...
AGCTTAGTAAACCTGACTTGTCAATTTCTTGACGGTTCGTTTCTTTTACCCAGTCTCTTCATACTCCCTATATATAATAAGGTGTAATCCAAAACCGCTTCTTGTACTACTTGTCTGTTTATGTAAAATCTTTCAAAGAACTCTTTCTTTATGTTTGCTAAGAGAAGCGATTTCTCAAAAGCGAGTGCAAAAGTACTAACTATTTTCCATTCCACCAAATTATTCAACAAAAAAGTTCGATAAATAGCAGCTTTTTAACAGTTATAAACAATTAAATATCCATTTTGTACAGCTATACCTTATTTTATATTATTAAATATTTTTGCTAGTTTATTTTCACATCATTTCAGAAGTTGCCGACAAAAACAAAATGAATCCGATCAAATTATGAGGCTAAATATATTGCATGCATCGAAGAAAAACATGTTTACATATTTACTATAGTTCATGTTTTCATATTTCATATTTAATATTTACTTGTGCACTAAATTACATGTTTGCAAACTGCCATGTAATCATGCAAACATGTTTTCCAAAGAGTTATGGATAAAAAATGAAATATAACAGCATATATATATATATTCACAATCCTTTTAACAGTTTAATATCAAGACATTTAACTATATCATCTGTCAATTCAAACAGACGCATAGATATAAAGATAACAAAATCATGAAAACACAAATCCAAGTATGCATGTTTACATGTATGCATGTAGGAATATTTTCAAGTATTCATGCTTTCATGTTTACATGCATACAATAAACATGTATAAACCGTGAGCCATATAAATATACTTCAAAGATTACTTATAGAATGAGAAAAGCTTATAATATGTCACTCATGCATAACGACTTTCATATTTACAGAATATCATGAAAACATGTTTGCTAAATAACATGTTTTCATGTATATTTAAGAAACATTCACACTATATCTTAGACACCTGTTTTCTAACATTTTAACTCACATAAAACATAAGTTAGAACTTATTCATGAAAACATGTTCGTTAAAAAACATGTTTCCATGTAAAAAAGCAATTTAAAATTTGGCTATTTCAAATTAATAATGTATCTTTGCACAAAAATGAATAATTAAAAGTCAAAAACATGGAAAATAAACTGAAAATGATTTTGGCTATCGTCAACAATAAAGGAGGCGTAGGCAAAACAACAACAGTGCAAAATCTTGCAGCAGGAATGTTGAGAAAGGATAAAACATTAAGAATCCTTGAGATAGACTTGGATCCTCAATGCAACTTGACCCTTTTAAATCATGCACCAGAAGGGTGTGCTACTGTTTTTGAGTCAATGATCGCATGTAAGGGATTACCTATCTACAAAACAGAAACAGGTGTATATTATGTTCCTGGCTCTGCAAAGATGCAGGATGTCGATCCTTTTCTTCAAAACACAGGTGCACCTCGTCAAGTGTTAGGCGCATGCATCAATAGTGACTGTATTGATTATACAGGTGAGAGCATAAGTAATCCAATAGATTACTTTGATTACATCTTTATAGATTGTCCTCCAGCAATGTCGCTATCTACTTACAACGCAATGGTAGTGGCCAGTCATTTACTTATTCCTGTCCAGATGGAAGGCTTGTCAGTTTTTGGATTGTCCGCTGTTCTTGCGGCAATGAAGGAAGTCAAAGAAGGTCGTTTTGCATTGAATAAAGATTTGGAATTGTTAGGGTTATTGCCAGTTATGCTGGACGAGAGACCTGTCATTGTGCGACAAGCTTTATCAACTCTACGTGAAAAATATAAAGAAAAAATTCTAAAACATGGTGTTCGACGCTGTATCAAGGTTAATGAGGCTCAAACAGTAAAACAAGATTTGTTTCATTATGCCCCTTATTGCTCAGCCGCAATAGATTATGAATTGGTAATTAAAGAATTGTTTAATTTTAAATAATTAGGAAAAATGGGAAAGGATTTTCGTGCAGCCTTTAGTAATATGAATAAGGCAGTTCGTCCAGGCGCAGAACAACCTGTTATGCATAATATTGAGCAACCGGCGAAACAACCGGCAAAAAAGAAAAAAATGAGTCTGGCAGAAAAAAGAGCAACCATGCATGCAGTTCAGACATATCTGTCAGAAGAAGACTTTAAAGAACTGATGCTGATTAAACTTAGCAGCAAAGGGATGAATTATGAAGAAATCATACGTGAAGCAATAAGATTGTACATACAAGTTAAGAAAAACGAGTCATAAGAGACAACCATAATCTAAAATTTTTAGACTATGGATCAAGTTTACTTATTTGGAAGCTAAAAAACGGGATTTCGACAACAAAAAAAAATCATTGTTTATACTAACAGAAATATCAATATGACAGATAAAAAAAATGAAATAGCAAAGAGCCATGTTGATGAGCAGTGGATAAATACTCCATTTAGTTTCACCAAGATAGACAAACAATGCACGCTTTCCCAGCAACATATATTGTTTTGCGTAAGTTCACATCTACAAGAATACGTTACGAGATACTTCAACGAAAAGCGTGAAAAAGGAAATCTACGTTCAGACTATATGTTTGAAGTAGATAAAGAACACGTTGCCATGAATGTACCTAAAATCAAACTTAAATTGAGTGAATTAGGTATAGAATCAAGCCACTATAAAGATCTGCGTAAAACTCTTAAAGAACTCCTAGACTTTAGTGTAAGAATCAAAATAGATGGCAAAGCCGTTATTCAGCACGTATTTTCAAACATAACAGAAGATATTGTGACAAACGGCTATACAAAACAGGGAGTATCATACGATAGGTCAAAAGGAGAGGTCGAGTTAAAAATTGACCCAGTTGTTGCCAAATATGCATTTGACATGAGCCAAGGCTTCATTCATCATATAGCCTTGATTGCGCGATATGCTAGCCGACTTAACACTCCAAGAATATATCTCTTTCTACTGCGTCAAATGGGCATAAATAAAGGCAAAATGACCATAAAAGTACCTTTCATGCAACTGAAAGAATATCTAGGTATGGCTAAAATAGCTGAAGACGGAACAGTAGAGGAAGAACAGTATCCAAAATTCTCTCAATTTAAGAAACAAGTATTGGATGCAGTACAAGAAGATTTTGCAAAACTAAGTAAAGAAGACAAAATTGATATAATGTTCACTGATTGCACACCAATATACAAAAGGGGACAAACAAGAGGTAATCCTGAAGCTCTGGTGTTTAAAATCAAAAGAACAGCTTTGGGAAAAGCCCATATCAATGGCAAGATATTGGATAGGAAAGGACTTCCTAAAGCTAGCGGAACCAAAGAACCTGTTGTAGGTGACTTGTTTGCTCATGTTGTGAAACCTGAAAAAAGCAAGATCCAAATGGAAAAGTGTGGGGAAGAGCAATGGAATGAATTTCTATCAAGAATCATAGATCCTTCCCAGACAACATTGCTCAGTAGGGTGAAGTTCCTCGGCATGAAAAATCAAAGATTCTGCATACAGGCTTCACAAGAAGATTTTCAATTACTCAAAACTCTGGGCGTAGAAAAGATAGCTCAAGAGTTCTTCAATTGTGTTGGTTCATTTGCTCCTACTTTCTACCAAGGATAATCCAAACCAAGAGTCGCAGACATTAAATACCATGTCTGCGACTCTTTTTATATCTACGAAACCATTTACCTAATTATATATAACTTCCTCATTATTAACACGTTAAGAAATTTAAAATATGAACTTTAGAAACGTAAGATATCAAAAGACAAATATTTATATTATATATCTTGCTGTTTATCAATGTGTTACATTCATCCAGGTAAATAGTATCGTAGATGTAGTAGCTTTTTAACTACTTATATCTACGAAACTATTTACCGAACATTGCTTATCTTACTGATATTAAGGCAATTATCATTATAATAATTTTATAATTAAAATCACAATAACTATGAAATAGTATATCAACGAGTAATATGTAACTACTTGGTATTATGATAGTTACGAATTTAGCGTAAATGGTTTCGTAGATATAAAAGATATCGCCTACATTTTATTATAGAAAAGCACAAAACATAGTTAACCAAATCTTTTTAAACTATCATAATCTACGAAATAATTTACCGAAAATACTATAAGTATTTAATATTCAGCACTTTAGATATATTCTTTTGAAACAAAAATTATTTTTATAATTAGAATTTACTTAGATTATTTAATTAGGGATTCTGTAATGTGATGAAAACCAGTGAATTAGTAGATTACAAGTAAACGGTTTCGTAGATGTATGTAAACAGTTTCGTAGTTGTTGGTAAACGGTTTCGTAGATATAAGTAAACAGTTTCGTAGTTTTTTGTAAACAGTTCCGTAGATATTACTGATTTTGGATAGCTTTTCTATTATTATCAGAGCTGTGTAGAAGTCTTTTGAATATGGAAATTATTCTGAGAAGTATTTTGGTTACCTGAATCTCAACCTTAAATACATCTACGAAAGTATTTACTTGTAACTATGTAATGAGTTGATATACAGATGTTTATATATATAATAGTAAAGTAGTTTTTTTAAAAACTATAGTGTTGAATATCATGCATGAAAAGTTTAGTTAAGTTTGTATTTAGCTAATTTTCAACGTGTTAACTAATTTGAGGTAAATGGTTTCGTAGATATTTATTCGTTTAAGTTGATTAACCGAAATCTACGAAACCGTTTACTTTATTTTCGTAAAGTGCTGATTTATAATGCATTATGTCTATTTCTTAATTTTCTTCTTTATTTATAAGTTTCAACTATGTTTTTATAATCTTATGACTTTTGTAACTGTATGATACTTAATCGGTTAGCCGTGATAAGGTAAATAGTTTCGTAGTTATTGGTAAATGATTTCGTAGATTTTGGTAAACAGTTTCGTAGATATAAGTAAATGGTTTCGTAGTTTTTAGTAAACAGTTCTGTAGATATTCATTTCTATAGTGTTATATCCATTAATATCATTCTTTCCTATATCTTCTATGATGAGTTAGCTTTTGCTATAATTATTGATGTACAGACATGCTTACATGCAAACATGTTTAAATGTTTACATTAAATATGAGTCATTAGTTCCTGGCGTATCCTTCTGATTTTGCAAGAAAAGATATCATATCATGCTCTTTTAATAAAATAGAAATTAGTTTTATGGTATTTTCTTTTGGTATTTCTCTTATTTTCATTACCTTTGTCACTTGAAGCAACATATTATGTAAAATTCATGGTTAGAAGAAAAAGAAAAAACAATAATATGGGCAAGCGATTATGCTATATAGCCTTCGGTCTTGTCCTTACTTTTATTATCGGATTTGAAGCATATCGGATGATTTCATCTTATTTCATAAGGAGAGCATCTGATAAGCAATGGCCTACCCACGATCTTACCACTGGCGAATATTCTGGCAGCTATGATGGAATTGACATCTCGCGTCATCAGGGCAGAATTCATTGGGATGAATTGGGTAAAATCAAGCGCTTGCAATTTATCTATATAAAATCTTCAGAAGGAACAAACATTCAAGATCCGTGGTACGAATCGAATATCAAGAATGCCAGAGAAAGAGGCATTCCTGTAGGATCTTATCATTTCCTTTCCAAGGCTCCTGCAGCCTTACAGTTTGAAAATTTCCGTTCCGTATATGATAAAGATAAGCAAGACCTGCTCCCCGTAATAGATGCAGAGGATGATGGTACAAAGGGAATGAGTAAAACAGAGATTCAACTGTTATTAAAAACTTTCTGCAAACTTTGCAAGGTTTATTATGGACATACACCTATTATATATTGTAGCGAGAGTTACTTCAAGGATTATCTGAGTCCAGAATTCGATAATTATTATCTTTGGATAGCCAGCTATAATCACGAACCTGTACTACCTGGCAAACCTCATTACGACATCTGGCAATTTAGTCGCCATGGAAGAGTACCGGGTATTTGGAATTGGGTGGACCTGAATAGATTTTCTAAAAATAGAAGTATAAATGATATCAGACTTAAATAAACTTCAACAAGAAGATTACGATTACTATTACGGATAACAACATGGAAACATGTTTCTATGTAAACTGGAAGTTGAGAGAGAGGAGATGGGAGCTCTCACTATTTATGCTATGTAGCAGAAGGGGCTCACATTTTTTCTGTGCTGGCCAGTTCCTAATAAATAAGGATTTCTCATTTCCGATATTCTTCGTACCTTTGCACCCGAATTTGAATCATGCGGAAAAATATAAGAGAAAATGAATTATAAAATGATGATGGCAATGGCTGGTTTAGGCATTGCTTTACCGATTTCAGCTGATACGGCATTATCGGACAGTAGCAAGGTGTTCGATATTGACGAAGTAGTGGTCGTATCACAGCCAAAGGAGGTGTTGCGTCTCCGACAGCAGGCACTCAGCAGTACATCGCTGAGTAGCTCTTTGATGAAAAAGATGGGAGTATCCGATTTACGTGATCTTTCCCGGTTTGTTCCTAATTTTGTGATGCCAAATTATGGTAGCCGTCTTTCTTCTTCTGTTTATGTCAGAGGAATAGGAAGCCGTGTAAATAGTCCTGCTATTGGTCTTTATCTTGATGGTATTCCGGTGATGAGTAAGTCGTCTTTTAATCTCCACAATTACCAGTTGAGTAGGGTAGATGTGCTTCGTGGTCCACAAGGTACGCTTTATGGTCAAAATACCGAGGGTGGATTGGTCAAGATGTATTCCCGTAATCCCTTCGATTATCAAGGTACAGATATCAGACTTAGCTATGGTAGTAAGTATTTTCGTAATGTAGAAGCAGCTCATTATCAGAAGTTCAATCAGCATGTAGCTCTTTCTCTGGCAGGTTTCTATGAGGGTCAGAATGGTTTCTTCCGAAATACCAATACAGGCGACCGCTCGGATCAATATAACGAAGCGGGAGGCAAGATGCTTCTCAAGACCCGTTTTGATTCGGGTTGGAAGATGGATGTACTTGCTAATTATCAGTATGTTGACCAGAATGGATTTCCTTATGGAAATCTTGATTTAGAGACGGGGAAGGCAGACCTTCCTGCTTCTACTTTCCCAGGAACGTATCGGAGAAATAATCTGATAACAGGTTTGAAACTGGGATATACCGGAAAGGGATATGATTTTACTTCAGTTTCCAGCTATCAGTATGTCAAGGACCGTATGTTGATGGATCAGGATTATCTTTCTGCCGACTACATGCATATCCTACAGGAACAATTGCAGAATTCCTTTACCCAGGAATTCTCCTTGAAGAGCAACAAGGCAGTGGGAGACTTCTGGCATTGGACAGTAGGTGGCTTTTTCTCCAAGCAATGGTTGAAGACCAACGGTCCGGTCTTTTTCGATGATGCGATGACAGCTCCGATTGGCAATGCAATCCAGCAGCAGATGTATACTGCCATTCATGCTTCGATGGTTAAGAAAATGATGGCGCAGGGAATGCCGGAAGTGGCTGCCAAGGCTGCTGCCAGTGCTGCCATTGAGAAGGCTGGAGGCATCAGCATGGGTGTCAGCATGGGTGCTCCTGGACTTTATCATACTCCGCAGACCAATCTCGGTTTCTATCATGAGAGTAATTTTGATATTACTTCCCGTCTGGTGGCAACACTGGGCTTGCGATATGATTATTTGCATACGGGCATTCATTATCAGTCGTCTGCCTATATGGCAATGACGGCAAATATGATGGGGCAGAAGGCTACGTATACGCTTAGAAGTGCTCTGGATGAAAAGACGAATGATGATTACAGCCAGTTCCTTCCAAAGATTGGTATTACTTATCGTCTTGATGATCAGCAGAGTAATATCTATGCCACTATCAGTAAGGGTTATCGTGCCGGTGGCTATAATATTCAGATGTTCAGCGATATCCTTCAGACGGAATTGAATGCCAATCGTCAGCAGGCATTGCGCGGTGATTACGATGTGCCTCATACTGCCGAGGATTATGAGAAGGTGAACCAGACGATATCATACAAGCCTGAGGTTTCATGGAATTATGAAGTAGGTTCTCATCTCAATCTCTTCAATCATGCTCTTCATCTCGACCTGAGTGCCTTCTATATGAAGGTCAGAAATCAGCAACTCTCAGTGATGGCAGGCAACTATGGATTTGGTAGAATGATGGTGAATGCCGGCAGGAGTCATAGCTGTGGCATTGAGGCAGCTTTGCGAGGCCAACTTGTCAATGGTCAGCTCGACTGGATGTTGAATTATGGCTATACTCATGCTGTCTTCGATGAATATACTGACGGTGAAGGTGAGAATGCGGTTAGTTATAAAGACAAGCGTGTGCCATACGTTCCGGTGCATACCCTTTGTGCCATGGCAGACTATCGTGTTAACTTCAACTCCAGTTTCTTGCATAACATGGTTTTCGGAGCAAACGTAAACATGCAGGGCAAAACCTATTGGGATAATGCCAATACCTATAGTCAGGATGTTTATGCCGTATTGGGTGCTCATGTTGCCTTCGATTTCGGCATCCTGCAATTGAACTTATGGGGCAAGAACCTCACAGACACCAATTACAATACCTTTGCTGTAGACAATGCCGCAACCGGAAAGCGCGAATATTTTGCGCAGCGTGGCAATCCATTTCAATGTGGTGTAGATTTGAGTTTTCGATTTTAGATGATAATTGTCTCAACTCACTAAGAAACTATTTTTGCAGTAGAAGAAAAGACGCTCTGCAAGACAAAAGCATCAGAATGATCATGCTTTTGCTCTTGCAGAGCGTCTTGTTTATGATTCAATGGATTTCAATGATTATTTATTGAAACCGGTTATTTCTACGTATGGTGCCTGACCTCTTCCGTCCTCATCGCGATAAGATACCTTGATTATCTTGCACTCATCCGGCATCAGACTGAAGTAGTTGTCGCTGTAGATGACAGGCAGTATCTGCTCACCATCGCCACCCTTCAGGTTCAAGCGAATCAGGAGGGCAGGAACATTGCTAGTATTGCGGATCTCAACTTCTCCAATCCACTCTTCACCCTGCTGAACGAAACGCTTGCCGCTGATGGCAACGGTTGCCTTAGGGAGTTTGGAGAGTGCCTGAAGGTTGTCTTCTTCCTTGCCTTGTACATAGAAGTTGTCTGAAATCATCTGGCTGTTCTGCTCCAGGCTCAACTTGATGTAGTAAACTTCCTCATCCGGTTCGCTAACGCTAACGGCATCTACGGTCTGGTCTTCACCCACGTTCACTTCCTTGCTTTCTTCCTTGAGCAGCTTTCCGTACATATCAAAGATTTGAGCCTTGGCAACCAGACCATTCTTGGCACCACCAGCGAAGTTAACCACTTCGGCAACCTTCTTCACTGGGTTATACTGAATATGCAATGGTTCGCAAGCCTTCTTCACACCAAAGTAAGCGGCTGTTGGCTCAAAGTAGTAATCGTAGGTACACCATACCATGCTTGGCCAGCAGGCATGACTCATCCAGATGAGCAAACCAAGACGGTCCTGCTGAGAAGACTCGTACATCGCACGGTAGCCATCATAGTTGAGCCACTGTGCCCACTTGGTAAACTGCTCTGCACTCTGAGGTTTGCCATAACGCTTTTCCATGATGTTGTTGAAAGATTCACCTCCCTGAGCCCCCTTCAATGTATAATCATGCTGTCCCCATGCATCGCTTTGTGGCCACAGATGCTCCGGTTCCATCATTCTGCTCAACGATTCGAAGGTAGGAACATTCGGCATACCTCGCTCTGAATGCAACTTATGACTCTGGTTAGCGAAGTAGAATGAAGGCGACTTCATCTGATAAGGACCATGTCCACTCACACCCAGGTCGGCTGAGCTAGGAATATATCCCAACTGTGGATGGATATCCTTCACCTGTTCTCTCAATACCTTGTCAATTGCTGCCGGAGGGAATCCCTCGTTTCTTCCGCAGTAGATGCCGATGCTGGCATGGTTGCGGATACGGGAGATGTAATCAGCTGAGTTTTCCAGGAACATCTTGTTGTCATCAGGATCTGGTCCGTCCCATGGGTTAGCCAGCCAGAAGTCCTGCCATACCATGATACCATACTTGTCGCATGCTTCATAAAGTTCCTCATCGCCAATCTGACCTACCCAGTCGCGAATCATGTTGTAGTTCATCTCCTTATGATAACGTACTGCAGCATCATATTCACGTCCACGATAGTTGAGGTTAGTTTCCGAGAATCCCCAGTTACCGCCCAATGGGTTCAGTCGCTTGCCATTGATGTAGATTTTGGTCTGTGTCTCCAGGTCAGCATAGCTCATCTGTCGGATACCTGCCTTATAGGTTACCTCAGAAATAATTTCGCCGGAAGCCTTGTCTGATACCTTGAAACCGGCATCATATAAATAAGGTGAACCATAACCGTTAGGCCACCAGAGATTCATGCGCTGATTCTTGAGCTGTGGATAGTCGGTAGGAGCGAAGGAAACCTCACGCTTCTCGTTTGGATGCAGACTAACTTCCTGCTCAAACTTGATCTTGCCGATATAACCAGCCAGTTTCACGGTCTTAGCCACGGCATCTGCATTCTGCAGGAAGACAGATGGGGTCATTGATGCCAGGGTATCAGGCAAGTTCAGGGTTGATGTAACCACAGGATCCGAAACACTTACGCCATTGTCATGGGTAAGATAGACATCATTCCATATACCGATTTCACGACCTGGTGTATTGGTTATCCAGTCCCAGCCGATAGAAGCGTGGAAGGTAGGGTTGTCAGCACCCAGCTCTCCACCATTCAGGTCAGTGCTCAGGAGATTTTTCTGCTTCACAACGCCAAAGTGAGCATTTTTGATGACATGTACCTCCAACTTATTGGAACCTGGTTTCAATTTCTTGGTTACGTCGATACGAGAGCGAATAAAGGCACCATCAATTCTACCTATCTTTTCGCCGTTCAGTAATATATCAGCCTTCCAGTTGATACCATCGAAGTTGAGATAGGTATGCTGCTGCTTGTTGGCAGACGGCTTATGTTCGATGGTGGTACGATACCAGAAATCAGAGTTGAAGAACGACTCGGAAATCTGTCGCATATTGTCATCGTAGCGGTTATCCGGCACTGCCCCAATATTCATATAGCTGGTGAGTACAGTACCAGGCACCGTAGCCTGAATCCAGGCATCACTTCCTTCTTGGCGCAACTGCCACTGATTGAGCATCTGCTTGCCATTCTTTGAAGCCAGCGTATTGGCAGTTTCTGCACGCAGGCCACCCTTACCCATTACCTGCATTTCAGACAAGGCATAGTGTCCGGATGCATCCGGTTCGGTAAGCTGCAGTCTAACATATCTGCCATGACCTTTGCAAGCCACCTTTTCTATCAACCCTTTCTTTTTTTGCTGTCCCAGGGTTGCAATATCGCTCCAGTTCCTGGCATCATTGGATACCTGAATCTTGCCCTGGTGAGCCTTGTTCACCCAGAAGAGATTCACCTGGTCGAAGTCTGCCTCTGTGCCCAAATCTACATAGAGCCACTGAGCCTTGGCATCTGTTTTATTTGCCAAGCCCGACTTCCAGACGCTGGAGAAGTGCATGGACGGGCGCCATGAAGTGGTGTTGTCGATGAGTTTGATACGCCACCAGGCAGCACCCGGCATAATCAACTCGATGCGTACATGTTCGTAGTTGCCAGGTTTCTTCAGCGGGATGGAAACATTCAATTTTCTAAGTGGGAGTTTCACTACGTCCTGGAACTTATTAGGGTCGGAACTAACCTGCTGCTTGGTAGCAACACCAGGAAGGTCAGAACCCTTTTCTTCTCCCAGGACTTCCCATTTCTTTCCATTGTGTGAGCCCATCACCCGAATGGTATAGCCTTGCGAAGCCTTATCCTTATAGAAAGCCAGTTCACCGGTAAATTCCAATTTCTTGAGATTCACCTTCATGGCTTCCCAGTTAAACTCTACAAATGCATTTTCACCTTTGATATATTGGCTCGTAACCGTATTGCCGTCAATCATTTTCTCCTTGTCACGGTTGGACAGTTCGCCCTCATTGGTTTTCACACTGAGGAACGAAGGAGCTTTACTGGTGATGATACCGTCCGTTACGAGATGTCCCGTAAGGTTGAAATCTGCATTGGATGAAGTATATACCATTCGGTTCAATGCTATGTTCCGATAGGTATTGTCCTTCACCATTCTTGGTGCCGTAAATTGAGAAGGGCGTCCCGGATATTGTCCGATACCCCTTGTCCCGGCTTGATTATCAGCATACATCATGCTTAAGGATTGGCTAAGTAAGGCCATTAACACAACTGCTTTTTTCATTAGGTTATTAAAATAATTATTTACTACATTTTTAGCTTTATTCTGCAAAGTTACAAAAAAAATGCATATCTGCTGATTTTTTATTGCACTTTTATGTTTTATTTCATCTTGCAGTCGGGTAAAACTTCCATACATCTCCTGCCTTCAGCAGTCTTGAGAATGCAGCCAATGGTCTTTCTGCCTATGTTTCTGTTTATAGGAACCAGATCCTTGTTGAGTACTTCTACGTAGTGAACACCGGAGTTTGGTACATCCATAGGGAGGGTACCCTCAGCTTGCATCTTGGAGTGTTCGAACTTTGACAAGTCGTCAAATCTTACATAGCGGTTTGACTTGCCGTCGATGAAACCTACACATACCGCATCGGCTTCTGTAGCAATGGAAGCAAAGATGAGTTTTTCGCCTGCATAACGCTTAAACTCTCTGCCACGTTCCCGCTGCAGCAGTTCGGCCATGGAAACCTTGCATACCCTGCCGCTCTCGTATACCAGGATGAGCCATCCCTCTTCTTCGTCTTCGTGAACGGCGAGCTTCAGTCGATAGTCTTGCCAGTCATCGTCATCCAGAACCTTATATTCATCGGTATCCATCAGGCAGATAACGGCTGTGACCGGACGATAACCTTCCTCATAGTCGTGGAGCACATTGTTGCGGAAACGCGAGGTCTGGATATGGTCGGTGATAGGAGCCGATTCCACGAGTCGGCTGCTGCTCTTTGTCTCCTTTTCATGTGGAGTTGGTTCGGCTGTTGAAGCCGGTGCAGAGGCAACAGCCAGGTGCGGAATATGTTCTTCAGCCCATTGCTTTCTGATGGCGAGGAACTTATCTCTATAGTTCTCGTTTACCTTGCGTGCTGAAGTTCCCATACGCTCAAAATATTCGCAGCCCACAGAAATTGGGGTAGGGCATGGTTCGATGTCGATGATGAGTACGGCGTTGCTTACTTCCTCATCAAAGTGGGTATGCACATAGTGGGCCCCCTCCTGTCCGAGATAGTAAACCATTTTGTTGTTGACGTATGTTTCATATTTGTCTCTTGAACCCTTGAAGAGCGTATTCTTCAAGTCTTCTTCCAGACCCATTTCGTAACCGATATCTGATACGCCAAGATACAGATGACCGCCTTCGGCATTGAGGAAGGCACAAATCTCCTGCATGATCTTGATGGTCTGTGCCTCGACATCTGCTCGCATGGAATTTTCCGGGTAGATGATAGAGGTTTTGAATTCGGTATGGAAGTCTTCCTTGCCATAGTTCTTCTTGTTGGAAGAAGACTTCTGCAGCTTCAGTAGCGCACGGATTTTGTCAAGAATATCAACCGCCTGGGTGAGCAGTCCCGATTTCTTCACGAAGTTGTGGGAGAGTACGAGCGATGCCAGCTGCTGAAGATGTGGATCTTCCGTCAGGCTGCTCCAGCGATAAAGTTCCTCGTAATGTTCCTCACTGTCCAGGCAGCCGATGATGCGCAGCTGCATGAAGTCATGGCGCAGGATGGCATTGCGTTCAAAGAGTTCCGGTTCTGTCTCTGCGATAAGATTGATTTTCTTTGTATCCACCTTGTCCAGTGCAGCAAAGTCGTTGAGGAGTTCCAGCAGGGTAAGACGACTGTCGTAATAGCTGACGCGCTCCTTGCTGTCCAGCATGATGGCTAGTAAACGGCAGAAGTTGAGATAGTTGTAAGCCTTGATGTTGTCCTCTTCCAGTGTTGCCTTGGCATCGATGATTCCCATCAGTTCGGCTACGTATACCGGATTCATGCTGACGGCATTTTCCAGTTCATCTTTTTCTTCCTTAGGGTTGTATACCTCGTTGTTGGCATAGCCACGCATAAGCTGGTGGAAGGCTTCGGTAATTCCAAATCTGCTTTCAGGAGATTCCCGCAGGAAGGTGGCATAGAGGTAACCGTTGCTTCCTTCCGTGATGTTATCCACCTCTACTATCATGCCCTTCTTCAGGTCGCTGAGTTCCATGCCGGGAGCTGGAGCCACGGAGACAGAGAAACCTTCGCTGCTGACAGCCGGAATGCGAGGCACGCCCGGCACCTGGTTAGACAGCAGACAGGTGAGACGGGAGTTGTAGAAAAGGTCGTTTACTCTCACGTCGTCTTCATATTCCGTTATCATGTCGTGCATGGCAAAGACATAGCTTCCGTCACTCTTTATGTCCTTTACATAGGCACGCAGCATGAGTGGCATTCCCTGATATTCAAAGGATTGGATATTGATTTCTCCAGGGTAGAAAGATACCACATCGTTCAATACATCGAGTGTACCTTCTCCCTCGCAACCATCTTCTACCACCTTACATTCGAAGACGTATTGTGCGGGCAGTTGTTTGGTAACGATGATTACGGTTTCATCGTCGATATAGAGTTTTCTGTTCTGCTTCTTGGATGTCTTGCGTTTTTTGGAGAAGAGAGAGTGGTTGATATACTCCCAGAGTTCCTTATAGTGTTCGATGGTGGTACCCACCTTGCCTCTCAGTTTTACCGGTGGCTTTTCGTCAAGACGGATGGAAAGACCATGCCAGAGTCCCATTCGGGCAGAAAGCGGCATGTAGAGATTATCCCTGTCAAGGTCTTTTGGCTGGATGGTGATGGCCTGCTCGTTGACAGAAAGCAAAGCCATGTCACTCTCATATTTGGCAGGTTCAAAACTTTCTACGGTATCGTTGTTCTGTGAGCAGAGCATATTGGACAGTACGAAGGCATCATCACTGTTGAAAGGCAGGGCAGCATCAAACTCTGCCTGGGTAAAGAGTGAGAGAAAAGCTCTCTGCAGGGTCTTGTTTGGATCACTCACGTTCATCAGTGAAACCAGTCGGTAGAGAATGGCCTGATTCAGTGAAGTATCGTAAATCTTGTGGGTGGCATTTCTGCCCAGTATCAGTTCGATGATGAGTACCTGTATCATCGTCTCCTTAGTGGTTAGGTCGCTGGAGAGTCTGTCGGTCTGATTATAGATATTGTCTACGTATCCCTGCAGCAGTTTGAGCCATTGCATCTGGAATGGCTTTCTGTTCCATAGGTATACTTCCTGGCTGCGAAGGGTAGCAAGGATGGTATCGATATGCTTTTCCATCATCGAGAAGTCGAGCATGAAGATACATTGCATGATGCAGAACTGCTTGCGTGGATGATAGATGTAGGCGCAAGTAGAGAGGGTAGAAAGTATATGGCTGATGGTATCCTTTGCCGTTCCGTTTCTCAAGATTTCGATGGCTTGGATATAATAGGATATCAGTTCGATGATATCCGTGAATCGTTGTTCCAGCAGGATGCGCTCGGCTTCCTTGCAGCGTGGCAGAAGGCTCTCGCTTTCAAGGGCTTCCAGGCAACGGGCATGGATGTTCTGTAGTTGTTCTTGTAGTTCGTCCTGACTCAGACTGCTGGAAATACCGGTTATCCAGCGCAGGCATTCCAGGTCGAAAATGTCGGATGGGGTATCTCCGAGCATCAGTTTTCTGAATTCCGGAGTATTCCAGCTTTCATTGCCGATGATATCGCAGAAATCCTTGTCGGAGAGTGAAAACTCTGATTTCTCGGCGCCGAGAACATCTACCAGTTGTACTTCCATCTGTTTCTGGCGGATTTTGGTAATCCTGCATCTTACTCTTGGGGTAAGAGCTGCATTGATGACGGTATCTCGTTTTAGTATGGCTGTAAAACCGTATTGATCTTCCAGATGATAGCAGTCACCTATGGTCAGTTTTATCTTGAAGTCTACCTCATCGTCTTCTTTATAATATTGCCTCATGAGGAGTTCTATGTTCTGGGCAATGAAAACCTTGCCCAGGTGGGTGGTTACCATCAGGCAGTTGAGGGTTTCTGGCATAGGTTGCCTTCTCTGGAAGTCAATCTGTGCTACTTTATAGATTCTATTTTCTACTTCGATGACGAATTTATGTTCTTCTTCATCTATTCGCAAAACCTTTGCAGTTATATTCCTGTAGTTGTTCATAAATTAATAGTTTTGATATGCGCTGCAAAGATACAATAAAAAACGGACTTTTCCTCCTTTATTTTCTGTTTTTTTCTTCCTCTTTCCCTCAGAGGAATAGAAAATGTGTCTATGATAACGAAAATGATGATTATCTACCCGGATATGTGCTTATGTTGCATGAAAGCAGGTATATGTTGTCTTTTGATGGTAAGAAAGGTAAATAAAATGTTCTATATCAGCGGCATAAATTCATAAAAAAACTTGGTGAAATCAAGAATTATGTGTATTTTTGCAATTGTAAAAAGTTTAAAAACTAACACTGGATAATACTAAATGGTGAGAGTAAAACATATATTATGGTTGTTTTTGGTTTCTTGGACGTTGATAGCTTGCCAGCAGGAAAAGTATGACAGAAGCGGGGACGATACGAACAGCTTGCTTTCCATTGAGGATTCGATGGAGGCTAACCCCCGGTTTGTCCGTCAGAAAATAGATGATGGAATGAAGAAGGCTCCGGATAGTCTTACCTATTATGAATATATGTCCAGACTGGGCAAGTTCTTCGTGCTTTCTTCTTCGCCGGATTCCATGCCCCTATACATCAATCCGGTCGTAGCCTTTGCCGAGCATCAGCCGGAATCTCCTCGCCGAAACAGTCTCCTGGCTTATGCCTACAATTGTCAGGCAGGCAATTATCATAACTTTCATAAGAAGAGAGAAGATGTCATCACGCTCTATCATAAGGCATACGAACTGCTCAGGAACAGCGATTCCCCAAAGTTGATGCCGGATGTCTGTGCCAACCTGGGAGATGCCTATGTGTTCGACAACAACTTGCCACAGGCTGCCCTTTGGTATCGAAAGGCACTGTTCATAGCCGATTCTCTCCAAATGCCGAAGGAGCAGACCGCATCCCTGTATATGGGACTGGGACGCATCTATCTGCTGCTGGAAGACTATGAGGCAACCGTGAAATGTTATCAGCAGACCGAGAAGTATTTTTCTGATCTCTCGCTCAACCTGCAGGCTTATTTTCTGAACAATTATGGTAATTATTATTACTATACAAAGGATTACCATACTTCTCTGAAGAAATTTCTGATGTTGATGAAACTGCTGGAAAAACACGACAAGCATGAAACCTTCAGTATGTATCTCTGCAAGCTCAATCTGGCAGATGTCTATCTGAATCTCAATCAGTTGGACTTATCAGAGAAGTATCTGGATGAAGCCGAGAATTACATGCGTAAGAATGCCGATGAGAGTGCCATTTACTATTGCAATACCATCCGTATCGGACTGGCAGTAAAGAAAAAAGATTGGAGTGCCGTGAGCCGGATACTGGCAGGAGAGAAATCGGAGGACCAGATGGACTTCTCGTTGCGCCAGATTCGTCATCAGTATCTGGGAGAATATTATGAGGCTAAGGGCGACTATCGCCTGGCTTATCATATTATGAAGGCAGATGACCTGATGCAGGATTCCCTGGCACACAATCGAACCCATATGCGCTCCGTTGATATCATGCAGCGTTTTGCCCAGGACACCCTGCAGCTGCATCATCGCATAGCTATAGAACATAAGAATGTGGAGATCCAGCAGGCTAGAAGTTTTATCTATCTGATTGTGGGCATTCTCTTGGTTCTGATTCTTTCTGCAGCCTTGTTTGTGGTTCGTTATCGCAGAAAACAGGAGGCGGCTAAGCTCAATATCATGAACCTGAAGCTGAACAATGCCCGCAACCGCATCTCGCCTCATTTCGTCTTCAATGTCCTGAACAACAAGATAGTGAAATCTGATAAGAAGGAGGCAAACGAATTGCTTGAATTGACCAAGTTGATTAGGACCAACCTGGACATGTCGCTCCAGATGCATACGTCTCTCAGGAAGGAACTGGAATTCGTAAGACAATATGTGCTGGTAGAGAGCAAACTGATAGAAGATGACTTCAAGTTTGACGTCCAGATAGACGAAACCATCGACCTGGACAAGGTGATGATACCGTCCATGTTTGTTCAGATTCTGGCAGAGAATGCATTTGTGCATGGCCTGAAGGGATGGGAAGGCGAGAAACGCCTCACGATACAGGTACAAAAGGGACAGAAAGAGGAAGTCCGTATCACGGTAGAGGACAATGGACCTGGGTTTGATGCTACCAGGATGGCACTTCAGCATCGTACCGGACTCAACATCATCCGCCAGACCATTGCCATCGTGAACGAACGCAATAAGAACAAGATAATTTTCCAGATGCATAACAAGGTAGATGCTGATGGAAAAATCTTGGGATGTCAGTGTACCTTTTTTATACCTATAAATATAAAATACTAAAAAATAGTCAGATTATGTTAGCAGTAATAGTTGATGATAATAAGCAAGCTGCCCAGGATTTGGCAGAGCGTCTCGGTGATTTCGATGACGTGGAGATTGGGGGCATCGCCCTCAATGGCATGGATGGACTGGCTCTAGTCGGTCAGGTCCAGCCCGATGTTCTCTTCCTCGACGTACAGTTGCCCGACCTGTCCGGTCTTGATTTTCTGGAGAAGATGAGCAGTCAGACCCACGGCAAATGTCGTGTCGTGATGTATACGGCGTATGATGAATATATCTTGCCTGCATTCCGCAAGAAGGCTTTTGATGTGTTGCTCAAGCCTATCGAAGATGCCGAGTTGGCAACCATCATGCATCGTCTAACCCATGAAGACGTCTTTGTGCTTCATCCGGACGAGAACAACAATCTCCGCAAGCAGAGTTCTAAGTTCCTGTTCTATACCAATACCTTGGATTTCAAGCTGATAGACAAGCGCGATATCGGACTCTTCCAGTACAATCATGAGCAGCGCTGTTGGGAGGTGGTGGTTGCCGGAAGCAAGAAGACCATCCGTCTGAAGCGTAATCTCAAGAGCGAGGCCCTGCTCGATTTGAGCGAGCAGTTTGTGCAGATCAATCAGAAGTTCATCATCAATATGGATTATCTGATAGAGGTGGTAGATAATGTCTGCCATTTCTATCCTCCGTTTGATGCGATAGATTATGTGAAGGTGAGCCGCGTCTATCGCCGTAAGCTGATAGATCATTTCCATAGTTTGTAAAGCATAAAGCCTGATCACCTCTGCTGGGGATAATGCCTTCGAAAGTGAAGAGGCCTTGTTGTTGCTTCTCAAACGTGATGTTCGGCCTACGTTCCGATCAATCCGTTTTTGGTAAGTCGTCTTTGGCAGATAATTGATGAGGAAAACTTCTCATGGAATAGGGAAGGAGTGGGTTCAGCTGCGGATGCAGTGAACACCTTGGCAGGAGTTGAGGGTATGGATATCGCATTTGAAGGTGGCAAGTCTGCTTATGCAATCAAGAACACAGGAAAGGATATCAAGCTACTCATCAAGGCAGAGAATAACGAGGTGGACCCGATGGGTATCTATCGCATCGTGCGATTCAAGGCTTCCAAGAAGGATAGAAGAATACAGTGGATAGAGTTCAAGCCAGCTTTGCTCGGTGGCTCTGATGCCAAGAAAAAGGGATTTCTTTCGTTCACCGGACATAAGTATGGCAATCAGAGTTATCTGCTCACCATCCCGGCTTCTGAAATCGAAGCAGGAGAATATGGAATCGTCTATATGTCTGTGGCAGCAGCCCAGGAGATTCCGGTAGGAACATTTAGTGTAACAAAATAAAATCATAGGATTATGGAAATATTGTTTTTATTGCTGTTGTTTGGCTTTCTAGGAAAAGGAGCAACGAAGGCTGTGCTTGGTGGTGGTAAGGGAAGAAAGAAGAGAACCAACTGGGATCATCTTAGCTATGAGCAGAAAGCATGGCTGCATGATCATTCAAAATAGCCAAGCTTTAAAATTCAATGAACGTTATTTGAATGTGTTACATACACTATTTACGCACGGAAACTCTGTCAATTTCATGCGCAACTCTTCAAGGAGTTGCGCATTTTCCTTATTTCCTTTCTCTTCCAATGCTCTTTCTGACCAAAACAATGCAGAGTTAACATCTTGTCCTTCTTCCGCCTTTTCTACTGATGTTTCTGGACTATCTCTATAAGTTTGTAGCAAGACAAACAAAATGCTCGAAAGCTTTGTCAAATGTTAAATGCAAAGGTATATTGAGTTTGTGCTGTTATTCTTGAATTAATATGTTATTTTTGCAAACAGTAACAACAAGTAAAGGTTCTGTACAAATGCGCTTGCGCATGTGGGGGAAATGTACTACAACGTTGTAGCCTAATACCCGGTTTTGAGAAAACACGGTAAAGCCCCAAAAACGTTAAGTAAAACGTTTTGACATTCGTGCGGCAAGCCGTGGGGTCAATTAGGCTCAGGGAATACTTCCCTAAGAACCTTTCTTTTAAAAATTAATAATTATGAATAGAGCAAAAAATGTGATTGATATGAGAGCCAGCAAGCATTGGCTGTTCCCTGAGTGCCCATCACGCGGGCACTCAGAGAACATGTAATGGGCATCGACAGACCAAGTGATGGGCACTCATTGCCCGTACGGCGGGCATCGAGTGCCCATTTTATGGGATGATTTTTGGGCTGTGGTTTAACGATTTTAGTTGACCACTTTTAGCTTTATTTGTAAGACGGGTTGACTCGGTTAAAACTTATTTATAATTCACGTTGACTTTCCTGACTGTGGGCAGAATTTTATCAACTCTTCTATATACATGTCTTTAATCGCATTGTGAATGTAGCAGAAAAAAAAGAGTGAAAACTTGGTATATTCAGATTTTCTTTGTAATTTAGCAGCGCAAAACGTAAAGTGGGTAAGATTATGGCAGAAATAGTGAATAAATATCCTGTGGGGATACAGACTTTCGACGTGATTCGTGAGGAAGGATACCTCTATGTGGATAAGACGAAATACATCGCAGATTTCAGGAAGAAAGGAATGAAGTATATCTTTCTAAGTCGCCCTCGGCGGTTTGGAAAATCGCTTTTTGCCTCTACTTTGCAAGCCTATTTCGAGGGGAGAAAGGAACTTTTCGAAGGATTGGCCATTGCTGATTATGAGAAGGATTGGGTGAAGCATCCTGTACTGCATTTCGATATGAGCGGTGCCAAGCACTTTGATGGAGAGCGACTGGAAAGATATCTGGCTGATATGCTTGAAGAGAAGGAAATAATCTGGGGGTACAAGTCGCATCAGGAAGATGCCAATCTCAGATTGAAAGACCTGGTAAAGAAGGCTTGCGAGCAGACGGGTGAAAAAGTGGTTGTTATTATAGATGAATATGATGCCCCATTGCTGGATGTTGTGCATGAGAAGGATAATCTTAGTCAGTTGCGTCGTATCATGCAGAATTTCTACAGTCCTTTGAAAATGCTCGACCCATATCTTGAGTTCTGCTTCATTACGGGCATTACCAAGTTCTCCCAGCTCAGTATCTTCAGCGAGTTGAATAACCTCGACAATATCAGCATGCTTGACCAGTACTCTGCTATCTGTGGCATCAGTAAGGACGAGCTTGTCACATCTCTGAAGCCTGATGTAGAGGCTTTGGGTGAGTCTTTAGGTGTATCTTATGAGGAATGCCTGGATGAATTGCGCCAATATTATGATGGTTATCATTTCAGCGAGCATTCTGAGGATGTGTTCAATCCGTTCAGCCTGATAAGAGCGTTGTCTGGTCAGAAGATTGATGCCTATTGGTTTGGTTCAGGTACGCCAAGCTATCTCATCAAGAGTTTGCAGAAATATCATGTTAACGTGACTGATATCGAGCAGAAGAGCGTGAGTGTGGACGATTTCGATGTGTCACCAGAACAGATGACCTCTGCCTTGCCATTGCTTTATCAGAGTGGTTATCTCACCATCAAGCAATACAAGCCGTTCACCAAGAGTTATAAGTTGGGTTATCCTAACCAGGAGGTGAAGATTGGAATGCTGAAGAGTCTTGCGCCCAATTATCTTTCGCCGGTTTCCGTAGATAATAACGGACTGGTGAATGAGTTCGTAGAACTGGTTTATGAAGGAGAAATTGAACAGGCAATGGTTCGTTTGAAGGCATATCTATCCAGTATCTCGAATCGTCTGAGTAACAAGAATGAGCGTGATTTCCAAACTGTCTTCTATCTGATATTCAACCTGATGGGTGCTCTTATCAAGGTGGAGGAGGATAGTGCTATAGGCAGGGCTGATGCCGTGCTCCATCTGCCTGCAGCCATCTATGTGTTCGAACTGAAATACGATGGCTCTGCCGAGGAGGCCTTGAAGCAGATAGATGACAAGGGTTATCTCATTCCATATTCTGCCGATGGCAAGCGATTGTACAAAGTGGGGGTGAATTATGATAGTACCCAGCGAACTATCAGCAACTGGATTATCAAGGAAGGATGATTTTTTGAAGCCAATTCGTGGTTTTTTCTGCAATTGTGAACCACGAATTGGCAATAAAATGCTTAGCATGGCCGGATTTTGATGATACTTCTCGCTGTTTCATGATACTTCTATGAGACTTCTCCCTTCATTTTTAGAGAAGTCTCATTCCGTTAACGCTCTGTGCATTAAAGATATAAGTCAATATTTTGGCTAAGAATGATACTTTGAGACTTTTTTCGAGAAAAAAGATTTATACGTGCGTAGGTTTAGCTAAGCCATTTTCCTTAAGTGGGCTCAGTAAAAAACATAAATATTATTATAGAACACAAGGCTTCTCTATAAATCAAAAGGATGGTAGGGTTGATACCTTTACCATCCTTTTTGTGATTGTATAAAAACGCTCATGTTGTTTAATATTTTACTTTATCCTCAAACTCCACATGTACTTCCAGGTTGAACTCACGGACATATATGAGGTCGTATAATGAGAAGTAGCAATGATCGTATAGATTATGAAAGGGCTGTATAAGTTGCAGGTCTTTCGACCATTCTCTATCCAGTCCCTCATTCCAATTGTCGTTCTCAATCTCCATCCCCAACCAATTCTCCAATTTCTCATTGATATTTTGCTCAGGAGGACGCTCACTACTGAATCGGAGCGGCCATGCGCAACCCTCATCATAGAGTGCATTGAAACCTCCACATGTGAGAGCATCCCACACCTGTTTTGCCGTTTCTGTCTGAATGGGGTGATGTGCAGGATATTCGTAACCAAGGAATATCTTTCCTTCCACCTCAAAATCTCCAGAAATGTCCTTACGATCCAGATATTCTTGATAAACTGTCATCGTCCGGTGATAAAGCTGCGTACATGCCTTTCGAAGTGCGTCATTGAAACCGATGAGGAGTTGCTTCGTCTCATCGTCATATACATTCAATTGCCATAGTACGTTGCAACGCTTTTCGAGCAAGTGCTTCATCACAAACTTTTCTTTATCAGAGTATTGGCAATACTCGTTTATTCTTGCAATGTCTTTCTCCAGCATGACAATGCGAGAGTCTTCAAATACATGTTTTATGTTCATATCTTAATCCCATAAATTACGGTTATACTTATAGAAAAACTTAAATCCTTTATCCGTTAAGAATCTTAATGGCTCTGTTGCCCAGATCCGCAGTAATGCCATCATACGGATTGGTCAGGATGAAGTGTGGCAGTTGCGAATCCTGTATCACGTATTCATCATCGATAATAACATACTTACCTTCATCTTGGAGATTGTCAGCTATCCATGATGCGATTTCCACGATGATTCTATTACAATATCAGCATTGGTCTCTTCTACTATTCTCTTTAGTTCAGCCACTGTTTCCAGGTCGAAGAAAGCTCCATACTTGTCTTTCCAGGATTTCCCATGATACATAAGCAAGTTCTGGTTGTACTCAGTATTTAGTACACTGTCAAAATCAAGAAAAATTATTTTCTTCATACACATTATTTTATTGGATAATGAGGGATGAACCAATCCAAAGAGAGTGCTTCACGGTATGACCCCGTGAAAGCAACTCTCTTGTAGTGCTATTGTCATTTTTGTGACAAAAACATTAAAATGAGTTGTAAGAGTTATAGTAGTTTCCTGGCAATCCAAGCACAAGCCTCTGCGTCAGCCAGGGCATTATGGTGTTGGGTTAGGTCGTACCCGCAATAAGCAGCTACAGTTTGTAGTTGGTGGTTGGGTAGGAGAGATCCCAACTTTCTTCTGGAGGCTCGGCATGTGCAATGGAACTCATAATCGGGATAGTCCATCTGATACATTTGGAACACAGACTTCAGGCATCCCTCGTCAAAGGGAGAGTTGTGAGCCACCAATGGCAATCCCTCAATCTTTGGCTGAATCTCAGCCCATACCTCTGGAAATACCCTGGCGTTCATGGTATCCTCCATGGTAAGTCCATGCACCCTAGTATTCCAATAGGAATAATACTCAGGCTCTGGCTTGATGAGACTGTAGTAGCTATCCACAATCTCACCATCCCTTACTATCACAATGCCCACGGAGCAAACGCTGGTTCGTTGCTGGTTGGCAGTCTCAAAATCTATCGCTGCAAAATTCTTCATGAGTGCAAAGTTACTGCAAATCGCGGAAAAACGGACAAAAATACTGAAAATTCTTTGGGAAAACGGGCAAAATGACTCCGTTTAATATTAGAAAAGAGGACTTAGATATGCTTAAACGTAAGATAGACAGATATTTAGCTGATTGGTCTAATGAGCAAGATAGAAACTCGGATTTAAATATTGCTTGTCGAAAAAGAAACCGAGGGTGTGTCATAAGTCCATGACACACCCTCAGTTTTACAAAGCCAATTACTTTTTCCCGCTTTC
>ERZ1026866.450-NODE-450-length-24881-cov-7.876178_pt1 | contig 24881 bp, 28 predicted proteins | sample MGYA00380163_ERZ1026866 | MGnify/ENA primary metagenome ERZ1026866 (study PRJEB33269, sample SAMEA4719799) | human gut metagenome | biome: human-associated habitat; feature: organic feature; material: feces | place: Cameroon | collected 2013-10 ...
CTATATGTACTTGGAAAAGAAAACTTCTTATTAAAATAAGTAATCTTGTATATTTTAAAGAATCATTAAAGATTTCTTAAAATAAATTAAAAACGTTTAACCAATATTTAAAGCAAAATGTTATTATAGTAGTATCAAGAAAAGCGCTTAGGAATTAATTAAAAGTTCCTGGTGCTTTTTTACTTTGTACGGAAAGGAGCTATTAAAAAATGATTAAAACAGTTTGTGAAACTATTTATTATAAGAAACCTAAGGAAAAGTTTAGATTAATTAAGCAGCTAAAATCTAAAGGTGAGATTACTGACTGTAACGGCTTTTTAATAGTTCAATATTATAAAGGAATTAGAGTTTTATAGGGAAGGAGGTGAGAATATGGGAATAAGTAATAAAGGTGGTAGACCATTAAAGTTTAAAAGTCCAGAAGAGTTACAAAATAAAATTGATGCTTATTATGAATGGGCTAAAGAAAATAAGAAACATATTACTATAACGGGCTTAGCTTGGTTTTTAGATACTAATAGGCAAACATTGCTTAGGTATGAAGAAGATGATAGCGAACTGTTAAAGAGTGTTAGTGAAGATGTGAGACAAGCATTTCGTGACACGGTAAAAAGGGCTAAAGCTAGAATAGAAATGGAATATGAAGAAAGCTTATATAATAAGAATAGTGCTGTTGGAGCTATATTTACTCTTAAAAATAACTATAATTATGTAGATAAGCAGGAAGTTGCACAGAAAGTAGAGAACATTGAGGTTAAATTAGGTGATTAATATCAATGTATAATATCTGTATAAACTATGTATAAAAGCTTAATTATTGTATTATTATTCATAATAATATGTATAATGTAAAAATATTTAGCGAAGTTGTAAAAGTGAAATAAGGTTAATTATGCTTAAAGTGTTGGTATCACTAGCTTTAATGGTAATTAGCATTATCTTTTATGATTTCGCTAAATTTTGATTTAGCGAAGTTGTTCAAGTAAATAGTTTTAATAAATAATAATTAAAATAAGATGTAAAAAGTATTATTAATAATAAAATGATATATAAAGCTTAAATATAAGATGAAAATAAATGTAAACCTACAAATAAATTAGGATGGGGGTACCCTTCTATTTGGGAGCTGACCCATGGTTCACTAATCAAATTTATTTTTTTTCAAAACAAAGGCCAAAAAGAAAGGAGTGGTAAATTTGAAGTTTACTATTTCAAAGAAATGCTTTAATAAATCTTATTTGCCACAACTTGAAAACTATAATAAAAGATACAATGTTTATTATGGTGGTGCTGGTTCTGGTAAATCTCATTTTGTAGTACAGAAAATGATTTATAAATATCTTAAATATCCAGGAAGAAAAGGATTAGTAGTAAGAAAAGTTTCTAACACTTTAAGAGAATCTATTTTTGCTTTATTTAAAAGTGTTCTTGGAGATTGGAAGTTATATGAACAATGTAAAGTTAATAAAACAGATATGACTATTGAGTTACCTAACGGGAGTTCTTTTATTTTTAAAGGTATTGATGATCCTGAAAAAATTAAATCTATAGCAAATATAGATGATATCATCGTCGAAGAAGCAACTGAAGTAGATGAATTTGATTTTGACCAGCTAGATTTAAGACTTAGAAGTCAAAATGGTTTATTACAAGTCCATGTCATGTTCAACCCAGTAAGTAAAGCAAATTGGGTTTATAAAAGATGGTTTAAAGATGGATATGATAGCAAAGATACTGTTGTACTTCATACAACTTATGAGGATAATCAATTCTTGCCACAAAGTTATGTTGATGCTCTTTTAAAAATGAAAAAAACTAATCCAGTTTATTTTAGAATTTATGCTTTAGGAGAATTTGCTACTTTAGATAAATTAGTATATACCAATTGGGAAGAAAAATATTTCGATTATAGAGAAATATTGGCCAATAATAAAAATGCTAAAGCTATATTTGGACTAGACTTTGGATATACCAATGACCCTACTGCGTTTGTAGCTTCAATTATTGATAGTGTAGATAAGATAATTTGGATTTTCGAAGAATTTCAAGAAAAAGGTCTTACTAATAAAGATATAGCAGAAAGAATTATAGATAGAGGTTTCAGAAAAGAAGTTATAACTTGTGATAGTGCTGAACCAAAATCTATTGATGAGTTAAAACTTAATGGCCTTGATAGAGTGCGACCTGCAATAAAAGGTCCTGATTCTATCCTTAATGGAATTCAACTTATACAACAATATAAAATTTATGTTCATCCTAGTTGCAAAGAAATAATTGAAGAATTTAAAAATTATACATGGATTAAAGATAAAAAAACTGGTGAGTACATTAATAAACCTATAGATAAATATAACCATGGACTTGATGCTTTTAGGTATGGAGTTAGTACTGAAGTTAAGGTATATATTCCAAAAGTAAGATTATTAGATAGAAAAATTTTAGGATTGTAAGAAAGGAGGGGTACTTTGGATGAAATTTTATTACAACAAATTATAAATGATGAAGTGGAATTAAATTTATCAAATTCAAATCATATGGATTTAGTTAAGAGAAGTCAAGATTTATTCAATAAATTAAAAACTAAATATGAAAAGATGTATCAGTATTACCAAGGAAAAACTGATGCAATAGAAAATTATCAATTTATTACTTCAAGAAGTAATAATAAAATAAATCTTAATTATATTAAAAAGTTTGTAAAAGAAGAAGTTTCATATAGTGTTGGAAAAGAAATTTCTTATGAATCGTCATCAGGGAATAAGGAGTTTATAAAAGATATTAATTACACTATATCTCATTGGAGATCAAGTCATAATATTGATTTAATGAAATATATGCTTATATTTTCAGAAGTTTATGAACTTTATTATATTGATAAAGACAACAATTTTTCTTCTAAAATTATAAAGCCAACAGAAGGTTATGCTTTTACAAATGAATTTGATGAAATAATTTTATTTATACATTGTTTTAAATCTGAATTCACTAATAAAGAATTTATAGATGTATATTCTAAAAATTCTATGTGGAGATTAAATAATAAATTTGAAATTATAAAAGGGCCAGTAAATCATATTTTCAAAAAGGTTCCTGTAGCTCATGGAGTACTTTCATATGAAAGAGAAAATGATACAATTTATTCCGATATCAAGGGCTTACAAGATGCTTTTGAAACAAATTTATCTGATATCTCAAATGAAATAAGTGATTTTAGAAATGCTTATTTAAAATTCTTAAATTCTCAAGTAGATAAAGAAGATGTTGAGAAGATGAAAGAATTAGGAATCCTTCAATTTAGTAATCCAGATGGTAATGCTGAATGGCTAATTAAAAATATAAATGATACATTTATTCAAAATACATTAAATACTTTTGAAGATAAGATTTATCAAATTGCTTGTCATATAAATGCTAATGAAAAGATGCAAAGTAATACTTCTTCTTTAGCATTAAGAGCTAGATTAAATAGTATGGAAAATAAATGTACTCTTAATACTAATGCACATAAAGATATTCTTAAATCAAGAATACAATTTTTAAGTATTTATCTAAGAGTTAAAAAAGGAAAAGATTATGATCCAAAGGATATAACTCCTAAATATACAGCTAATATTCCTCAGGACGATTTAATGACTGCCCAAATTCTTGCACAAGTTCCAGAAGGAACTATAAGTAAAGAAACTGGAAGAGCTCAATTTAGTTTTATTCCTAATGCAATAGTTGAAGGAGAAAGAGTAGCTAAAGAACAAAAAGAAGAAATAGATAAACATCCTGATTTACCAGGTGGTGGAGAAGATGAATAACTTTGAGGATTTTGTTAAAAGCTTATTTGAAAATTCTTATTTTAACCTTGAAGAAATAAATAAGAAAAAAGAAGAAGATAAAAAAGAGCTTTTAAATGAAATTGGATGGCTGCTATTAGTATATTACATTGAAAATGGATTTTTGAAAATTCCAAAATTAACTCAAAATAAACTTTATAATAAGTTATCTAAAAAAGTATTAAATATGTTTTCTGATGAAACAGAGCAGGAAAGAGCTACAGTAATGGAAATATTAGAAAATACGTTACATGAAAGCTCTATTTTTTATGATTTAGAATTTAAGGTTGAATTAAATAAGGATGCTAAAGTAACTGGAGAGTTACTTAATAAAAATGCACAAAAATTCATTAAAAAGAAGTATAAAGGTTCTACTTTCAGTAAAAGAATTTGGGAAAATAACAATAAAATTTCTAAAGAACTTCAGAATGAAATTGAAAAGTTACTAAAGGGAGAAACTTCAGTAAATGAAATTAAGAAAAATATTGAAGATAGATTTGAAAGTGGTAAATATAATACTAAAAGGTTGGTAGATACTGAGGTAGCAAGAGTTCATGATGAAGTTTTCAAGAAATATTGTAAAGATAATGGAATAGAAGAATTAATTTATAAAGCAACATTTTGCAATACTTGTGAAAATTGTAGAAAAAAACATAATAAAGTTTTTAAAATAGATGAAGCACCAAAGCTTCCAAGACATCCAAATTGCAGGTGTTACTATGAGTATGACTATAAATAATTTATATACGTAAATAATATACTCGTAAATAGAGATAAATCTCAAAAAGGAGTTGTAAATTATGAATGAAATTAAAAATAAAAAAATATATGATTTAGCTAAGTCTTTAAGTGATATTTTAAAAGAAGAATATAATCCGCATACTCAAATAATTATTAATTCTGAAAACTTTAGAATTACAGAAGATATATCTGGAGTTCCTTTTAATGATAATGGATTTTCAACTGAATTTATACAAACAGTTGATGAAGTTGGGGAAATGTTAGATAAAGCAATATCTAATTTGAGGAGGAAAACTAATGGCCAAGTATAGAAAGAAACCAATTGTAATTGAAGCTATGCATTTCACTGATAAAACAAAGGACAAAGTATATCATTGGGCTAATGAACAACAATTCAATATACAACCTAGCTATGAAAATGGTGTTCCTTGTTTAATAATCCCAACACTAGAAGGAGAAATGATTTGTAGTTTAGGTGATTATTTAATTAAAGGTGTTAAAGGTGAATTTTATCCTTGTAAATCTGATATTTTTGAAGAAACTTATGAGGAGGTAGTTGAATAATGAGTGATAATACTGGACTTATAGAAATGAGGGACACTCTTAGAAAGAGTGCGGATATTATAGATGAATTTCTAGAATTAGAAAAAAGAGAAGAAGCTGGCGAGGATGTAAAAGAAGAGTGCGAGGCAATACAAGGAAAATTTGTTATGGCCATGCTTAAATTAAATAGCATAGGTGAAAAACTTTAAGGGAGTAATTAAACATGATAGATAGAGAAAATTATTGCAAGGATTGCAAAAGAAGTATATGGAGTGAATTCCCTAGTTGTGATGTAAATATCGAAAATAATGGTAGATATGTTGGTTCAGGCGAAAAGTGCCATTGCAAAATAAAAGGTCAAATATCAGTAAAAAGTAATAAATAATTTAAACTCTTAGAAATAAATTTTTTTATTTTGCCCTAAGCATGGCGTAAACTGCTTAACTATAGTTTTGAAAGGAGAATTTTAATGAAAAAAAGTGAATTTATAAATTTATTTGCAGATTTATCAGATGATGCAGATATAGATGAAACTTTAGCTGGTACTGAGTTAGTTAAAGGTTTTATAAATAAAGGACTAACTCTAGATGCATTCAAAAGCAAATTAAAAGAAAAGGACTTTAAAGCCTTTTTAGAAACAGAAGGAGGGAAAGATTTTGAGAAAAGATTAAAAGAATGGAAAAAGAATAATCTTGAAAAAGAATTAGAACCTTTTATACAGGAGAAATATCCTAATTTAATTACAGATCCAACTCAAAAGAAAATCTTAGAACTTGAAAAGAAATTAGCTGATGAACAAAAAGCTAATGCAAGAAAAGATTTAATTACAGAAGCTATTAAATATGCTAATGAAAAGAAAATACCTAGTAATTTAGTAGAAAATTTCTTAGGTGAAGATTTAGAAAAAACAAAAGAAAACTTGGATGGATTTATAGAAACAATAAATCCTTGGATTTCGAACCAAGTAGATGAAAGATTAGGAGCAAGTTCATGGGTTCCTGGTGGAACTGGAAGTGCTGGAGCATCAAAAAGCTTAGGAGAACAACTTGCAGAAGAAGCAAATAATTCAGGCAAAGCCGAAGGTCCAAATCCTTGGGCTTAATTTTTTATAAGGAGGAATTTATATATGTATTTTAATTCAAAGACACAAGAATTTGATAATGGTGTAGAAATAATGGCTACATATAGAAACAGAGTAACATTTTCATGTACTGTTTCTGATTCAGGAGTTGCAGAAAAAGGTGGTAAAAAAATAGTTCCTAAAGGATCACTTTTAGACGGTGATGGAACTGTTAAAAATGATGGTACTGTAGTTGGTATATTAGCTGAAGAAGTTGATGTTACTAATGGACCACAACCAGGATCATTAATAGTTGAAGGTTATGTATTAAAAGATAGATTACCAGTAGCTCCAGAAACTTTAGCTGAAAAAGCATTAACAAAAATAACATTTAGATAAGAAAGAAGGGATATAAATGGCAAGAATAGACGAATTATTCAATACTAAAGAACTTTTAAATTATTATAGAGTAAAGAAACAACCAGCTATGCTAGGAGATACATTATTCCCAGCTAGAAAAATTCAAGATATAAAATTTGATATGATCACTGGAGCGAATGGACTTCCAGTTTCAGCTTCAATTCATGCTTTCGATACTGAAACTGAATTAGCTAGTAGAGAAGTTCTACAAAAAGGAGCTGCTGAATTAGCATTAATTAAAAGAAAAATAGCTATAGGAGAAAGAGAAATTATAGCTATAAATAATCCAAGAATGGATTCAGAACAAAAAGCTCTTGTAATGGGATTATTTAAAGATGGAGATAAGATGGTAGAATCAGTTCAAACTAGAATTGAAGCTATGAGAATGGAATTATTATCTTCAGGTAAGATTGCTATAAATGAAAACAAAGTAGCAATAACTTTAGATTATAAAGTTCCTGCTGGTAATAAAAAATCTTTTAATTGGAGCGATGCTTCAACTGCAAAACCACTTGAAGATATAAAAACTTTAGCTGATGCAGTTGAAGATGCTAGTGGTACTAAACCAACTAGAATACTTACTTCTTCTAAAGTATTAAATAAAATTTTAGCTTGTGAATCTGTTAAAAAAGCAATTTTTGGAATTAACTTTGATAAAATTGCTACTAGAAAAGATTTGAATTCTCTTTTAGAATCAATGGAGCTTCCACAAGTAGCAGTTTACAATGCTAAATATAAAGTTCAAAACGCTAATGGTAAATATACAACTAAGAGATATTTCCCTGAAAATATATTATCTATGTTTGCAGAAAATGCACTAGGTGAAACTATTTTTGGATTAACCGCTGAAGAAATAGAATTATTAGGTTCTAATAAGATGGAAGAAGCTAAAATGGTTGGAAATATCTTTGTAGGAGTTGAAAAAGAAGGAGATCCAGTAAGAAGATATACTAAAGCAGTAGCAACTGCATTACCTACTTTAGAAAATGGACTTGAGTTAGGTATAGGTACTATATCTTAATTGGAATGAGTGCTTAAAGCACTCTTTTTTTATTACTGAGGTGATTATATGAATGAAATTATCCAGGATTTATTAATAGATCTCCCAAATGCTCCAATTAGTAAGTTAGAACTTTTAATTAAAAGAGCTATAAATCAAATCAATAATTATCTAAATAAATATTTTAGTGAAAGTGATTCTATTAAAAATTTTAAATATGCTATAGAACAAATAGTATTAGATACGTATTTGTATCAACAATCTAAACAATATAAAGATGGAATTGTAAGGATAACAGAGGGTGAAAGAAGTATTGAATATAAAAGCACTTCTTCTACTACAGGAAGAGTTATTTTTACAGATGAAGTTAAAGCCATGCTACCAACTCCTTATGTGAGGTTAATGGGCTAATGGTTTTATTCCCAAATGCAGCTATAACTGTTTACAACAAATTTTATGATAATACTTTAGAAAGAGATTGTTATAAAAGAACTGTTATAGAAAATGTAGATTGGCAAGAAAAACAAGAAGGTAGCATAAAAGAAAAAGGGTTGGTGCTTGATTCTAGCATTAAAATTTTTATAGATAAACTTGATAATTATATTTCTCCTAAAGCTTTTAGAAGATTAGGACCTGAAGAAAGAGAAAATTATTTTACTTTAGATATAGGTGATTTAATTGTAAAGGGAGATATTGATTTTGAAATAACTGGTCAAAAACCTTTTACAATAAAGAATTTAGAACAAAATTATGATGATGTAGTATGCATTTTGGCAATTTCTAAATTTTCAGAGCATTTTGAAGTGGGGTGTAAGTAGTATTTATGAACGTTCGAATTGAAATAAATAGTACGAAGGATATCTTGGCCAAAAGAAAACTACAAGATGATGGCCCAGCTCAACAACTATTCACTAAAGAATGTGCTCTTTGTTTTAATAATTATGTTCCTTTTAAAAGTGGAACACTTAAAGATTTAGATGTAAAAACAAATGTAGATAATATAGTTTATTATGCTCCTTATGCTCGTAAGCAATATTACGAAAATAAAGGTAATGGAATTGGTGGAGTAAACCGTAATGGCCAAAGGGGCAAGTTATGGGATAAACGGGCTTGGAGTGACCATAGAGATGAAATAATTAATAAAGTCGCAGACTTTGTAGGTGGGAAAAGAGTATGACCGTTATTGAAAGTATAAGAAATTTTATTAAAAAGTGTCCGCATTTAGAAGAATTTGAAGGAGCTATAAGAATAGGAGTTGATTATCTTGATAAAGAATCCACTACTTATTCAATTGAAAAAGTTCCTTGCAATCCAGTTATAAAAAAATATGTAGATGGCTCTTGTAAAAGGCAAGAGCTTTTTATTTTTTCAAGTCGAGAGAGTTATGGCCCTGATGTTTTTAACAATCTAGATAATATAAATTTTTATGAGAAATTTGCAGAATGGATTGAGGAAATGAACATTAAAGGGGAATTACCTTTACTTGATAACGGAAGAAGTTCTGAAAAGCTAGAAGTAACCAGTAATGGCTATGCTTTTCAAACTGATGTTGACAAGGCTCAATATCAAATTCAATTAAGATTAATTTATATAGAAGAAAGGAAGTAGATAGAATGGCAAAATCTATAAGAAATAGAATATTAGTTGCGGATTATTTAAAAGTTGGAGAAGAGTTCGTTTTAATGGGAACTGGATTTACAGATATTAATGAAAGTCCAAACGCAAAGACAAATAAAAAGCAATATGTAAATGACAAATCTCCAACATCTTCAATAGTTTCTTACGAAGCAGAGTTTTCTTATGAAACTGACCAAATAAGAGATGAAAAAGCAGTAGAATTCATTTGTGATATAGGAGAAACTCATAAGGTTGGAGCGGATGCTGAAACAGAATATTTAAGAGTAGATCTAGATAAGCCAGCACAAGCAGAAAGTTCTTTTAGAGCTAGGAAGTTTAGCGTTGCTATACAAGTAGATGAATTTGGGGCTAAAGATGGAGAAATGAGTGCTAAAGGAAAGCTATTAACTAAAGGTGATTTAGTTGTTGGTACCTTTAATGTAAGTACAAAGGAATTTACAGAAGGGTTTACTGCTAAAGGAAAGTAAAATTATGAGGTGATTTATTATGAAAATAAATGGAATAGAATTTGAATTTGATGCATATGATCTTGAAGATGCAGAAAAAGCTCAAAAAGAAATGAATAAAGTTGTTGCAGCATTAAAAAATCCACCAAGAAATTTTAATAGAATTGAAGGTATTAAATATACAGTTAAAATTGTAGGTGATTGTTTAGATAATATCTTTGGTAAAGGTTCAGCAGAAAAAGTATTCAAAGGCAAAACTAATATGAAATTAGCACTAAAATCTTTTGAAGAAATCGCTATTGGAATGCAAGAACAGGATGCTGAATTTAATAAGGAAATTGAAACTACTAGAGAAAAATATTCACCAAACAGGGCTGAAAGAAGAAATAATAGATATAATAAGAAAAATAAAAAATAATGAATATATTAATAGATTTAGTTCCTAAGGAAGTAGAAATAAATGGAGCTAAGTATAAAATTAGGAGTGATTTTCGTACTTCCATTTTATTTGAGTTATTAATGTTTGATGAAGATATTTCTACAGAAATTAAGTTTATCCAAGCACTTGATTTATATTTTCCTAAATTACCTCCACCTGAAAATTTTGAAGAAGCATTAAATAAAATAATGTGGTTTTATGGTGGTGGAAGAGAAGATAAAGAAGTAAATTCTAAAAAAAATGGTAGTTCTTCAAGAAAAGAAAAAAGCATATATTCATTTGAATATGACGATGAATATATCTATAGTGCTTTTCTAAGCCAATATAAAGTGGATTTACAAGACATAGAGTATTTACATTGGTGGAAGTTTAAAGCTATGTTTAAGGGGCTTTCAGAAGCTAATAAGATAGTTGAAATAATGAAATTTAGAGCTAAGGATTTAAATACAATAAAAGATAAAGAAGAAAGAAAATTTTATAAAGAAATGCAAGAACTTTATGCACTACCTAATATAAAAAATAAAGCAGAAGATGAAAAGTTAAGAGCTATTGAAGATGCACTAATGGAAGGTAAAGTTTTAAAAATTTGATAAACATGCTATAATTATGTTAAATAATTACATAAGTAATAGAAATTTCAGAGGTGTATCATGGGATTATTTGATATTTTTAAGAAAAATAATGTAGATAGAAAAATTTTAACTACTAATATTGCTAATAGATGTGTTTTTAACGTTACAGAAGGAGCAACTAAAGGATTTTACCAAGTTGGACTTTCTAAAGAAGGAATTGAAATAATTAAACCATTAAAGTCAAAACCTTTTGCAATTATTAGCTATAAAGATATTGAAGATGTTGAAGCTGATTTAATGGAAAAAAATACGTTAAAAGAGAAAAGCGTTGTAAAAAGGGCTATTGTTGGGAAATTAGTTGCTGGTAACTTAGGAGCAGTAGTAGGTGCTATGAGTGGGACAGGTTCTACAAGCATAAAAGAGTTAGATTTATACCTAACTATAAAAATTAATAATAAAAATGATCTCAAAATGGAAGGACTTTCGTTAAAGGGAGATAATATAAATAAAGTTAAAACTTTTATTAAGTTTTTACAATTTAATTTATCTAATGAAGATTCAGTTGATAAAGATAAAAATTCATTTTAGTTTTTTATAAAAGTACTTAATTTAATTAAGTACTTTTTTTATTTTAAAAAAAGAAGGTGGTTAATATAAAAGAAATAAGATGCCCTTATTGTAATCAGCTTCTTTTAAAAGCTAATTTTGTAAAGGGTGAAATTAAGTGTACTAGGTGTAAAAAAATAATTATTTTAAACATAAAAAAAGATAGAGCTTAGAGCCACACAATAAGTAGTGAGCCAATGCCTACTTTTTATTTTTTAATAGAAAGTAGGTGATTATTATTAGTGACGGAACAATTATAATAGATACCAAACTTGATAATAATGGCGTTGAAAAAGGTGTTGGCGATATAAGAAAACAAGCTGCAAAGCTAGCAAATGAGTATAAAAAAGCGGGTATGAGTTCTTCTGAAGCTTGGAAAAAAGCTTGGAGTGAAATAGGCCGAGAAAGTTCTAATGGAACAAAAAAAGTTAAAGCAGATATGGAATCTATTGCATCACTAGCTCGTAAATGTGCTGGAATATTAGCAGGTGCTTTTGTTATAGATAAGATTAAAGATTTCACTTCATCTGTCTACAAAACAGGTATAGAGTATAATGCTTTATCTGAACAAGCCCAAGTTGCATGGTCAACTATCCTTGGAAGTCATGAAGCAGCTTCTAAGATGATGGCTGAAATTACTGATTATGCTGCTAAAACCCCATTTAGTAAGATGGGTGTTGATACTATGGCTAAGCAATTAACTAATGCAGGATTTGAAGGGCAAGCGGTATTTGACCAATTAACTAAAATAGGTGATATGGGTTCAGCTTTTGGTATTCAAGAAGATTCACTTAGGGAAATGGTTAGACAATATGCACAAGTTCAACAAGCCCAAGTTGCTTATACAGAAGATTTAAATATTTTACAAGATAGAGGTATTCCCATTTACAAAGCTCTTGGAGAAGTAATGGGAGTTCCAGTATCACAAGTAAAAAAATTAGCTTCCCAAGGTAAGGTTACGGCTGATGTTTATAATAAAGCTATAGATAGTATGGCAAATAAAACAAAAGGAGCTATGGAAGCTCAATCTCAAACTTTTAATGGTATGATGTCTACTTTAGAAGATAATCTTAGTATTCTATGGGGATATTTAACTAAAGATTGGTTTGACAATATGAAAAACTCATTAAGTTCATTTTTACCTAAACTAGAGGACTTTGTTACTTTAGTTGGAACGGATGGGTTTACTGGAGCAATTAAGCAAATGCTTCCTCAGCTAAGTCCCCTTGTTAATCTATTTTCTGATATAGGAAGTTTATTAAGTACAGTAGTAATTCCTGCACTCTTAGGTTTTGGTGGTTGGGTAGCAGAACATATTCAACCTATTGCTTTTTTAGCAACTGTAATTGGTAGTGTAGCTTTAGGATTTAAAGCTTATAGCATTATTTCAGGTGTAATAGCATTAGTTCAAGGTCTTGCAGCAGTATTTGGATTATTAGAAGTAGAAACTTTAGGAGAAGCAGCAGCACAATGGGCAGTTAACTTAGCATTTTTAGCTTGTCCAATCACATGGATTGTAATAGGAATTGGGCTTCTAGTTGGAGCTTTTATTTACTTATGGACAACATCAGAAGGATTTAGAAACTTTTGGATTGGAATGTGGGAAGCAATAAAGGAAGCTTGCATTACAGCTTGGAATGGTATATCACATTTCTTTACAGAAACAATACCAAATGCATTTAAAAAAGTAATTAATTTCTTTAAAGAAGATTGGAAAGAGATCTTATTATTTATAGTTAATCCTTTTATTGGCGCTTTCGCGCTAGCTTATAAGCACTGTGAAGGTTTTAGAAATTTTATAGATAATTTAGTAACTAATATTAAAGATTTCTTCGTTAACGGTTTTGAATACATTAAAAATTCTATAGCTCAATTCGGAAGTGAATTAGTTACAAGATTTAAAAATTGGTTAGATGAAGTATGGATATTATTTACCCAAACTATTCCTAGTTGGATTCAAAGTATAGTTGATTGGTTTTCAGAACTTCCACATCACATAGGATATGCTTTAAGTTATGTATTTATAAAGCTTGTAATGTTTGGTGTCCAAGTTATAGACTTTTTTGCTAATACGGTACCTACATGGATTGATGCAATAATAAATTGGTTTTCTGAATTACCAGGAAAGATATGGACTTGGTTAGTAGATTCCTTAAATAAAGTAAAAGCTTGGGGCCTTGAAATGGGAACTAAAGCTACTCAAATAGCTAGTGAATTCTTAGTTAATACTGGTACATGGCTTTCTCAATTACCAGGTCGAATTTGGACTTATTTAACTGATTCTTTTAACAAGGTAAAACAATGGGGCTTCGACATGGGCGTAAAAGCTGGTCAAATAGCAGCAGAGTTTTTGAATAATACAATAGATTATTTTTCAAAGTTACCAGGTAGAATTTGGACTTGGCTAAGTGATACTGTTTCCAAAGTTAGAACTTGGGGAGGAGATTTATGGAATGCTGGTGTAAATTCCGCTAAACAGTTAGTTGATTCTGTAGTTAATACAGTAGAAGCTATACCTGGTAAAATGCTTGATATTGGTAGACACATTGTAGAAGGGCTTTGGCAAGGTATCATTAACGCTAAAAACTGGTTCATGAGACAAGTAAATGGATTCTTTAGTGGTATAGTTGATGGAGCTAAAGCAGCACTTGGAATTCATTCTCCAGCTAGAAAAATGATTCCAGTTGGGGATTATACTGTTCAAGGTATGGAAGTTGGTATTGAAAAAAGAATGCCTAGCTTACAAAGCAATATGAAGGAAAAACTATTAAATTTAACTAGAGAAATGAAAGCTAAAGTAGCTTATGAATCACAAAGCTTAGGAGCTACAGTTGTTTCAAGAAGTTCAACTGAAATTATTAATAAAAATAATAATGATTCTGAAAATAATCCAAGAAAATTTATTTTAAATATAGAAAATAAAAATTACCTAGATGGTGAAGAATTAGCAGGACATGCAACACAAAAAGTTATTGAAAATATAGGTGAAAGTCAAGATAGTTACACAATAAGTACAGGGGGTGAGTTTAGTTTTGCATAGACCAGTATCTTTTAATTTTAATAATAAAAATTCTTGGTATGGCTTTAAAATAAAGATTTTAGATAAAATTATAATTCCATTTCCACAGAAAAAACAATCTACTATAAAAATACCAGGTGGAGAAGATCAAGTTGAAGTAGAAGGTGGCTATGAAGATATAACTATTCCTGTAAAAATTGATATTCTTGATAAAAAAATGATTAAAACTAAATATAGAGAGATTAAAAGATGGTTGTCTATTATAGAAGATGACCATCTTATTTTTTCAGATGATTTAGATTTTTTTTATAAAGTGAAGATGATAGATCTTAAAGAATTTGAAACACAATTTCAAATCTCTGGAGTTGCTACAATTAATTTTATTTGTTCCCCTTACCTTTACTTAGTTAATGGCGAATGCGAAATTGATTTTGAAAATAATCTTTTTAATGAATTCCCACTTAGTGCAGAACCAGTTTATAGAATCGTTGGCAATGGAACCATTAAATTAAATATAAATTCAAAGGTAGTAACTATTGATTTAGCAGATGAAATAATTATAGATATTCCTAGAAAATTAACTTTAAGAAATGGAAAAATCGAAGGCAAAAGAAAAAAAGGGAAATGGGAAGATTTAGAGCTTATTCCTGGAGACAATAATTTAAGTTATGAATTAACTCCTGGAACTACATTAGAATCTTTTACCATGATTCCTAATTGGAGGACTTTATAGGTATGAGTATTGAATATTACAGTGGAGATAATAACAATTATGAATTTGACGGTGATGTTACTTTAAAACCTAATAAAGCAACTTTTAAAATATCTCTTAATGGTATATGTGAAATAGAGATAGACCACCCCTACGATAAAGAAGGCAGATGGAAATTAATAAATGGAAATGGAGTTATAAAAGCTCCTACACCTTACTCTGAAGGACAGTTATTTCCAATTTACAATATAGATAAAACTATGTTAACTACTGGCCTTAAAATTAAGGCAAGACATATTTTCTTTGATTTATATTATTCTACTACAGAAGACATAAGAGCAGTTAATTGCAATTGCCAAAGAGCTTTAAATATCTTATTAGCTGATACTAAATTTAATGGCTATTCTGATATTAAGAAGATTAATACTTGTTATTTTGTTAAGCAAAACAGAATTGAAGCTATAAATGGAAGTAACAGAGATAATAGTATTATAAATAGATGGGGTGGAGAGATATTCCTAGATAATTTCGATGTTTATGTAAATGAACGTATTGGAGAAGATAAAGGCCTTGAAATTCTGTATGGAACCAATATGGTTGATTTAGGACTTAAAGAAAATAGAAAAGATATAGTTACTAGAATTAAACCAGTTGCTTTTAACGGTAGAAGGCTTCCAGAACTTTTTATAGATAGCCCTTTAATTAATAAATATAGAATCATATATGAAAAGTATATTGAGTTTAATAATCTAAAATTTAAAGGAGATCTACAAAATGAAACTGAAGAAAATGACGATGGAAGTATAGTCTTTGAAACCGAAGAAGAACTTTACAATGCATTAAGAGAAGAATGTAGAAAGCTTTTTGAAGGTGGATTAGATAAACCTACTATAACAGGAAATGTTAAAGTAGCTGCATTATCCAATACAGAAAAATATAAATACATTAAAAATTTAGTTAATATAGGACTAGGTGATACTCTTATAGCTAACCATACTGATTTAGGTGTTAATATTCGAGTTCGTTGTGTAGGCTATGAATGGGATATCTTAAAAGAAAAATACATTAATGTAAGCATAGGTGAAGTAGTAAAGAATTATTTCCAAAATCAAAGTGATACTACTCAAAAAGTTAATGCAATTTTAAATAAAAATGGTTCTGTTAAAAGCGAAGAACTATCAGGAATAATTCATGCTACTAAAGCTCAATTTCAGGCCATGAGAGATGCTTCACAACCACAACACGTCTTAGCTATGCTATTTGAAGATAGAATAAAAGGTTCTAAAACCTATGGGGCTTGTGCTATAGGTTCAATGGGATTAATGATAGCTAGTAAAAGGTTACCAGATGATAGTGATTGGGATTGGAATACTTTTATTGGCGGTGGCTTTGCCATGGCAGATTGGCTAATAGGTAAGTTAAAAACAGTTCTTATTCAAAATATGGATGCTTCTTTTGAAATTGATTTAAATAAACCTGGAGGAGCTTTATTTAGAAACAATGGAAAAGATGCTATATTAATCGAAAACAATATGATTAAACTATTTAATTGGAAAAAGAATGGAGACTTCATAGGTGGCTTAATGGCACTAATTAAAGGAGATGATGAAAATAAACCCCTTATAGGTTTATCTAATGATATCGATAGTGCTTTAGCTTTAGGATATGCAAAAAAAGATTCTATTAGCGTACCTTCGTATATCGAATTTGATAAATACAATATTTTAGAAGATTCAGGTGGAAAGCCAGTAAGAATATATGAAGAAGTAGATTTTAAAGGAAATAAAGTTTATAACATAGATATTCGTTCAGATAATGGAGAAAATAATCTTTATGTTGGAGACCATTATGTAAATATTACAACTAAAAACAATGAAATTGTAGTATCAAATGATGGTATTAGAATGGGGAAAGATAAATCTTTATATTATGATGCTAGAACTGGAGAATTGAGATGCAATGATATAGTGTTAAATGGTGTTATTAAAAATACAAGTGGTACTACTGTATTTGATCCTAACGCTCCAATTGGCGGAGGAGCTGATGGAGATTGGCAAAATGGTGTAATGAGTTCTAATTGCTTTAGATACCTAAAAGGTTATGAAGGTTTAGGTAGATATGAATATCGAGATAGTGGTGGTGTTCTTACCATTGGTTATGGGGTAACTCATAGCGAACCCGATATATACGCTAAATTAAAAGCTAATGAACCAGTTCCAGAAGAATTAGCAGCTAAAGAAAGTTATACATTAAAAATTAATAGATATGGTAAACCTATAGTAAATAAAGTTAAAGCTTTAGGTTGCACAACACAACAACAATTTGATGCTTTAGTAGATTTAGCTTTCAATGCAGGAACTGGTGTTATAGGTGCTAATAATAGTCTTATGAATGCTATAAGAAGAAATCCAACTGATGAAGCTTATATAAGACCTATATGGGAAAATTTCTATATACATGATGATGCAGGGAATAGGTTAGAAGGTTTAAGACTTAGAAGAATTGCAGAAGCAAATATATATTTCCAAGGTCGTTATGAAAAAAGACAAATTCCTATACTAGGTAGAAATGGGAATCCAACTGGAAGTGTTGTTACAGAAAACAATGGAGATGGATGGTTACCACCTCGAATAGATTCTACTGGTAATTTTAAAACAGTAAATAATGCTTATGGTAACGGATGGATTATTCCCGTTACTGGTGGACAAGTAACTGCACTCTTTGGACATTATCCTAGTGGTGCTCCACATTCAGGCACAGATTTTGGAGTACCTATAGGAACGCCAGTAAGAGCTAGTAAAAGTGGAACTGTTATAAAGAGAAGAGAGTTAACTACTTCTTATGGCAAGTATTTATTTATAGACCATGGAGGTGGATTAGTTACTATTTATGCTCATAATTCAGAACTATTAGTAAATGAGGGAGATACAGTAAAAGCAGGACAAGTAATAGCTAAGTCAGGTACAACTGGTAATAGTACTGGACCTCATTGTCATTGGGAGTTGCGTGTAAATGGTACACCAGTTGATGTAGCTCCTTCTTTAAGAATTGGAGATCATGTATAAGAGTAGATTTATTTCTACTCTTTTTTATTTAGAAAGGAGGGTATTATGCAATATATACAAACTAAAACAGTTTATATAGATAGAGATGAACTTACAGAAATTAAGGCTATAGAACATGATATCAAGACAAGATTCATTAATTTTAAATTTATAGCAGCTAATAAGATTTTAGATATAAGCCATTGTATTGTTAGAGTTTATGCACTTAACAGTAAAGGTAATGAAATATTCAATAATCTTACAGTAATAGATGGAGCTAAAGGTATAGCTAGATTGGAATTAACAGATGCTTTATTAGTGCCAGGAACTACTGAATATATGTTAAAGATAACTACAGATAACGGTGGTATTCTTAGTTCAAATAGATTTAATTTAATAGTAGATAAGGACTTAATGACAGGTAATGCTATTGAAGGAACAAATGAGTATAAAGCACTAGATGAAGCTTTAAAGCTAGTCGGAAATATACATGCAATAGATGTTAAAACTGAAGAAAATGCTAATAGCATAAAGCAAAATAAAAAAATATTTGACCAGCATGTAACTAAATCAGATGATTTTTTTAAACAAATAGATGAGTTTTTAAGAATCCATGGGTCTGTATTAGTAATATTAAATGAATATGCACATATTGCTAAAGCTGGAACAGATGAAGAAGATTGGAGCTTAGCATTTAATCATGTTTTTAAAAATGTAGTCAAAGACACATGTGCAACTATTAAATGGAATGGCCAATTAAAAATTAAATCTACTATCAATGTTCCATCTGGAGTATCTTTAGAAGGAACTGGATTACCTTATTCAGGATTAGTTCCAACATCAGATTTTATTGGTGAATGGATTATAAATGATTCAAATGTTAAATCTCATAATTCATATAAAAATATATATTTATCATTTGCTAATAATCCCCAAGTAAAGGGATTAAATATTTTAAATCCTTATGATTATTGTCAAATAGATAAAATAGTTGGTGATGGAAATAATAATACATTTATAAGTATAGGGGGGACAGCTATTTCTCAAACTCTCCATATGTCAGATTGTATTTGTTATGGAAAAGCAACATGTACAGGAGCATTATATGTAATAAAAAACTTACAAGAACCTTATATAGTAAATAATAAAGCTTTATTTACTGGAACTGGTTCTACTCATCCTATGTATTGTGATGGAGTTACAAATGCAACTATTTTAAATAATAGCTTTGGATTCTCAACGGCTACAGGATTAAAAATGGTTTGTATAGATTATCCTAAACGAATGGTAGGAAACTTAATTGAAGGAAACTTATTTGAAAACTGTAAAGGTGAATATGCTATAGAAATAATAGGTAATAGCAATAACGAGTATGAAGGTAACAATAACACTATAAGAGATAATACATACTTCGGAGGAAGTGAAAAAATTTACGTTGATGCTATTTCAGATATTTTCATAGTTGATAAAGCTATGTTACAAAGAGGTTCAAGTGCTAGGAGAGTAACTTTTATACAAAAATATGATTCCAACTCCAATGATCCTTACGAAAACTTAACGATTGGATTTGATGGAAAGAAAATAAATATTACTGGTGATGTATATGTAAATAGTCTTACAGGCGATATTTATATACCTAATCCATCTAACAAAAAATTATTATCATCTATAAAAAGAAATGTAAAAGGGTCAACAGGAGCAGATGAAGGATTAGAATTTAGCGTTGATGGTGATGTAAAGATGAAATTAAAAAATAATCATATTTACAACTGGAAAGCTGGAGGAGGATTTGTCTTGTTTTCTCCTAATGGAACAGGTTATTTAATAACTGTAACAGATGAAGGAACGTTAAAAACTATTCAATTATAATAGAAAGGATGATATTAATGAAAGAAATAATTATAAATGTAGATAATTACAATGAAAATTCTATAAAAACTATAGAGGGAGATAATTTAAGTGAGGTATATAAAATATATATCTGTAAAAATAAAAGAAGAGTTAATTTAACAAATAAGATAGCTATAATGGCTTACGTTAATGAGTATGGAAATAAAAAAAGTAATATATTAGCCTTAAATATTACTAATGCTAGTCAAGGTGAAATTGAATTACCTATAACAAATGTAATTTCAAGTGAAAATGGGGTATATGCTTGTCAGGTAGCAATTTATGGAGAAAATAATTCTTTAGAACAAACAGCTCCATTTTCTTTAATAGTAGAAAATAATATATTTTCTAAAATATCTAATACTGCTATTAATAGCTCAGATTTTCATATTCTTAGTGAAGCGATAAAAACTACAAATGCATACTGTGAAAAACTTAAAGAAGGAACTGAGAATATAGAATTACAATATGCTAATAAATTAAATGAAAAACTAGATAAAGATGGAATTGTAACAATGGCTAACATGGGACAAGATGTAAAAGAAGCTATGACTGGTGGAAGTGTAGCTGTAGTAGGTAAAGATATGGTTGATACTATAAATTTAAAAAATAATAGTGTAACTGTACAGAAATTAAATAAAAATATTAAAGAAGTGTTTTCTTTATCTTATAGAAAACTAGAGAATATTAAATGGAATAATGGTTCCTATATAGATAAACAAGGAGATAAACTTGAATTTGCAGGTTTTTCGTACGCTGAAATTAAAGTTGAAGAAGGTGAAGAATATCTAATTGATGGAACACATAGGTGGAGTTCTGTTTGTTATTTAGTTAAAAACGATAATGGAGATATATTAATTGCTGACAGTGCTCCAGAAGATGGACAAATTCATAAGGTTAATGAAGAATTTATTATTCCAGCGGGTGGAACAACTTTATATATAAATAACTATAATAATGCAGACTTTAAAAGTTTAAGTATTAAAGATGTAATAAACATTGATTATAAAAAAGAAAGTATTCATTTAGAAAATTTTGATCCAAACCTACAAAATTTTTATACACTTACTTACAGAAATGTTGATACTATTAACTGGATTGACGGATTTTATATTACCCAGCAGGGTGATAAAGTTCCTATGGAAGGATACGGATATGCTGTGTTACCAGTTGTAGAGGAAACGGAAGTAATTATAAGTGGAACTAGATCATTTCAAGCCGTTTGTTATTTAGTTAAAGATGCAAAAGGGAATGTGTTAAAACATGATAATAAAGGGACTGATGGTGAAACAGTTATAACTAATGAAAAATTTAAAATACCTAAAGGTGGAGTAGAGCTTTATATAAGTAAGTATCATTTTAAAAGCTTAAAAATAAAAGATTATATATATATAAATTTTATAGATGATAGTATTCCATATGATGCGCTAGATAAGCAGATAAAAGATTTTTGTATATTAGATTATAGAAAAGTAGATAATTTAAAATTTACAATGAAGCATTATGTAGGTGAAAATGGTGAAATAAGCCCTATCGAAAATGACAGTTTCGGTTATACGGTTTTAGATGTAAAAGAAGGAACAGATTGTATTATAACAGGTTCTAAAGCATGGGAATCTATATGCTATTTAGTTAAAAATGACAATGGGGATGTACTTCTTAAAGATGGGAGACCAGAAGGGGTTGAAACAAAAATTGTAAATGAAAAATTTACAATTCCCAAAGGTGGTACAAAACTTTTTATAGGGAAATATGGTTTTAGAGAATTAAAAATAAAAGATAAATTATTTGCCAAAAATATTACAAGTCCATTGAAAGATAAATTAATATGTTTCAATGGGGATAGTATATGCCAAGGTTTAGTAAATAATGGTGGGTATGCGAAAATACTCAAAGATCAAACAGGTTGTAAAATAGAAAATAGAGCAATAGGAGGTGGAACACTTTCAGCTAATGGCAAGGGATACCATGAAATTTGTAATGATATAGCTAATATGAGTGATGATGCAAACATAGTAATTTTAGAAGGCGGTATAAATGATTATTTTCAGGCTATAGAATTAGGGGAAATGAAACCTTTAAATGATTTTACGAGTGAAGTTGATAAAACAACAGTATTAGGAGGGTTAGAAAGCATTTTTAGAACTTGTATTGATAAATGGTTAGGTGTTCCGATAATATTTGTTATAGTACATCCAGTAAGTAATACTAGATTTACAATAAATAGTAAAGGATATTCATTCCAAATGTTAGCTGATGCAATTAAGAAAATGTGTAGTAAGTATTCTATAGCATTAGTAGATTTATTAAATGAAAGTGGAGGATTTAATTGTAATATTGAAAAAATAGCTAAAAGATATACTATAAATGAAGGTGATGGAATTCACCCAAATGAAGAAGGATATGAAATTTATTATAATCCACAAATAAGAATGAAAGCTGAATCATTAATAACAAAACATTAGGGGAATAAGTTAAGGCTAGAGATAGTCTTTTTTTATTCCCTTAAATTATAGAAAGGATAGCGATATGAATGTAGATATAACAGTATTAGTAACACTTGTAGGATTAGTTGGTACAATTTCAGGAATATATTTCGGGTTCTGGAAGGCTAAAAAGGATGAACAAAAAACTTTAAAGGAAGATACAGTACAAAATACTGTAGTAGCAACTAAATTAGATACTATCTCAAAAGGGGTAGATGATATAAGAATAGATTTTAAAACACAAGCTAGAGAAATTCAAAGGATGCAACTAGATCAAGCTAGGCTAGATGAAAGTGTTAAATCAGCTCATCACAGGATAGATGAATTACAAGAAATTATAAAGAAAGAAGGAATGAGATAATGGAAAACATAATAAAATTTGTACCTGAGCAGTTATTAATTTTAGTAGCTGCTCTTTATGTTATAGGAATGTTTTTAAAGAAAACACCTAAAGTTGTGGATTGGAGTATTCCATGGATATTAGTTGTATTAGGTGTAGGATTTAGTGTAGCCATAATGGGCATAAATCCAACAAGCGTACTTCAAGGCGTTATATGTGCATTTGGAGCTATTGCAACTAACCAATTAGTAAAACAAACAGTAAATAAATAAAAGCTTATATAAGGCAATATGAGGGCTAGAGATAGTCTTTTTTATTGCCTTTAATTATATATAAAAAAACAGTAAAGGAATGACAGAAATGACTAAAGATAAAAACAGTAAAATGATGAAACCACCAATAACAAGAATGGGAGGAAAATCAAAGTTAAGAAAAACCATAATAGAAAATATACCTGAACATACTTGTTATGTTGAGCTTTTCTTTGGAGCTGGATGGGTTTACTTTGGGAAAGAGCCTTCAAAAGTTGAGGTGATTAACGATGTAGATAAAGAGCTTATTAATTTATTTAAGATGATAAAATATCATGCTCCTGAAGTTGAAAGAATGTTAGAGTATGAATTTTCAGGAAGAGATATATTTGAAGAATATAAAAATGTTACTTTAGAGCATCTAACAGAAATACAAAGAGCTGTTAGATTCTTATATTTAATATCTCAAAGCTTTGCTGGAAGAGGTAATCATTATGGGTATGGAACTAATACCAAGCCTTCTCCACAGATTTTTTACAAAGGAGTATTAGAAGATATAAAAAATAGGCTTAGAAACACCTATGTTGAAAATTTAAGCTTTGAAAAAATTATAGAAAAATATGATAGAGAATATAGCTTTTTCTTTTGTGATCCACCATATTTTGAAACCGCAGGATATGGCAATACATTTGGTGAAAAAGAGCATTTACTGTTAAGAGATAAATTAAAAAATATACAAGGAAAATTCTTAGTAACTATAAATGACCATCCAAAAGTAAGAGAATGGTATAAGGATTTTAATATCAAAGAAGCAAAAGTAATGTACTCCGTATCTAATCAAGCAAGTGCAAGAAAAGAATATGGGGAATTAATAATAACAAATTTTTAAAAATAAAAGAAAGAAGGAATGTAAAATGTTAAAAGGAATAGACGTATCAGAACATCAAGGAAGAATAGATTGGGAAAGAGTAAAAGGGAATATAGATTTTGCTATATTAAGAGCTGGATATGGTAGAAATAACATAGATAAGCAATTTATAAGAAATATAGAAGAGTGTAATAGATTATGTATTCCAGTAGGTATATATTGGTTTAGTTATGCTTGGAATGAAGAAATGGCTAGGAATGAAGCTAAATATGTGCTAGAAGCTATTAAAGGTTATAGAGTTGATTATCCTATAAGCTATGACTTAGAATATGATACTTTAAACTATGCATCTAAAAATGGAGTTACTATAGGAAAAAGATTAGCTACAGATATGGTTAAAGCCTTTTGTGATGAAATAAACTGTAACGGCTATAGGGCTATGAACTATACTAACCAAGATTTCTTATTAAATAAGTTCTATATGAATGAGTTAACTAACTATCCACTATGGTATGCATGGTATAATTCTAAGTTAAATAGAGATTGTGCTATATGGCAATATTCAGAAAGTGGACAAATACCAGGTATTCCAGGTTCATCTGTAGATATGAATTACTGCTATGAAGATTTCTTAAAGAAAGATTTTACACTAGAAAATGCTACTACTTGTAATGTCGATACTGAATTAAATATAAGAGCTAAAGGAAATACAAGTTCTAATATAGTTGGAAAAATACCAGCTGGAGAAAGATTCAGAATTAAATGGGTAGATTCTGATTATCTAGGATGGTATTACATAGAGTATAAAGGTATTACTGGATATGTAAGTCAAGACTATGTAGAAAAACTTCAAATGGCTACTACTTGTAATGTCGATTCAGTTCTTAATGTTAGAGCAGAAGGTAATACAAGTTCTAATATAGTAGCTACAATTAATCCAGGAGAAGTATTCAGAATAGATTGGGTAGATTCAGACTTTATTGGC